>JAESGV010000641.1_pt1 | contig 15131 bp, 8 predicted proteins | sample 9269781 | NCBI WGS metagenome assembly JAESGV01 (sample SAMN15741586, study PRJNA653496) | algae metagenome | isolation source: Tildeniella torsiva UHER 1998/13D and co-occurring heterotrophs from... | place: Slovakia: Slovak Paradise National Park, Hrabusice, Kosice Region | collected 2000-01-01 | reverse complement strand
TTAAAGTGTCCATTAGGTTTCTTTAGCGGCGACATTTCTGGCATCTCTACAGTGACACCAGTTATCATTGGGGCAAAATAGCAAGGGTCTAATCGCGAGCATTCTTTACAGTACTCTTCCTGCGACGACCTCTTCCAGCAATGTACGTGGCTTTCTAGTCCAGCCCTACTCGTACATAATCTACATTGAATAACAGCAGGTTTTGAGTTCATGTTGTGCGAGTTTCACAGTTTTAAATCCGGTGGAAAATTTTCGAACAACTATAAAAAGGCTAAAGAAGGGAGCTAATAATAATTCGGTAGGTACTATACTTAGTTCGACTGACGTTGGAACACTGCGATGTCGCGAAATTCATGCAGTTCGTACTGCATTGATGTTTGTAAGTGTTCTTCATATTCTTGCACCTGCATTGTGGAATTGGTTGGTTTGGACCAATTTTTCCTTGTATTAGTATTATTTCCTTGTATTAGCTAGAAAACTGAATTAAATTTTATCTGATTCAAAGTCAAGTAAGAAGAACTGCTGTTATCAAATCATAAGCTCAGTTCTGTATTTCAGTTGAGGAATGGGTCTTGTAGTGCTTCTTGTGCTGAATATCTTTGGTTTGGATCCTTGTGCAATAGTTTTCGTAAGAATAAGTAAAGACGACTCTCTTGTTTGTACAAAAGAGAGTCAAAATTTGCATCTAAAGCTGACATTCCATTATGTAAGGTCCACACTGCAAACACTAATCCTGCACTGTACATATCTGACTTTTGACTATACGTTCCATTCTTTTTCGACTCTGGAGCCCGCCAATCCTCCGTTCCAATACGTTTCTTCGTGTTTGTTAGCTCTTGTGCTTTTTCAGCAACATCAAAATCACAAACAATGACATTGTTATGTGAGTCTTCCAACAAGTTACTCTCCTTGATATCAAGATGAAGATAGCCACATTGATGAATATACTGGATGCCACAGAGTACATCTTTGATTGCTTTTTTGATTCGTGATGTAACACTTAGACCTAACGAGGTTCTAAGCTCACTGCTTATAGGACTCAGTCTTGGCAACGCGATCACTTGGTATCCATCACCAGAAGGTTGATACACTCCCTTCAACAAAATAACATGGTTAACATGTACATTTTCATGTTGCGTGGATCCATCTCGTAGTGCTTGTAGTGCATCAATCTCACGGGCTCCTCGTGTACGACTACGGAACACTTTCAAAATTATTTCCTTGTTAGTTTTCAGTAAACTTGGCCATGTTGATATGTCATCTTCTAGAAGACCTTTCTTTTCTTCTCCGTGAACGTAATTGATTCCAAGGTCGATCATTGTAGTTGTTAGAGCAGTTCTAAGTGATTCTTGGTACTTGATGTGTATGTCGACATCAAACATGACGTCATTCTCGCTAACTGGCGCATCAGATGTTACACTCGTTGAGATTATAGATGACGAACGATCATAGCGATACCGTTTTGTCTTTTCTTTTTGTAGCACGTCATAGATGTTATGAATGTTTTCTATTCCTTGAATCGTTGCAGTGTACGCATAGATGACATCATTCCAGTCACTCAAATCTAGTTTCTTTGTACAAAGTCTGTACTGCTTGATAGTAAACTCGTCTTTCTCGTACTCTACATCACATGTCATTGTGAGGTAGCGTGCATCACACCCTTTGACAAGTAATCCGCTGATAATGACACGATTCTCTTCTGAAGAGCAAATTTCACCTCCCATATTCATCGACTTGTAGTACACTATTTGTTTTAACGCTAACTGTAATAGATCGACGAGATCACCACCACTGTAATCAACGAAAAAGTACGCTAACCTAGTGCTATCAGGAACTATAATCTCCGTTACAAAGTCTAGATATTAGATGCATTATATCATACCTGGATATATCGCAATTCTTTTTATGATGATTTTATCTTCAATTCCAACTGGTAATTGTGCGCATCTAAAAATGAGAAAGAGTTTACATACGTACGCATAGTATCCTAGTAAATATTCAGAAGTTTTGAAACTGTTTTTAACATAGTTATAGGCATTATTAAAGATCAGTACATAGATATCGGTTATTAGTGTTTGTTGTGATATAGTATCATCACCTGAAACTATTCTAAGGGTGTTTGGGTGCTTCTTTGGTGGCTCCAAGCGAACCTTGTTTGTGTCCAAATCACTTCGTAGTTTCTTTAGATTTTTTACTGCTACGTGTACTGAAATGAGAGAATCTTGTAGAGAAAATTCTGTTGCTCGTGAAGCAAGTTTAGTTGGTGTAGCAGATGGATGTTCTGATATTGCTCTTCGCTTTCTGTTATTGGTTTCTTCGTACTCAATTGTTTCTATAAAAATGTTTTCGTACATTTTGCGCACTGATTCGAATAGATGCGGGTCTGTGACCTTATCTTCAACCATTTGTACTTGTTCGTGTAGTGGGTCATATCTGTGCTTATTTTCAAATCGTCTGACGTTGAATAATTTTTTGATTTCATTCAACTGTGAATCGAAGGCATCTGTTTTTTCTATGTGCTCTTTTGTGGTTGTAAAATCATCATAATCACAAGTGAGTTTGTATTCATCATCATCGTCGTTTAGTGGCAAATATTCGCAATCTCTTTTGTGTTAATTGATCTATATTTTTTCTTACTTATTGATAGGAAAGTATAACAACAAAAATTTTTCACTATTTTTGCGCCTAACGTCTACAATTGCAAATGCCTCCAAAAACTTTTTTGTCTCGTTTGCTTCCCACTCCATTAACTAAAGGTTAGGTATAGAAACATCACATGCGATGGCAGGGTAGAACTTCGTCTCACCATGTTCATCGGTAAGAGGTGAAACAACACAGTGCATTTCTATCACAGTCAACTGACACAAGTTGAAAAACACAAGCATGTGGTATTAAATGACTTTAATTATTTCAAAATTTGTGCAATTTGGAATCCCGACTCATTGAAGTGTTGCACAAACTCTTCGATGGTAGTAAAGTTTTTGACCTTGTTGTATGTGTACAAAATCCCCTCAAATGTATCAATGGTATCCATATCTCTTTCTTTGATCAATTTCTTCACTTCTACAATACATTCCTCGGTAGGTTCATGATGAATTGTTACGGTATCGTTGGTAGATAACTAGATTGTTAAAAATGATAAAACTGAAACTTACTGATACAACAGAAGATGATAGTTTGAGTGACTTTTGGATTTCGTCAACAAGAGCACAATAAATTAATGGTGATTGTACGTTCTCAAAAGAGTTGTTCGACTTTTGAGCAGTTCTTTGACTCAGTAGAATATCTAACATCTTTGTTCGATGTTGTTTCCATTCCTAAGCGAATTAGTACGATAATAAGGGTACACTTACGTCCAAGTTCATTAATAAAATGGATAAGACCATATTGTAGTATCCACTTTGGTCGATCTTTTTGGCAATGGTGTTATAGTTTGTCAAGTATTGTGATAATACTTTCTCAAACGTGTCACGTTTGCTGTGATCATCGTATTCGTCCATCAAGTACATAATCATTTGAATCATGAATGGGATCAGTTTCAAATTATGTTCGGCAGATCCTCCACCAGAATCGACGCTCAATGATTCCAAATTGGCAAATCTTGTTAACAAGAAAGTCAAATCATGCATCGCAATTCTAATGTGGTCATTACTGACATTCTTAATAGCGTTCAAGTTTGTCCAATGTTTTTGAAGACACTAATTGTTAGTTTGGTAAAGTGTAACATACTTGTTTGTATACCGCAGGAGGAATGTTTGGTCCAAACAACGGCAACAATGAGTTACACTTGGTGTACTGATTTCTTATTTCTGCACCTTCCCATTCTGTCTTTGGTGGTTTCAATCTAGAATCGGCATACATTGCAGTATTATGACACTCAAAGTGAATCACATTAAAGTGAGAAACTGTAGAGTAGCCAACAAACTCTTCTTCCAAATAGATTGGCTTGGTAAAGGTGTAAATTCCCATACACGATTCTGGTTTGTATGTGTAACCATCTCCGCAGATGCAGCATACCAATCCTGTTTCTTCCTCGACATCTTCGAAAGAATGTGTTGATTCGGTGACGATTTGTGTATTCTCCATTCCCCAGCCCAAACCTTTGAGTACCGTTTCTCTTTTTGCCATAGCCTTCTTTGTACGTTCCGATTTGGTTTGTTGACGAAGTTCATTAACAATTGTTCTCGTTTCCATGTTCTCACTCATAACATTTAACAAGGTTTCCGCTAGTGTTGCAAGTTTCTTATCTTGTGTGCTCTAAAACTGTTAAAGTGTGAAAAAATAAACGTACTTCCTCCATGTGATGCAACATGACTAGGAAATCGGGATTATTGTTCAAAATATAGTTAATAGTGGGATTATGACTTGAGCATAAACCAGTCAAAACTTCTAAAACGTATGGTACTGATGAGAGTTGGTAACTTCCAGAATCGTTGTCGGTGAACTTGTTCGCCAAGTAGCTACTGGCTCCAGCAGTGATTCCATGATCCATGACTTGGGACTTTAGTAGATGTCCTGCTGCGTCGTTTGGTGTACTCTTGAGAACGTTGACGAAACTGTTCAAGTAGAATGTTTTGTCTTGGTCTGGATCGCGATCGTAACTTTCCCAATCCAAATAACTTGCGAAAAAGTTGATGAGCGCTTCTACACTTTGTTGTTCTCCATATGTTAAGAATGGAAGAATATTGGTGACGGCATCGACAATCTTTGGTGAACAAATAGGTAATCTATCCAAGAACATTTGTAGTTGTGCGAGATGTTCTTCTTGACCTTTGCTGAAACGTTCAAAGACAGACACCGACGGTGATGCTGTTGTAGAACTTACAGGTGTCGTTGGTGTACTTGGACTTGGAGATTCGAAACTCATTCTAGTTGCCTCTTCTACGATTGGCTTCAACGTTAGCAGCATCATTTCTGCGATGTCGGCTGTCTCGGGATTACTGAATACATACTTGCATTTTGACAATAGAACGTCGATTGCACCGATGGAGAGTAGTCCTCGTCTATTTCTCTTTAGGCGGGTGCAGTACTGTAAGAATTGTAATACATGCTTGGCTAGGATTTGATCTAAAAGTTAAAAAGAGTGTTGCAATGTCTTACCTGTTGTGAAATCAGTAATTCTGTTCAAATAATCAATCACAACTTCCAAACCTCCACACTTGCTCATAATAGCAGTGATCTTGCACTTTTCTTCAATGTCTTCTCCTACTTCCTCTTCGAGTTCATCAATCATACGTTCTGTAGCTTCCCCATCAACTCCTTGGAATCTAAAAATGACATCCATTGGTGTAGAGGTATCTTTGTGTACTTGTTCATATACCTTCGTTACTGGTAGTTTCAGATTGATGATTTGGTTGTGAACGAGTAGTTCTAATTGGAAAACATCGGCAATATCCATTTCCCTTAAGATCTTTTTCTTGACATCTTCCATCAGTGGACCAACCTCACGAGTACTATAAGGATTTCTTGGCATACTTCTTTGGAAGTAGTGCTGTTGACTATCGGCGCGTTTCAGGTTCATTGAATACTGTGGCACTTCACGGATTGGTGAAATCATATTGCAAAGACGTTCGAATATAAATTGGGCTGTACGACTATCTTTGTGAGTGTGTAACGCTTCAATGCATGCTTGAATGAACAAAATCTTGTCACTTTGTGTTTCTTGTAGTTTGTCTGTAAGTACGAGTAGTTGTTGGCATGCGACGTGACTGTGAGTTGTCTTTTGTACAATCATTGATTGTAGCGTTAAGAAACTGCTTAGAATCGCTTCGATATGTTGTTCCTTCTCTTTGAAGCTTCTCATAATCTCTTCTACCTTCAAGAATAGCACGATAATGTCCACCAAATGTCGCAGTGTATAACCTAATGAGAGATCCGATAATGATGCTGTGAGAGACTTGGTGTGATTCTGTAGTACAGTAGCCAAGAAGCTCAAATGACCTTGTTGAGTAAGATACGATCGTCTTTGCTCGGAACCAACCAAGTTCTTGTAGATAGTGAAGAACTCTTCACTTTCTTCTCCACATTGCATTGCATATGGTAGAATGCTTGACAGCGTCTTGAGAATAATGATTTGACCCGAGGAGTTGTTCTTACATACATTCTTCAAGATCGAGGCCATTCTATCACGTACTGCTTTGCTCGTACGATTCAACAGTAATGAACGGATGACTGATTTATCCAAAACAGAAACTACAGGTGGTGTGTCTTTTTGTTGAGTAACTTGGGTCTCAAACAGTTCGTCACCTTTGCACGATTCTACCCATGACCCAAATGTTTGACTGCCGTTAGTCCATTGATTGAAATAAATGTTCTTGTAGACAAGTCTAATGAGTTTCTCTTCGTTGTCCTCTTCTTGCTTGCGTTCATAATATGTCGTGAACTTTTCAATAATTCCCAAGCATGTCAAGATGATACTTTCGCAAATTGGAACGTTTGTGGAGCCTACAGAAATAGCCTTCATGAGTACACTCAAAAGGAGTCTCATTCTCAAGTCCCAACATGCTGCGTTGTCTGATTCAATGGAGAGCAAGTCGTTGAGTAACAACATTTCGTTGTTCAGTAATTGAGCAACGTTGATGGATCGTTCCAAATTATCCAAAACAAATCCTATACTGTCTTGCAATAGTTTGTTAACAATAGTTGTGCTCTCTTCGTCTATTGCGATCAAACATATTACATGTCTCGCTAGTAAACGTGTTCTTGGTGAGCCATGATGAATGTTGAAGAACAAATGTGGTAGCGCTCGTTTCAAAGATGGTGTATAGATCTTTTCCGAAGTGATAGTGCAGAGTAAATTAAGGCACAATTTCGTGAAATTATTAGCGCATCCGAAACACTTGTTCTCCTGTTTCTTTTCCTCTTCTTCCGACGGGTCATGACGCAGAGTGTACTCTTTCAAATCTTGTCTCAAATTCACAAGAACCTTTTGACTTTGACTGAGTGTTGCAGACGTAGTCTTGCAATCTTGACAATAGATCTTTGCCAATTTCGAAAAGTCAACATTAACATTGTGTTCATCAAATTCTCTTGTCGATGTTTGCACCTCCTTGATCAAGTTAGAGACAGTTGTCTTAAGATTGCGTAGAGTTGCAAACTGATTGTGTGATACTTGCAGTTGCTTGTTAATGGCAGCAAGAACTCTTTGACAGTCTTGTTCATTTTGGATTTTCTCTCCGCTTCCACCGACTTTACCTTTGACATACACTTCAAACGAACCATACTTGCAGTGACCACACGTTGGACAGAGGAATGAATCTAGTCGTTCGTAGTTGATGGTTCTGCACTTGCGACACTGGTGAGCATTTTCACCACAGTGCATGCAAACACCATGTCTATCGAGTACAGGAACGTTGCATCCTTGACACATGGTCGCTACAGTCAAGTCTTCATAGAATGAAGAGAACTCAACTAGTAGATTAGCAGCGTTGATTGGAATGGATAGTTCCACAGTAACATCTGTTTGGTCTTTTTCTGCTTTCACACTAGCAGCTTTTCTCCAAACTGTTGATGATTGTTTCAACTCGTTCGCATCACATCTCTTGTTGTTATAGTAGAACTCAATTGTCCGAATAGATTTTTGTTTGATTGGTGCAATAGTGAGTCGAATTGAAGTTATCACGTATGGTTCGCTTAGTTTCACATACATAGCCGAGTGGTCGTGTTTGATCTCTTTCTTAATTGACTTGAGTGAGTATTCATTCACAGCCGCTTCTACATTGTTACATACACCGCATGGTTCAGTTTCCAAATAGTATCCAGGAACTTGGATAAAGTTACGAAGTGAGTCATAGATGTAGGCGTTTGGATGATTGTGAATCAAATTGTTTTGTGATTCCAAATTGTCCACAAGTTTTGAGATTACTGCTTCTCTATGTTCTTCGCTCATGTCAGGAATGAGTTTGGTTATCATACTCAAAAACTCTTTCGAGTTACCACCGTATGAACTTACGGACTGACATGTGTTATCCATAGTTTGTAGTACTACTTCCTTGTTTTGACAAGAGCTGTATAGTCTTGACAAAAACTCTGCGGCATGTTGACGTACTAACGATTCTCCACAGAACAAAAACAAGTGTAAGAATTTTGCCAACTCAAACCCTTGATTGTTCAAATAGGAATCCGCAATTGCTTGGGAATTCTTGTTTCCCTCTTGTAACGCGATTGTTATCAATTTTAGAGGTGTTAACACGTTCTCATTGTTGAAGTGGAATGTAAATTGAGCCAACGATGGCAAAAAGTTTGGTCTATCCATGCAAAAATCGATCCAGTTTGCTGCACGGGATGTGGCTGCAACAATCACGTTGGTGAGATTGGCTAATAGTCTCAAAGATTTGTCAATGGTAAAGTCGGCCACGTTTTCTTCCTCAAATTCTCTCAATTCTGTGTCGTAGAGGACAGAATCTAAAATCTTGTGATATTTCTCCTCGCCATTTATCTTTAAGAGTAACTTTCTCGCGATGTCTTTTGCTGCGGGTTTCGTGAGTGTGAGTGTTGATAGCAGAGTATTCCATTGGTTCAAATGATTGTCTGACCATGGTATTGGATGTAGTCGATTGTGATGTAGAGCTTCAATCATTTGGAATGCTACTTGCAAAAGTAGTCGGTAGTATGGTTGGAAAAGATCATCTTTGAACTCTTCTGCATACTCATCAGCGAAGAATGGTTCCAAATTTCTGAATGGAGTTTCTTTTTGAGCTTTGAGTAAGCCTCCCATGTCTTGGAACAGATTCTCATTTGGATTATGGTCCAACTTGGATGAAATGTTTCCAATTAAACGCAGAATTTGCGTGTCGATATCTTTTGAAACCAATAGCTCTGCTACATGCTTCACTAGTACTTGTTTCCATTGGTGTTCTTCTACTTGCTCAATGTTGAGAATACTGTTAAATAACATCAGTGTAACAATCTTAACATCATTCTCGGTATTTCTGTGGGTAAGATTGAAGAGAGAATCTGTCAGTAGGATCTCGAGTTTGGCAACTAATAGTTTCATCTGTTCTTCGTTTGCTTTAGCTCCCTCGTTTTGAATGAGATAAAGCAACAACTGAAGGGCATTCACTGCAGTAAGACCATCGGGAAGCAATGGACACAAATTGACAAGTTCACCTACGGTAACCTTTCCAACACCACGTGAAGTCATAGAAACAACTGTTCTGGCACAAGTAGATCGTACCAACTCAGAGTCATCGAATAACGGTAGTTCACTATTAGTTGCGATCAATGACATCGAAAGCAACTTTGTGAGTGCTGCAATATCGATAGAATCCTTGTGACGCTTAGTGTTGAAGACACTATACAACTTTTGCGGAACATTTGGGTCTTCCTCGAGTAGTTTCTGTAAGTTGTGTGGTCTTGTTTCCATGATATTGTTTGTCATGTCGATAGTGAAATCAATTTGCTTGTCCGATTCATTTGCGAGGCTAACTTTCTTAATGTAATCCATTTCGATAGTATCATACTTATTGACAAAATCTTCGACGGATTGACTCATACTAATAAGTAAAGCCAAAGCCGAGTCTCTTACTCCAATAAGCTTCCTATTGCAAAGAATTCTCTCCATAATTTTGCTTAAATTTTCAGTGAGAGTTCCCTTGATACTTGTATTTGCAGAAAAGTAGTTCGTGAATACGTTAGTGACCAACATGAGTGTTGATATCTTATCGTCACCAGTCTTCTCTTTGGTCTGTGGTGTAGCAGGAGATTTGGCACCCGAAAGAACAGATTTAGCTTTGTCGAATCGGTACTTGGATGAGAGTGTTCCAAACACTTCAACTTGATCGATACGTCCTGCTCCACCGAAAAAGAGTATTACTTTTTCATTAATTTCAGAATCTTGTAGGCGAATTTCTACTGCTCCGACTTTTGTTTCAATTCTTCTGCGATTGTCAGACACAACTTCTATGAACGAGTGCGGATTCTCTTTTGAGTGAACGATGATACTAGTAATAACATTTGTGTTACTGTTGCTAGAGATAACCAATGTGACATCAGTGCCTTGTACATTGTTATCCTCTTTAGAAAGAAGAGTATTTGCTTCTTGCTGTGTTCGATTGGTCAAGATAAAATCACCACCAAAGTCAACATTTTCAATAATACTCTTGTCTGCTACTGTAACAGGTGTTGGTGGAGCTTGTTCTGGTGCAAAGAGTACTCTTGTTGCTTTCTTTTTCAATCGATGCACACGTGATAGCGGCGGTAGAGCTCGCACAGGTTTGATAGAAGGCAGCACGTCATAACGAACTAGATTACCTGTTTGCAATCCATACACAAAACATGTACGAAGTCCGTACGCACTCCGTAGACCTGCCAACCCTTCGACTGCTTCGGCAGCATTGGGAATTATTTGGAATCTGATCTCGCCAGCGACAAAGTTGAACACGATAACAGAGTTATCTGCTCCTACACAGGCAATCACACCAGGCAGATCTGGTGCGTCCGTCCACTGGGCAAAAGGAGCCAGAGATGATAACTTGTCGTAGTCTTCCTTGTTAATCAGTTGTTGCTGGTCACTGAATGGCTTCTTGCTTGCTAGTACAGTGTAAGAGTTAATGTCTCCGTTTGTGTGATCAACTACACATGCGATTGTGTTTCCTTGAGTGTAGCTTACTATCAGGAGTTGCAATAACGGTGAGTAGTAAAGGTGACCACCAGACAAACCATTCTGTGTTTCGCCTGTTTCATCAGGTGTCAAGTTAATAGCAGTGGTTAACGTGCATGGTCCACCAGAGTCCATGTATTGTTGATAGTATACAGTTCCTTGCTTGGTAAGAACAAAGCAAGTAATAACGTCGCGTTTGTTTCCATCTCTAGCAAATACACATGATGAAATAGTATCATCAGGTGGACTAAAGTTGAATACTGGGCAGAAAGTGTCTGATGATAGATCATACACCTTGACAAAGTGATTGGTAGTAACACTAAGAAGTGTCTGCGACCCTGGCAGCCACTGGACATCCACTATCAATGTATTCTCACCCATCTCTTCTAATGACAAAAATATTGGTATCTGTTGTACCATTTCTCCCTTTTCATTCAGTACAATTGCTTGTGCCTCGAACACACCAGCAACGGCTACGAATCTATCGTTCTCTTCATTAAAATGAACGTGAAGAACTTTAAATGGTAGCGTGATGTTGCACAGAGCTTTGATAGAATCTCTAGTTGCACCTGTTGTTTGGACACCAATCGTCTTGTTAGTCTTACTAATCATGAGATTAGTTTGTTCACCTATTGCGATAAAATCGTCAAGATTTGGCGCGATATTGTGACGTGGAATGACAGCACCGCTAAATAATCTATTCTCTTGTCTTCTCTCCAAATTGACTTTTAGAGCGAACGAAGCATCGGCGTACGATGTTTTGTGTTCAACTATTGTGCCACGAGCGATTTTGGAGTCCTTTGTTAACTCCCAATCGCCTCTATTCGTACGCTTTTCGTGTTCGATTTCTGCACACATCTCGTTCATGAGTGTACTTAGATTTATCAATAGATCTTCAATATCGGCAGGGTTGAGTGGCGTATCAGACGACGATTGAGCCGAGAATATCTTGTGCAAGACTGATTTTTGTAGTTCTCTTTGCTCTTGCTTTCTGTCTAGCACTTCATCATCGTCATCTTGAAGTCCATTGATTAAACCTAGGTCACAATCTTCTTCATCAACCTCTAGTGATACAATACCATTGTTGAAGTATGTATCGAATTCAGTTTCTGTTTCAGGACCGATTACCGACTCGACAATTTGACCAACAATCTTTTGTTTCTCTTCTCCTCTCTTTTCGATACGTGACATCAAAAAGCGAGCAATAGTGGCTACTGCTTGCAAATTGCGATTGTTCTTGCCGCATAAATTTGTAACAATCGTATTGAGTGTTCGTATTAACTGTAGTGTCTCGTTATGTTTTGACACAAGTACTTGCAATGAAGCAAAGTAGCTCTCAATGGGTGTGTTTGACTCTACAAACTTCACTAAATTATCTAGTGCCAGTGTTACAGTTTCTGCGTTGCCGAATTTTTCTACTAATGACATAAAGACATCACGGTTTTCGGATATGCTCACAATCTTGCCAAAAAGTTCTCCTGTTGGTAGCGTAATAGTTTCTAGCATCTTGAGTAGGATGACTGTTTGTGCGGCGAGCGATGTGGCTAATAGGTGGTTGCATTTGGTACTATCATGAGTAGAATAGAACTTTCTTAGATCTTGCTCACCAAACGCGGCAGCACTTACCAACGCAGCACTAATGATGTCGGACAAGACGTTGAATTGCTCTGGTTGTGATTGTACGTACTTGATGGCTTCACTGATGAATAGATCTAGAGCAGCCAATCGTGATTGTTGCAGTTCCTCCTTATCTACTGTTGCGAGTATTTCATCTACTTGAGGTCTAACGAACTCGTGCACAAAACTCTGCTGTATCGGAACCACAGCTTTTTTGATCGAAATATATTGTTCCTTCGACTTGATTAACTTTAGAATCGCCGATAACGCATGTTGGAGTGAAAATACACGCTACATATGGTCAGATTGTAATTGGTTACTTACCATATGATTTGCCGACTGATGGATATTAGAAATAGTATGTATGTACAAAATTTTTGTTGATGGTCGTGCGTCGCTGCTGCGCGTTATCAACGACGACAACTCGGTAGTTTTCATCGCTATCCACTCTTTTGTGAAAGTTGAAGCACTTTTCTTTCCAAATTTCTACATGTTAGCATCATCATGTTGTACATACCTCTAAAAACTCGCTGACTTTGTACTTTATAAGTCCAGAGTTCAGTAGTGAAACGATTAGTTCCTTTGTTTCGTTACTATGCTCTGATAATGCTTGTGAGTGGGCCAAATTTATACACCGCGATAGTAGAACCTCAACAACAGATACATCAACTGTTTCTGCTGTTAATAACAACTCACTAACCAAGTGTGCATAAAATGGGAAAACATCATCCTTGATATTCTAAATTGTTAGTTTGACCTCAAAGACACGTACTTCTGGTTGTAGCGACGGTATACCTTTTTCATCGTCTACGCATCGCATTATGACGTCCATCGTGTTCTCACTTGGTTTGATTTGATTCCAAAATCTCTTAGCAGTTACAATCAAGTAATCATCGTTTGTAGATTGCGAGATTTTGACTACAATGTCCGTCAAAACGCTCTCCACTCCCTCTGCTTGCCGGAATACTGGACTCTCTACCTCGATAAGGTCAATGTAGGCATCGTTTCCAACTACAACTATACTTGTTTGTTTCGATGGTTTGTGAGCCAAAGAGTCCTTGAGTCTAGCTGCTACATACTTGGGTACTTCTTGGTATCGGCAAGCATAGTCGATCATTTGTATTAAATATGCTTGATTGATAGAATTTGTTGTTTCCTTGAGCGCAGCAACCATGCGAGGAATAAACTGTGTCGAAAGGTTTGAAATAAATAATAATAAATATAGCACAGGCGGTTGAACTGCATCGACCTTAATCTGCTCAAAGAATCTGTCGAGCACCTTGGAAACGATATCTTCCATACTTTCTGCAGTTTTGAGCTTCTGTAGTACCAAAATAGTAACCAGGTTTACCATTGACAAGTTGTTGCAATCAAACGATGCAAACAACCCATTTTGGATATCTACTGATGACTGATTGTATGCGTGCAACAATAGTTGATCGAAATCAGGACCAGAAATATTAATGCCAAGCAAACGATCAACAGTTAAAGACGACGATGCTTTCAATAGTGAAACGCATGTTGACAGTAAAGGCTGAGTAGGTTTCATCGCCAATAGTTGTATGAGTTGTTCTGTTGATGGCTTTTCTGCTTGTAGTACGATAGTTTTAGGTGTACCTTCAGTAGATAGTACAACTGGGAACATTTCCAGTAATTTTTGCGAAACAGCCTATGACATTAGTAAATCGACTCAAGAACTTACGATGTGTTGTGTTTCTGGTTTCGTTTGCGTGAAATCTCGAACATGGAGGGCAGAGTTTAACATGTCCGCATAACTAATACGTTTTGCTTCAATAGTCTCTGCTATGATCACTTGCGCGACATGGTTCATCAGATTGTTGGCCATTTCTTCAGTTTCCGAGTATCTGATGATAAAATGTTGTAAATCGTCAATAAACTAGAATGTTAGAAACAAATGCTAAACGTACGTTTGTTTCAGTATTTGAGCCTTTGAATGCTTGCACTGTCTCAAAAACGGTTTGCTTACAATCTTCTTGGCTAATGTTATCAAAGTTTGCGTGCGCTGCAAACTTTATCGCCGCAATGAATAAATTAATGTTTGTATTTTGTATGGCTTTGTCTACTATCTGTTTTCCAATTTTCATGCTCGAACAGTATACTCGAATGAAACGTCTCAACTTCTCAACGTTTAAGTCGTTCGCGATAGTAGATGGTTTGTGCACACCCAGTAAGAAATCAATAGTTGATTCTGATTCGTTATTTGCAGAGTTTTGTTCTGATCGTAACAGTTTGAAATGGAACTCTGGTATTTTGTCTAACTCGTTGAACATTTTTGTATCCAAACCGTGGATCTTTCCGAAACATATCGAATTTAACGTGTTGATATAACATATCATCTCTTCAATCTAAAAACGTTAGTATTGCAGCAATAAAGTACATTTTTGGTTTCTTCCATATGCTGCTGGATGAAATGAAGTATAAGCATGCACGTTATCGTTAAATGTTGGAATGTGGTGGTATTTTTCGTTACTTGTTGCATAAAGTTTTTTGACATGAAAAATCGAGCTGTTATCGAAAGTAACGTAACGACAAAATTATCATGCTCGTGTTTCCGTGAATAATGGAACAAAAATTTGCAAAAATGCTGAAACAAAGTAAGAAAGAGAGTCTTTTAAACGTACCCGTAATAGATATGACGTGTTATCGTCTCTGAACTTGTCGTTTTTCATAGTTTTGATAAAATAATAAATAAACTGCATCACGTTAGCATAAAATATAAAATAATTACTTCTGTTGCTGTTTCAAACTCTTCTTCTTTTTTATCACTCGCTGGACTATCTTGAAGGTTCTAAAAAAATTAAATACTGAATAAACCTTTTGCATACAGCGATAAGGGCACCGAGGCCAATGTATTCTTCTGCGTCTAGTTCTGGTGTGTCATCTTGCACGATCA
>JAESGV010000640.1_pt1 | contig 15138 bp, 12 predicted proteins | sample 9269781 | NCBI WGS metagenome assembly JAESGV01 (sample SAMN15741586, study PRJNA653496) | algae metagenome | isolation source: Tildeniella torsiva UHER 1998/13D and co-occurring heterotrophs from... | place: Slovakia: Slovak Paradise National Park, Hrabusice, Kosice Region | collected 2000-01-01 | reverse complement strand
ATCAAGAACTTGGCAGTCTTCTTGTCCTTCAACTCTTCTTCAGAGATACCTGCCTTGCGGAAGATTTCCTTCCATTGAGGTGGGATTTCGCTGAAACCCTCCTTGGAGTTGAAACCAATGTGACTGACGTGTTGGAAGTTCTTTGGTTTACCGATAACTGGACGTGACTTGACGGGTTCTTCCTTCTTCTTGAAAAGACCACCGAATGAGAACTTCTTTTGTGCGGGTTGTTCTTTTGCTGGCTCTGGCTTCTTTGGAGCTGGAGTAGAAGTTGGTGTTGGTTTTGATGGTGCTGTAGTGTTGGCTTGTTTGGCGGAATGCTTGACGTAGTTGACCATACCTTGTACTGTCATGTAAAAGTACTTGGCATCGTAACCTTCTGCGAAGCATAGACCAACGGTGAATTCATCAGCCTCAAAGGTTTGGAAGTTGGATGTTGGGAACGAGAAGGTGAATGGATCATAGACTTCTTGCTTCAAAATAACTTCTTTGGTTTCCAAAGAGACAATGGAGATGAACAAGCCATTGTTGGATGGATCCAAAATAACGGCTGCTACTCCCCAATGTCCAGTATATTCGAATTCTGTGCCACCTGGTTGGCAGACGTAAACGCGAACTGGTGCGGATGCTTTGATATCATCATCCACTACTGATGCCACTTTTGCAACGACTGCAAGTTCATCATTGTTGATTGTTACTTTCTCGGTCATGTTCTTCTGCGAGTACAAGACAAAGTGTTTTAAAAATGTTTGTGAAAGGTGTCAACGAAGTCAACCCGTCATTATTTGTAACAGTGGTTGTTCTCTTTTCTTCCCCTTCCAGTTCCTTAGCTAAGAATTGCTCTAAAATACCAAAGCTGGACCGCGACATGCCTTTTCAGAGCCGTTCAAGCAAGCTTCGATTGCTTTGTGTCTTCTGTCCAGCAATTGTCATAATTTAGTTTATTCGTCGTTCACGGAGTTCACTCGTCCTGATTCTTCAATAATAGAGTTGGCATATTTGTGAATAGTGTCTGCTTCCATTTCATTAGTCACGCGCGTACCCCTTTTATAAGCATAGAATGTTTTCTTTGCGTTTGGATCAACGTAGTCGTTATTTGCTTGATTTTGCTTCGCATTTTCATCTTTTTGCTTTTCCAAATACAACTCTTTGGTTAATTTGTCAATGACTTTTTCCGGCTGACCGAATACAGGATGCGAGTGTCCTCTGTTCACGCCTAGTTTGCCTAAGTGTTCCCACATGCTGTCTTCTCCGATGGGTCCATTTTGAGCGTGTATTAGAGTCAGAATAACCATTAACAAAGCCATAGCTGGTCCATCAGTTTCGTCTTGCAGTTCACTCGCTCGTTGTTTTACATCTGCTGTGTCTAATAGCCTCAAAATCCACATACTGGGTGCAAGAGCGACTTTTGGTTTGTTGCCCGCTTTTTGTGACTTTGCTTCCGCTATAGGATTCTGTGATTCACCTTCTGCTTCTTCGTCTTTTTCGCGTTTTTCTATTTCTACTAACTCGAACCCAAAAATCTCTGCAAATCGTTTCTTGGCTTCTGGTATGATCATTTGCTGAAGTAATCCCTTCTTTTTTCGGTGACCTTCTGGAATAACGTTCTTGCTAATATCTTCGCGTTTGATGGGTAGTTTTTTCGAGTCCATAAACAACGCGAACCGCATAAAATCGTTAATCATGTTTTCTTTTTCGTGTTCATCAAGTTCGTCAATTGCAGTCTTTTTCGCTTCACCTTCGTATTCTTCATCGTCTTCTTTTCGCTTTCGCGGTGCTCGTTTTTTATCATTTTGTGATTTTGCGGGTGCTTTGCCTTTACCTCTCACTTTTTTCTTTGGAGGTTCATCATCTTCTTCGTCAAATTCTTCGTCATCGTCGCCGTTTTCGTCTTGTTCTTCATAATCTTCCAAGTCATCTGCGTCGTCTTCTGGGTCGTCTTCTAACCTTTGTCGTACACGTTTGCGAGGTTGTGGTGCTCTTCTGCTTCTGCCCGACATGTTTTGATTTTTAGAGGGAAGGTCAACTCAACGATTGAACGCTTTACAATTTTATTGAAGCAAAAACACATCTTCGTCTGTTATCGTTTCTGTTGGTGTTTGTTCAAACGCTGTTGCTATTTCAGTTGCTGATGCATCATAAATTTCTAGCAACTCTACATGGCAAGGATGGAATGTACTTGGAATAGGGTGGTGTATCCACTCGCAAAACTGCTGTAGCGCGTGTATATATTGAAAAATATTGCTCTCAAACAGATTTCCGTGGTTTCCATGTTCCATTACTACGAGTCCTTTGTTGTTGGAGCCGCAAGCTTCAAACAGCTTTTCGGCATGTCCCATAGGTATGTTGGTGTCAAGCTTGGAGTGGAGAAGCATCACTTTACCCTTGTATGATTCTATTTTAGGCGTATTTGAGCAATATGTGCTCAATGCTTCCTTGAGATCGTCTGTTGTACCTATTTGTCTCAATAGTATTTCATCTTCAACTGCAATATCATACAATTCTGCTACTGGCGATTCCAAAATGATCGCACTAATTTTTTTAAACCGTGAAACAGTTTCTAATGCCAAAATAGAGCCTAATTTGCCTTTTCCCATGATAATCATATCTTTTGGCTTGTACTTTTGCGTCAGTGTTCGTACTAGTGACGGTAGTGTAGTATCGATCATGTCTACAATACTAAAGGTGTCGCACACGTATTGAACTATTACTACATTGAAGCCCATAGCGATCAGCATGTTGTGAAACCGTCCATTTGCTGTGTCGCCTTTATAATAATCTGAAATACACTCCTCTGCTGCGTCATGGAATACAATAATTGTTTTTGTGGCTTCAGAGTACACGTTGAAAAGTTTTATGCCGGAAAGCATAAAATGTGGCACAGTCACGAGCGACTCTTCGTCTGTAGCGTCCAGATGCTTTTTCGAAATCAAAAAGTTTCGAATACTATTGTGTTTGAGGATGAAATGTAGTCGTTCCATAGCACGAACCGATGTTGGAAACAGTTCATCATCTTCATCGCGTGGACTAGAGCATGCACTTAGGCTGAGACTCGAACGACGCAGAAAAAGGTTCATAGTGACACGTTTGTTTCTTGTTGCTTTACAAGTAATCGTACTTTATCATCATAGAAGTTTTTGTGTTTGGTGATGGTGCAGTGTTCACTGATAGGTTCACAGATTCATGCGTTTCGAGTTTCATTTCTAGTTTCCAGATTTCTGCCATCAATCTATTGTTTTTTTCTTCCATGGCTTTAAAATCTCCTAAAATAGTGCCAACTCTTTCTTCCAATTTGCTATTGTGTTCATATGCAGCTTTGATGAGCATCAATTGAATTCGATGATTTTGTTTGGCTTCTTTCAACTTCAATCTACACGACTCTTCTTTCCCTTGAACAACTTTAACTTGCATCTCTGCTTTTTCCTTTTCTTTGTTCAAAATTTCGTACTCTTTTTGCATTCGATCGAGTTCTTTTTCCAAATTTTGCATCTCCATCGTTAATGGTTCAAGTAAGTGTGATTCACTCTCCTCTTCATTGCGAACGATAAAACAAACGCTGTAGACAAATGAAAAACGAATGATCATCTTGTACTCAATGTTAAACGTGTCGATTAGTAGGTCGAGTAGAAAAAACAACGACAAAGCGTAGAAGATAACTCGTGGTTCCATCCTGTGATATCTTTTCCAAGTTGATCGCAGTTTCTTAGTAAACACAAAATTTATCTTCGTACAAGTTTGACCTTGATACTGCCAAGTTTTGGTGTCAAAACAGCTGGCATGAAATTATACTCTACATGATGCATCTCGACCTTGTACTTGCGTAAAAGATTCACCAAAAAGATCTTTTGTTCCAAAATTGAAAAACGATTTCCAATGCATGCTCTTTTTCCAATGCCAAAAGGGCACCATGCATGTGAATGTCTTCCTACACTCTCTTCTTTTGAAAATCGCTCTGGTCTAAATTCTTCTGGATCTTTCCAGTGATTTGGATTGTTATGGATTGCATACAAGTTGATATCGACTGCAGCTCCTTTTTCAACAGTAACTGCATCATTTAACACGAATTGTTGTGCTGCGATACGAGTTACAAATGGAGCAGGTGGGTTCTTTCTCAGGTTCTCCTTAATGACCATATCCAAATACTCCATGTTTTCAATAGTATCTACGTCGATAGTTCCTTGAGTGTTCAACGCTTCTATTTCTTCAACTAGTTTCTGTTGTACATCTAGATACTTGATAGATAGTACAAACAGTACGACATGGCACTTGTAGTTGTTTCATGACCAGCAAAGAAGAAGATGACAGCGTTAGAGCGAAGCGTTTCATCAGTCATCTCACCACCGTTGTCAATACTTTGTACGATCAAGTCCAAGATACTTGCTGCATCTTCTCCACGTGCTACACGCTCTCTAGCTGCTTTGGTCATTTGTGCGATGAAACCATTAAATTCGTTGATAGTAGCCCAAAATTCTTGATGAATGAGTGGAGTTTTCATGTATGGTTCTCCCAACACCATCTTGGTGACGTTAAACGACTTTGTCATCATGTAATGGATCGCTGCAGAGTACTTGTCACCTTTTCCAACTCTACCTTCATTAATAGAGTTGATCCTCTCAAAATCAAAACCTAGAATGGCTTCACCGATGATATCGAGTGTAACAGCTTGCATGAACCTTGTAACTTCGACGTAACCTTGTTGTTGCTTCTCGTGCATGAGCTCGATACATCTTAGAGTTTGTCTATTGAACGTTTCACTGTATACGCGTGGGTTGATGAACGATGGAGTCAATAGCGTTCGTTGCTTGTGCCATGCGTCACCATTGACAGAAGATATTGGATCTTCACCAACAACGGCGACAGCGTGGCTACCAAAGCGCTCTTTAACGTGTGGTTTGAAAAAACTTTTGGTTGCCAACATGACCTTCCTTGCATTTTCTGGGTCTGCGATAACAAGGCGTGGTGTGAAGCCAAAATAACTCAGGTATGGGCCAAAATTTAGTTTCTGAGCTAGTTCTAAATGGTATTTTGTTGGACCACCTGCCAATGCTTTTATGCTCTCAATGGGTGTAATTCGTGGTATCTTTGCGTACTTGAATTTTTTCCATGACGCGAGTTCGTGTAGTTTGTATAACACGTACAATACAGTTGGAATGGCAACAAGAGCAACTGCGATGTAAATCATCATTGTTTCACGTTTCTGAGTTTGTGTTGCGCATTAATTGCCGTAATTAAAAGCGTGCGTTGTAACTCTCCAAAAGAGTTGTTCCGCGCCTAGCGGATTATGTTGCTGCAAAAATAAAACCACCCACTTTAACTGTTAAATAATTGAAGCCTGCAAGTAGATCGAAAGACTTACATATCTCCAATTTCATAAAATTTTGCATTGATTTTCTTTCAGCTACTTGTACTTATATAATACGTATCATATCTAGTTTCACGTTAGTTGCATCTAATGTATTCGTTCCCTTTCAACGTTGTTTTACAACTTTAACTTAACCACAATCAATGTTAGCCAGGCTGATAAGGGCGGTTCGAATAGTACAAGCAAGAAATATTGCGCAACTCAAACAAAAGCATGTCTACAACGAATGTGTGGGATTTAACAACTGCTCGGTACAAATAAGAAGACATAAAAGAGATCAAATACGACACTACTCGTCACCAGTTACTACGCACCGTGTAGAGCGATGGAACAAAGAATTGGAACTACAAAAACAAAACCAATCAGATAATGCACAAACAGTAACGAAAGATATAACGTTGATACTAAATGACGAAACCACAACACCTGTATCAGTTACATTTAATCTTCCAACAACTATCCGTCAGCTTTTAATCCTGTTAAAGAAGCAAATCCCAATCAATATCGATGAAATACTCGTGTGTAGACTCACAAAAGATTCTCCACTCATAGATCTTAACACAACTATCACAGACCCAAACGATATCCAATCTCTACGTGTATATGACTTTTCATCACCAGAAGGCAAAGATACTTTTTGGCATTCCACTTCACACATACTTGGAGAGGCTATTGAACATGTTTTCGGAGATGTCAGACTGTGCGACGGTCCTGCACTATCAACAGGAAGTGATTTAACAGGAGGATTTTTCTATGAAGCACATTTACCACAAGGGGTTACGTTTTCAGATAAAGATTATTCTCGAGTAGAAAAAAGAATGAAAGAGACAGTGAATGCTGCTTTACCATATGAACGCATGCGTGTGTCGAAACAAGTCGCAAAAGAACTATTTCACTACAATCCATTCAAACTACAAATACTAGAAAATATAACTGATGAAGAGGTGACATTATATCGCACTGGAGATTTGATCGATTTGTGTAGAGGACCACATGTACCAAACACAAAAATACTCAAAGCGTTCAAATTGTACAAACACTCTGGTACCAATTGGAACAAAGATACATCGATACTACTTCAACGACTATATGGAATATCATTCCCACGCAAAGAACAGTTAGCAAGTTGGGAAGAACGCTTGGAACAAGCTTCGAAACGAGATCACAGAATCCTAGGTCGTCAACAAGACTTGTTCATGTTCCACGAACTCTCACCAGGAACACCATTCTTTTTACCACATGGAGCACGTATCTTTGATCGTTTAACGCAGTTCATACGTGAACAGTATCGTATTCGAGGATACCAAGAAGTTATTTCTCCACAAGTTTTCGATAAGAAATTATGGGAGACAAGCGGACATTGGCAAAATTACAAAGATGACATGTTTGTAGTTTCTGGTGATTCTGAGAATGACTGCGTACAAGCGTTAAAACCAATGAATTGTCCTGGACATTGTTTAATGTTTGCAAGTAAGAGTTGGTCGTATAGAGATCTACCTGTTCGATGGGCTGACTTTTCTCCACTACATAGAAACGAGTTACGCGGTGCGTTATCTGGGTTAACACGTGTAAGAAGATTCCATCAAGATGATTCACACATCTTTTGCACACCAAGTCAAGTCAAGGAAGAGATCAAAGCGTGCATCGATTTTGTCAACTTTGTATACACTCGTGTTTTTGATTTTCAAGTTTCTTTCACGTTATCAACAAGACCAGATAAATATGTTGGTCAGATCGAGTTGTGGGATAAAGCAGAAGATGCTTTGAAGCAAGTTTTAACAGAATCTTGCGGAAGTTATAAACTAAATGAAGGAGATGGTGCCTTCTATGGTCCAAAGATTGATGTACTTGTACGTGATTGTATTGATAGAAATCATCAGTTGGCAACGATACAATTAGACTTCCAACTACCACAACGCTTTGAGTTGAGCTATCAAACGAGTGACGCTAGTGATACACCTGTTATGATTCATAGAGCGATATTGGGTAGCATGGAGCGATTTATAGCTATATTGATTGAACATTGTGGAGGTAGATGGCCTTTGTGGTTATCTCCAAGACAAGTAGCGATTTGTTCAGTATCAGAGAAGCATGTCGAATACGCTCATCGTGTTAAGAAAGAGTTGGGATTAAACTATCATATTGATGTCGACGACTCTGATCACAAGCTTAGTAAGAAGATTAGAAATGCTCAAGTAGCTCAGTTTAACTATGTGGTTGTCGTTGGGCAAGAAGAGATGGATAACCAAACGGTGAACGTGAGAAAGAGAGAAGGTGAGTTAATTGGAACAATGTCCATTCAAGATTTTGAGAATTTGCTTAATAAACAATGCCAAGAGTGGCGTTAGTTCCGGCAAGATTATCTACGTTCTGAAACTTAAGCAAGAGTGGTGTTACAACAATTACAAACATGGACAAACTAATGCACTCGCCCACGTTCATCATATGTATGATAACAGTGGGGTGTTGTTCTAACGTAATATTTTTAGAACTGTTACTGAACGAAAGTAACAAAGCCGGTTCCATAGTTACACTTGCCCAATTTATATTTATCAGCGTCGAAGGTTTAATACAAAACTTCGAAATACGACGAGACAAAAAGACTCAGAAAATAGAATCGTTACTTAAAAAACGAACTACACCACTTTATTTTCATGTATTATTAGTGGCTTTGTTTTTCACACAAACAATCATCAATAACTTGGCGTTTTCATACAGTATATCACTACCACTACACAGCATCTTTCGTTCAGGTTCATTAATCATGAATATGATTGTTGGTATCATTGGTTTCGGTCAAACGTAAGTGTCGTACAACTCTTCTTACACATCAAAGATTCCCATCGAGTAAAATTTTATCAGTAGTTTCCATTACAAGTGGAATCATTTTAGCAACGTTCGCTTCGTCGCAAGATACTGGAAAAGTGTTCAATGAGGAGATTGACCCAACGCGATGGTCGATTGGGATAGCCATGTTACTTCTTGCACAAATAATGGCAGCCACGTTAGGAAATCTCCAACAATACGGATACAAACACTTTGGAAAAGATTATCGAGAAAATATGTTCTACTCACACATCCTATCAATGCCATTGTTCCTATTTATGACAGATGACATTTCTGCACTAGTAACCTTGTTCAACGCTAAACCTGTATTATGGATTTATCTTTTATTGAACATTCTAACACAATACGTATGCATTCGTGGTGTATACATGTTAACTATGATGTTGGGCACGTTAACGACAACACTAGTTATCACTGTTAGAAAATTTATTAGTTTGTTAATTAGTTTAATGTATTTCAATAACACGTTCACTATGACGCACTGGATTGCAACTGTACTTGTATTTGGAGGAGGAATAACATTTAGTCTTACAGATAATGAAAATAAAAAGAAAGACTAGTTTATACGATACATTGGATCTACATGGAATGCAATTAGCTTTTTGCCACTTGAGGCAGCGTACTTGTATCCACTTCCCCATAGCAATAAACCATCAACAATCGCAGGAGCTGAACAAATGGAACCACCTGTTTGGAAACTCCATAGAACAGCACCTGTACGTGCATGTAGTGCGTATACTGTACCTTTATGATCCATTGAACCAGCAAAAACAAGTTCACCAGAAGTAGAACTCATGGGACCAAATGGTCTCGCATAGAATCCATTTGTATAGTTTCCTTGTGCATCTTGGAATGGTTTTATACATTGTGGATCTTCTGTTTGCCACATGATAGCACCGGAACCAGCATCTAGAGCACCCCATGTTCCACACTCTGACAACTCACCATTCAATAATCGATACTTTTCATGGAAAAAATTCGAATTAGCATAATAGATACGTGAACCATCAGTAGTACTTCCCCATTGAAGTCCTCCACTTCTACTTCCTGGTCCTGTTTCTGTCATCCATACCATGCGACCGGTATCTCTATCTAGAGTCCAGAACAATCCAGATTTTTGACCAGCACCAATCAAATCAGTGTGTGTACCGTTTACTATTGCTGAGAACAGCATTGCACCTTGCGCAAAATCGTAATCTTCACCTTGGTTCGGTGGACATGATTTGGATTGATTTGTTACACAAGCATCGTTCCATGCATCTGTACCATGCCATAGTTTTGTAGCCCATATGATTTCACCAGGATTCTTGACGTAATCAATGGCAATTATACTGTCGATGTGGTCGTCTGGACTGACACATTTTTCTTTATCTTTGACAGATGGATCTTCCAAACACTTTTCGACTTCTTCTGGTTGATGGTAATTATTTCCTGTTGTAATGTATACTGCTTGTCTAGTTTCGTCAATGGCAGGTGAACTACTCCATACAGCACCTCCACTATAGTTTTGTGGTACAATGTATGTCTTCCATAGTAATGCACCAGTCGTGAAGTTGACAGCAGTCATGGAACCTCTGAAACTACAGCATTGATAGTTTGGCAAAGCGGCAGCGATTTCTTCGTTTGATGAAACTCCAATGTAGACAATGTTGTTGTGTACGAGTGGGCTTTGTGTCATTGTTGCGTTTGGATGTGTGTCTAGAAGAGTTCTCCATAAAAGAACTCCATTTGTTGCGTTCACGGCGAATACTAGCGCTGATTTTTGGTCTCCCATGACGATGGCACCGTTGCTGTATGCGATACTGTTTCTTGTGATTGAACGAGGGTTCCTAGTGTATTCTGAAACACGACGAGTCCACACTACTGAACCATCTGCAATGTCAACAGCGTAAAGATTGCCAGCGTAGTCTGGGAAGAATGCCATAGTTCTGTTGCTAACTAGGGCAACTGCAGGTGTTGATGACATTTCACCTTCCGTATGTACAACCCACTTGGGTACTAAATGTGCGACATTTGCAACAGATATTTGCTTCTCTACCGCGAACCTAGTGTTTCCTATACCGTTGCCCCAGTTTTCCCACACAGAGTCAGATAAAACAAATGATATGAGACTCAGTACCACTGCGCATAATAGCCGTGGCATGTTTTTTCGTTTTGGCCTGTCGTCAATTTCATAAGGTTGACTAAATTTACGCCGATAATCTTGCCAAGCTCCGCCTAAAGCCTCCCGACCAATTGCATAACGCTAGTTCTCCTAACTGACGGACTCATAGTCCTACAGCATTCCCTTGCATCCATATTTATTTCTAGAATCAGATCTACAGCACCTGTTTTTAGAATGTACTTCATAGCGCGGCTGCAATACGCTACGTTCCATGTTAGTGAGATTAAGCTTGAGATTAGCCAACCTAATACCATAATGCTATTTAGCTATTCAAAGTACAAATACTTTCTCCTGGCGATAACCCTCGATGTTGCACTTGCTGACTGAGTGGGTAAAATATCGGTTAGAGTGAATACCTAAGCTTCACATCTATTCGTTCCTTGTCATCGTTGTGTTGAGCGATACTTTCTCTCCCCTCAGGTTACCGCACAAGCACAAGTTGTAGGCTCGGATTTACTAGTGGTCTTATCGAATAGTTCAATGCAACTATGCTCTCTTCACAATTTCCATGACTAGTCCGTCAGCTATTTTTCAAAAAGTCAGTTGTACGAGTTGAGTGAAAAAGTAGATGCTAAATTAACAGCATGATAGTAAATTTATAGAGTACATTCGTCATCGCTGTCATCATTAATTGTGTCTGCTGCGACTTGTTGTCTAGCGTTCATAGCACGCATAATTCCTGAAACAAGATCTAATACTTAGTATTTTTGATTAGTAACTTACCATTCTGCTCCATTTCGTTCATCTTTGTAACATCAGGTATATCACTCGATTTAATTTCACGTAGTTTTGCTCCAGCGATAGTATTGACTAGCTCCATAGGTGAATTCGGTGTTCGTACAGACTGTGAACGGGGTGGAAGTGGCGGTGGAGGTAATGGTTTTCTTGGAGTTGATAATTGTTTTTGTGGTGGTTCTGGCAGTGGTGTATGTACAGTATGAGAGCGTCTCATTGGGATATTAGTTGGGACTGGAGGTGGAGGTCTTACATGAGGTGTACGCGGTGGTATACCTTCTCGACTAACATATAGTGGTTCATCAGGATCGATAACTTCTGTATCATCAGTTTCTGAAGAATCAACTGTTGGTTCTTCTTTTCTTTTGAATCGCGACACCGTTGGCGGCGGTGGAGGTGGTCCTCTTGTCGGAGGTCGCTCATGTATAATTGTCTTCACTAAAAACTTTGCTGTATCCTTATTATTTAGTTGTTCCTCTAGTAATGTTAGCATATAAGCTTGCATATAGGCGTACCTGTTATTCCAGCTTTTTTAAAGATTTCTCTCCACTCTGGAGTTATGTTATTGAATCCCTCTTTTGAGTTGTATCCCATATGACCAACATGAACGAAATTCTTAGGTTTTCCGATCACAACACGTGCTCGTTCTGGTTCTTTCTTTTTACCAAATGAAAAAACAGAGAAACTTCTATTTTTCGAACGTTTCTCTGGCTGTACACTGTCTGTGTTCATCTGACGCCTGTTTGTCAAAAGTTGGACGTTTCAACAGTTCCAAATAAAGCCTACTGAGCGAAAGTTGAAATGCAAATAGCTAAGCCATGTAGTTCGTGCGTAGATAACAGTAAATTGTTGTGGTTGTGCTGTGTTCTATCATGCTGTTCTTTTGTGGTATGTGACTGCAAAGTGATTTTGTTGGAGAATTAAGACGTTAGAGTCGCTGTTGTTCCAAATACTTGTTAGCTTTACCATATTTGAGTTTTTCGTAGTGGTAGCTGTTCCTCAACTTGGAAGCACTACTGGAAACCTTTGTCTTGAAACGATGCTGAACCTCATCCATAACACGGTCATAAAGGTGGATAGAGAACCTTCTTACGAGCGAATTCTAGGTCGTAGGAGCTTGGTAAGAGCCCACTTGTGGCGCTTAGACTTTGTCGGCCAAAACCAAGCAAGTCAACTCAATAGAGAAACAATACATTGGGCATTCAGACAATATGAACACCTGCATTTACAACTTACCACCGATGGCCTAATCAACGTCATTGTGGACCATTGGAATACTTACTGTCCTGTTATTCGTATGCTTTTTTTTAAAAATACTAACTATTCAAGATGAAGGCAAGTGCAGCCACGAATTCAGACAGATATTGAGGGACTATTATGAAAGAGAATTTTTCGCATCGTATGTAAAATGGTACAAAGCAGCGGGACAGAAGCAAGCAGATTTTCTTGAACCTGAAGCTGTATGGAAGGGAAAAGCACCCGAAAGTGCACTAATCTACGACATGGCGCTTCGTATGAGTATCTTTCGACACTTACCCGAGACCGCTCGTACTCTAAGTAACGTTGTGAATTTATTTTTTCACGTCGCTCGCATACTCATCAGTACCGAACAACATGACAAGTACAAAAAGTTGTTAACCTTTGAAATGAGATACTTACACGAGTTTATGAGATTGGCAGGCTATCAAAAGGGAAAACATTTGGATAAGTACTTCACCAAAGACGATTTGAACACAACTTGCGCAGTCTATCGCTTCGTCAACTGCTTCAGTTCCGAAGAAACAGATGAACGTTTCATCTACGCATTCTTGGATGGTAAAAAAGCAAAAGACACAAACAAGATCAACATTCTCCTGCAAGGCGTGAGAAGAATGACATTACTCACTCCAGAAGAACAAATCCAGGAAACGGTAGAGAAGGGAAAAGCATACAAAGACAATCCATTCTTAAAAGAAGATGAAGAGAAGAAAGATACGCTTTTAAGAAAATCATTTATCAAAAGATGGAAACCGTATTGGGATAATCATGGTTGGATTGCAGGATATGGAACGTTTATCATTAATAGCGCAGTTCCATTTGCTATTCATTTAGCAGTCGTTGGAGCTTGTTTATTCCTGAGTGAAGATGACTTTTATAACATCAAGGTGCTCACCAATCCTGGTTTTATCACGTTGTGGATGATTCCAGTGTTCATCGCTGCAGTTATTTTGACTCTCCATTTAATAGTCAACTTACTCGGGAACAGAATGTTTTTAATTTCACAATTTTACGTTCATAACTCAATCTTTGCAAGAAGAAAAACATGGAGAATCAAGCGAGGTCCAAATGCAAATACAAAGCATATTGGACATTGCAAGAACTCGGACTGTGATAGTACGTTGTTGACCAAACGAGTTACCAACAGGAGTGCATTTGTAACTTGGTTAATCGTTTCCTTGAACAATGTCGTTGTATGGACCATCACGTACATATTGACATTCTTTTTACTCAAGTACGCACTAGTTCCGAACATTAGAAGAGCAACGTATGAAATTATTGACCCAAATACATCATATTTGAATCATGGAACTGTTTCATACTGGTTCCTAGTTGTTGGATTGATTTTAGCGTGGGCTCCTGTGCTACTACTTTCATTCACAATCATTCCAATTGCATTTGCTATCATTTCGTGTTTGTATTCGGCAATCAATGAAGCACTCATATTTGCACGAGTAGAACTATTCACTGCTCCTCATAGTACTCGTTTACCATACTTGTCATGGAGTAACATACGTGGATACCTACACATGGGTTTGAACGGTATCTATAGTGAACGCGTGTTCAAGAGAAGGTTACGAGACAAACGAACCATGCGTTTCTTTGTTGAAAAAGTGCTGTTTAAGACATACAATCCTGATAAGACATGTCCTGGACTTTACATGGAACATTTCGCCAAAGTATGGAATCACATTGTCGAAGATTTAGATACCGAATATCTACTACGAAAAGAAATGATCGACAAACGCGATAACAAGAAAAAATCAGAAAAAGAAATCATGACATTTGTCGTTGGTGATAAAACCGAACCTACAAATTGGTTCTACAACACTGTTGATGCCATTTGCGACAGAGAAGGTGTAAATGAAACAGCACAGTACCAACTATCTCGTTTCATCAACTATTTATGGAATCCAAACATGAAGCCAATGCAACTCGTTGAATGCATGAGAGCACTACGAATTGTCATTCCAGTGTACAACGAAACAATTATTGAAACATTTGACAAGATAACAGTAGTGTTGAACACGAATACATCACTCATGGATCATGCCATTCGCAAACATCACGATGAGTGGTCCAACTTTGTCATGTCTTTCAAAGATGAAAAAACTAGAGAAAAGTTGATCACGTTGGAAGCTGCAGTGGCCGCAAAAACTGATAATATTGGAAAGATGTACTTGTTAAAAGACACTCCAAACGATAAGGGTGATTATGAACCTGATCAAGAGCTACGTATGCAAGTACGTCTCTGGGTGAGTAACAGATTCCAATACGTGTGTAGAACAATGAAAGGAGCAGCGAAAATCCAACAAAGTTTGAGAACATTGTTGAGTGTACAAATGGACGTCATGGATGATGGTATCGCAAAAGTAGTTGACCAAAAGAAAAAGAGTGATTTTGTTCGTGATGTGGTGTCACGTAAAGTACGTATCATTGCAGGAGCACAAGTCTACGCTATGCCATGGAGTCAACGTGAGGAAGATTTACGTGCTCATCGTTCCTACGTAGAAGCTATCAACCACTTGGTTGGATTGTACAGTGGAGATGGTCTCAACTTTTGTTACCAAAAGATTACTGATGATGGATTCAAAGCGTTCATCATGACTGGTATCGATGAAAACAAACAACCTATTGGTAGAGAAGCACGTACCTACGGTCACAAACAAAACGGATTTGCAACAATGGGACAAGGAAAACCATTGCATCAATCATTCTTGTTACAATTCTTCGATGGTTCAGTCGTAGAAGCAGTTGATTGTAATCAAGATTT
>JAESGV010000639.1_pt1 | contig 15143 bp, 13 predicted proteins | sample 9269781 | NCBI WGS metagenome assembly JAESGV01 (sample SAMN15741586, study PRJNA653496) | algae metagenome | isolation source: Tildeniella torsiva UHER 1998/13D and co-occurring heterotrophs from... | place: Slovakia: Slovak Paradise National Park, Hrabusice, Kosice Region | collected 2000-01-01 | reverse complement strand
AAATTTTGGCCTTCCAAAAAGCGAGAATTGAGAATTTATCGAAACGAGGTGGAAAATTGACAAATGAACCAGAACCTCAGTTTAATAGAATTAGTACACTCATGACGTCACTAAACAACAAAGAGAAACGTCTCAAACAACAATCATCCGAGCTGAAGAAGCGAGAAGAACAAATTGTTTTGAAAGAAAAGGAGTTGATCAAGTTGGAACAATTATTGGCTGCAAAGCAGAACATGATAAACGAGAGACTAAGCTCACCGCGAGAATCATTGACAGAACCAAGAGGAACTCCAACTAGAAACATTTCATTGAACGAGTTTGGATCGATTTCATCGTACCCTTCGAATACGTCACTAGATGCACTTGGAAGCTCAGATTCTGTTATTGTAAGAATGATTGACGAACGAGGAGCAATGACACCAAGTCCATCACGTCCGTATCCTGATACTGGAAGTGAAAGTAGTGGAATTTCCAACAATCAAGGATTCTACTTGGAAAATGGAAATGGTGACGATACTGATGAAGAGGAAGAACGTATGCAGAGTACAATCTCTGCTCTTATTCGTACCCCAAGTGCATTGTTCACATCTTCACCTGTGAAAGGGTATCCTACATCACCAAACACAAATAACGCACATATGAAGTTGATTTTGACTGAAGATGACGAGATTACTAATAGTAAGGAACAGAAACTTGATCAAAAGGAACAAATCGATGCGCAAAATGGTAATTGCGCAGGTTGTGATAGACAACTCAAACTTGATTATGGTTGGATAAGACGACCTCGTTACTGTCACTACACGAACAAGTACTATTGCATGAACTGTATGAACAACTCGGATAAGATGCCAATTCCTGCCAAGATATTGTCAAGATGGGATAGTTCACCGTACCACGTATGTGCGACAGCATACACCTATTTGAAAGAGATAGTTGACACTCCAATGATCTGTGTTAGCGCAGTGAACCCATTACTGTTCGAATCGACACCCAATTTGAAGAAAGCGCGTTTAATACGTAAGCGACTGAATCTACAGTGGGATATTATTGAAGATTGTCCTCTGAAAGATGGATTGATTCAGAATCTTCATCTCGGAAAGAAATTGTACTATGTCAATGATACTGAAACGTATTCACTGAACAATTTGATTCATCTTCATGGAGATGCCCCATTTTTGAAACGACTGGTACATATCTACCACGAATTTGATGATCATATCACCAAATACTGTACACTATGCAAGCATAAGGGACAACACAAATGTCAAGCACCTAAATGCGAACACAAATCGGAACCAATATACAAGTACAATATAACAGGCACAATTGTCTGTCCAACTTGTAAGTTAACGTACCACAAAAAATGTTTCAAGAATGAGTCAGGAATACAAGTATGTCCCAATTGTTCGTCATAAAATACGAAAATTTACTTAGTTGTGCTTTGATTGGACTCACAATCTGAACAAATGAAAGTAGACACATCAACTCATATTTCATTTATTCCTACTCTCCTCATCCTACCCAGCAGCACGTCAAGTGTTGTTTACTCCTCGTTCTGAACCATCACTAGAAGAAATAGGACGAGCAACAACAGCCAACTAGAAATTACTCAGTGAGTATCGATCAATCAATCCACCATTTCTCAAAACAATGAAATCAATCATATACATTGCAGCTATTCTCTATTTGTTGCTTCTGTCAAGCTTCGTTACACCAAGACACCTTCGTTCTCGAAAGATAGCCTTGAGCAGAGGCCAAAAGACATCTTCAGCTAGAGCTGTGTTACACAAGAGAAAACAAGGAACGCCCCCTAAACCAATCGCTACGCTATCACCATCATTATTTGCATTAGTAAATCTACAACCATCTCAGGTCAAACAATTCAGTTCACAAGTCATGCCCCAATTACTAGGATCCCTAGCTTAAAATAATTCTTATCAGAATACATGAGCTTTTCATTATATCTCAAAGGTGTACAGAGCGCATAGCTCCAACTATCTTCTGTCAGTTGCCACCGTGTTGTTAGCGCTTTGCTTGTCTAAGCTTTTCAGTGATTTGTATCTCAGCTTTACCCAAAATCAGACCAAGTTTACTGTTTGATCATCAAATTGAGCTTTTCGACTTGTAAATCAAACAAACAAAACTTGGAGAAAGAATGGCAACCCAACTGCAGATACGTCAGTACTTGGCAAGCAAAGATATCCAAACACTGTTCGTGTCACTGTTGGAGAGTATTTGCATCGACCAACCCGAGGACGTAAACTCGTACTTAATATCGGTCCTACAAAAGAAGAAAAAAGCAGTCAAAAAGCCAGTAGCCGAGAAGAAAAAGCCCAAGAAAGATAAAAAAGCGAAGAAAGAGGAGAACGGATTATTTATTAATGGCTTCTCATTTGGACAAACTCAAGAGCACCAACTCGGTGGCGAAGGTATGTCATAATCTCACAATTTTAATGAGTTAGAACCAGACGAAGCGTCAGAAGAAAATGATGAAATATGGGAACCAAACGCAGACGAAGATCAAGAGGATGAAGATCACATAGAAAAAAAACACGAGGATCTACTCGAAGATAAAGAATCAGATATGATCCGTCGCAGATATTCCGTTTCAGTTCCACGTCGTATTGGCATCAGTAATGAATCACTAAAGGTAGACCAAAACGTCACATTCCCAGTCATACCAAAGACTGAACAAGAGCGCGTACAATTACAGAACGCCATTGACGCATGTTCAGTGTTTGTTCACTTGGACGCCGATGAGAAAAAAGTGGTTTTCGATGCTATGGCTGAAAGAACCTTTAGCAAGGACGAAATAGTTATTCAACAAGGAGACGAAGGTGCAGAATTTTTCGTAGTTGATTCTGGAGAACTAGACGTTTATGTGAACGATCAATACATCAAGACATATGTCGACGGAGAATCGTTCGGAGAGTTGGCTCTGATTTACGGAACGCCACGTGCTGCTACAATCAAAGCAAAAACAGATGTACGATTGTGGGCTATTGATAGAACAACATTTAGAACTATATTGATGGGTCAAACTATTAACCGTCGCAAACTGTATGAAGACTTTTTGCGTAAAGTTGGCATTCTAAAAACATTGAACGACTATGAACGTTTGACCATTGCCGATGCTTTGGAACCAGAAACATGGGATAATGGTGACGAAATTGTCACTCAAGGTGAACAAGGAAACAGTTTCTACATTATCGTGGAGGGCAAAGTTGTCGTCAAGAAAGACGACGTTGAAGTTGCCAAACTCAAGGAAGGAGATTACTTTGGAGAAATGGCACTAATGTACAACCAACCCAGAGCAGCTACAGTAATCGCAATACATACTGTTAAAACTGTACGTTTGGATAGAAGAAGTTTCAAATTACTATTGGGACCATGTGAAGATATTCTCAAAAGAAATACCAATTTGTACAACCAAATCATGTCCAAGAACATTTAAAATAAATTTTTATGTAACTTTCCATTGGATTACTGACAAATCAGCTCCTCCTGCACTGTAAAGTTTGGTTGAATCGCTAGAGAATCGTACATTAGTGACATGCGAACAATGGCCTTGGTAGTCGACCTTTACAGGATTTGTTGTGATAGTAGGATACTTTACCAAGCGTACATGACTTCTATCATCTCCACAAGCGATAACTCCAAGATTCTGAGAAACATGAATCGAATTAATATCCGATCCATCCATATTTGCATCCCAAATGCCTCGTACAGACCAGCCAAGAGCAACTGTTTGATTATGCCAATTCACATTCGCTAACTCTGGAGACTGATGAAGTTGGAAAGTTGTAGCCTCCCAATACAACAGTTCGTGAGCTCCACATGTCGTTTGCAAGTATTGACCATCATCACTCCAGTCGACAGCTTTCACGAACGAGCTATGTCCACTCAGTACTGCTTTTCTCTTGTAGTCTTCTTCTGCTTTGAGAATGTACGTAAAGTTATCGTGACTAGCGACAGCCAAGTAACTTCCATTTGGAGAATACGCCATAGCTGCGATCTCTTCCTTCTTTCCTACCTCTTTTGATATCAGAGGTTGAGCCTTAGGGTTTTCTAGCAAATCTGCAGCAGAGTATACGTGTAACCATCCATCGAATGTACCAACGGCAACGTGAATGTCACCAACTTCGTAACCGGGACTGACTGCAATGGAACGAATCTTTGGTTTGTTAGGAGCTGCGATATCATTCAAACACTTCTTAGATGAAGCGTTCCATACCAGTATCCTTCCATCATCTGCTCCACTCAAGATCACGTCTTGACCAGGTATCACAGCTAAAGCCCACAACTCTTCTTTAACCTTACTTTGATGCGAGTTCATGATTAGCGTTTTGGTGTTGTCGAATCCAGAATATTCAACGCGGTACATTTGACCACTAAACAATAACACATAACAAACTTCATCTTCTGTTTTGGAAGCAAGTACAGATCGTACTGGACCTCCCATAGCGTACGTATGCAACTTTACTATTTTTCCATTCTCATTTTGTTTCCATAGAACAACATTTCCGTCTTTACCACCGGAAAGTAGTCCACCTTTAGATTTTGAAACAGTATGAACAGGACCTTTATGCGCTTCGTAGGTAGCTTCTACGCGATTGCCTTTGAACAAGTACAAATTTCCATCACTTGCACCTATGAAAGCATTTCCCTTGTTATCATACGCAATTGATAAAATCGAGTTTGATGTTCCACTCAAATTACCAAAAACAGCTTTCTTGCTTGACAATGCTCCATTTTCATAAGAAAAGAATTTGCAACTTTTTAGATATCCAGTCGCGATTGTTTGATCAACTAAATTCCAACCAACAAAATATGCTTCCTGAGTTTCCGCTTTCGTTTGGGCTAGTAACAAATTCTTTTTCCAATCATAGATGGCAAGGGTAACTTCTACATTTGTTCCACCTAGTACTGCAATTTTGGTTCCATCACTGTTGAATGATAACGCGATTACTCCACCTTTCGTGAATACTGTATTTGTCAAGATGGTCGCTTGTATTTTTAGCGTTGATGAGTTCCATACATAAATCTTATTTTCTTTTCCTAATTGTCCAGAGGCTACCGATTCTCCATCTGGGTGTAAATCGACACATTGAGTATCCTATGTTGTTAGATTGTGAGAATCGAACATACGTCGTTGTGATTGGTAAAGATTCTTTGTGTATTGGTTGTATGATCTAGAATAACAACGGATCCGGCTGCTGGATAGATCAATTCACCATTCTTTGTCATGTTAAGAACGTTGTTCTTGCATCCTTTCATGGAATAGCCATATCTAGAAGTTAACAACAATTGAACATCTTACATGTATTCTGGTTCCAAGCTAACTGGTGGAGGTCCATCCTCACCCTCTACGTTTGTTGGCGTATAAACAGTCCCTTTGTAGAACTATTGTTAATAATGTAGTATCGACTTACCAATGGGTACTTATCTCCATAATCAATTCCTCTCTTGTTTGGAGGACTTTTAGTTCCTCTTGGCGACGCTGGTGGTGACCTGAATGCGGTATTTGGTCGACTTGTATTTGCTCCACGCGGAGAAGTAGGTGCTGGTGACCCAACTCTCTTTGTTGGTGAACGTGGTGGAGGCGTTCCTGTTAGTCCTCTCTGTGGTGATTCAATCACATCTCCTCTTTTCAAATTCTCAATGATTTGATTCTTTTCTTGCAATTGTTTCCTTAATTGCGATATTTCTGCTTGAGCGTCTATTTCTCGTTGCTTTAACTCTTTAATAATCTTGTTCAACTCTGTCCACGGATCCATTCTAGACACGAGCACAAGAAAATTGTAAGAAAAAAATTTATGTACATAAAAACACTTATAATCCCTCGTTGTCTACCCATGAAACTGAACCCAATATTCCCATATATCAATAATACAGCTTATCCCAATTAAAAAATCCCCACAATTATATACAAAGTTTGTACAAGTAAATTACAACTCGTAAAATACAGATGGTAATTCTGCTTCGAACATGCGAGCCAAAGAAGAGTCACCACTGCCCATCGTACTCACAAACGCATAAGCAACTACAATAAATACACTATACACAGTTACTTTTTCCATCATGGAAACTGCAGAGTGTGAAGATGAGCCAGGTTTGGAGAACCATCCCTTGATGGATCCCAAAAAGTTTGCAACAACACTACGTAGAGCGCTGATCATGTCACGGATCTTGAGGGAAAGTGGAGAAATGTTTGTCACGTCTTCAATTTTGACGCTACTTGGTAGATCGTACGTATACTGTTCTAGTCTATCGTACAATCTCCGTTTGTAAACATTTCGATCCATACTCGCTTGTAGCATTGGATTACCTTCCACCTCTTTTTGGACAATTGCCATTATTTGAGGACCCATCTGGCTAAAAATTTCCTTGCTACATTTTTCCATCGCGCGTGATAAATCTACTGGCATAGCACTATTTGTTATTAACCGTTAAATAGTACAACTTACGTTTCGCGTGCCAGGCGCTCAATCATGCTGGATAATGTTGGAGCTTTATCGGAAGATGTCTGCACCAATCCAGTGGGCGAAGTTGGAACATTTTCATGAATACCATTGCCTATATTTTGTTCTATTGCTAATTGTCTGAAGCCAAACAATAGCGCTTGAGGCTGAGAGCTTCCAAGCTTTCGCAATCCATGGGCATACATCGTCGATAGAAAAAAGACTCACGTGGCAATCAATAAACTGCTTCTTTTTGGTGGTTTATAAATATGAAATATTTGAAGTTGATGAGTTGTCCTTATTGGCAGGATTACTTGTAAACTCGTTCGTAAATAGAACTTTTTTGATGGTTGGTGATTCATGGAGCAGCGGGCATTTAAACGGCTTCCAGAAAAATAGAGTTTACTTAGAAATTAAATAGAATTTAATGAAAATGTAGAGTATTGGAACTAGATTTCAAGTTTGGAGCAACATTCAATTGAGCTAATCCCATGTAACAAAATACCAGCTCAAAACTTTGTCCTAAACGTCAACAAAGTCGCAAGGATAAAAGACTAATAGCAATAGACTATACACGCCATGGCCACCCATGAGAGGAGAATGAAATTTTAGTTTCTTTGGTTGTATCTCTTTACATATTTACAAGTAATACAAGCGGTGAGGACATTCATAAAATGTTTAGTTTGAATCACATCTCTGAAGAAATGTTGTAAAATGAGCAAACATAATAGGACATGAAGAGAAAAGCCGATTACGTGTACTCTAGGGAGTACAAGGCTGCTAAAACTATCATACAACAGACGCATGGCATAGTTGACATTGTTTGCCACGGCGACGGCGAAATATTCACAGAAAGACAACTTTATAAACTCTTCAGTAAAACTATCGTCACTAAGCAACGTGTAGGATTGTACAAAACATACAATAGCGAATACGGGTGTAGATGGCGGTGGAATATCTTTCCATTTTCACTACAAGCGCATACACAAACTATCGAGGTGTTTCATACTGATGATATGTGCCCATTTACACTAGCAAAAATAGGAAACGAGTGGCACCTACAAACGATCCCTGGAAGTTCATGGTCAAAAGCAATATTCCACCCAAAACATAAAAAGTGTGGTCTATTAACGCGATATGATACCTTGAAATTCACAGAAGAGGACGCCAAAGAGTATCTTGTAGATGATACGCTCGTGTTAGAATTATCATATGCAAAAAATGCAGAGGAGGAATTTCTTTTATATTGTCAAGAAATGTGTGGCACGGTCACGCGTATCGAACAAGGAGCAACAATACTGTACAAGTGGACAGTTCCGTGGTTTTTTCGAACAAGATTCTCGCCACCTATGCGCAGCGGTGATTCTCGTTGGTATCTGACACTACCTGCAGATACGAACAGACTTCCTGGTATTCATATCAGAAGAAATTCAAAACTTACAAGCGAGACAGTATTTGGATTCTTGATACGAAATTTTGTGAACCCATTGTCCTCAATGGCGTTTGTTTTTGATTACGATTTTAGTAGCGGTAACTCAACAGGAGTTGATCACTCTATTGAACAATTATCCACTAAAAATCCAATCACAAGTGAATTCATTCAGAACGATACGATAGAGTTGTACTTTGCAATGTCAGACCAAATTGAGTTGACCATTGGCTACGAATTGTTACCAAAAGATATTTATAGATCAAATGTGAATGCGTATAAAATTCATGGATCGTCACATCATGGATTTGTGCAGTGCTTAGACGCACAAAGTGGATTGTTTCGTATTCCTGATTGGTTGATACTTGATGCGAATGTAAAAGGAGTTCTACAATATGATCGAGTAGATGAGCAAGATGTAACGATGAAAGTTACGCTAGTGTCAATAGAGAAAGAAAACTACGAGTTATGTGTTGGTGTTGCGCCTCCAAAATACTCTTATGGTCACGTTGGATGGTTAGGCGATTCTATTGGATACCAGGTTGTTACTGGTGAGATCTGTGATGGAAGATCAGAGAATGGAGATGCGCATGTGGCTCTTACACTTGAAGTGTTGTCTGTGAATGATAGTGTGCAGGTTATACTAACAGGAGATAAGATGTCGTTGGCTGTCAATGGTACTGTTGTATTTTCGACGAATTTTTCAAAGGGATTTTTACCAACAATAAGCGGAGTGGGTTGTACCTTCACTGTTAACGTGATATAAACTTGTTAATAAATGATACACCCACAAGAAAAAGTATTCTGCACTCGCGGTTCCAGTGCCGTCTCCGATCACAGTACTAAACGAGCTCGACGATGCTTGACTTCATAAATCTAACGGGGTATGGTATTTTCATCGTGATATGGCCGAATACATTAGCACAATGTAAAATGTTGTACTGACAACTCTCAAGTTTGAGTAGTGACATTTTCTTTGTAACAACCCAACTTCGCTCGCCACGCGACAATAGTTCCTCGCCACAATGTGAACTCTCCCATTTTGTAGTTTCCCTGCTGTCATAATTCGAAAACAACGCAATAACATGGGCAGCAACAAGAGTAAACACAGAGTAGCACATAACATTGAGAAAAATGGAATGTCTTTTATGGGCATCGAAAACACTGGAAAGAGTACCTTCGCACGACAAATTGCGCAGACTAGAGGAACGTATAGCGACAGCACCGATAATCGATCTTTGTTGTACTCACTGTTTGGGTGTACAGATACGCTCATCACGACCGTTGAAAAATTGAATCTTCATTGGAGTACACCAACTGCCCAAACAGCAATATTGAAAGTAAGAAAGTGCCTCCAAGATAGAAGCTGGTACTCGTTGAACAAAATACCACAAGAACTCGTTCCATGTTTTATCGTCATTTGGACAGATTCCATCGTTATGCAGATTCTGCGAAACGCGCACTTGACACCAGAGTTTCGGCTCAATGCTGATGCGTACTATTACGCTACTCATATTCAAACTCTATTGTCACCAGGTCACGTTTTGACGGACAACGATCGTATCGTGTTTAGAGGCTACTACTCTGAAAACGACTCACAAGAAATGGTAATATCAAAAAATGATCAAATACAAGTTGTTCGTACAATGGATAGCGGAGGAGGATACAGACGTATGTTTTGCTTTTTTTAAATTTACAAAACAGAACGCAATCGTTGGAGATTCATGTTGCTTGATACCCAAACAATTGTCTATTTTATCAACTTGACTCATTTCTATATGCATAGCTATGGAGATTCAAATTACTTAGCGTTGAGCTTACGCGAGTTTGAAAAACTTACGGAAAGTAAGTGGATGGAAGGTATCGATATCATGTTTGTGTTGACGCATGGAGATGTGTTACAAGAACAACTCAGGGTGATGACGTTACAAAACGTAAAAGATTCCGAAATGATGGAGAATTATGAACCAACTGATGGAATGAATGTCAAGACCATTGCTGAGTACATTGTAGATTTACATGTGAAAACGAACAAAGCGGCATGTAGACAGATAGGCTACTTGTATGCTGATCCATGGAACTATGTGCCAGTGATAACGAGGTATATGGGCACTGATCTTTTCTACAGAGGTATAAACGACCCAAAGCAAGTCTCATTTGAGACTCCATTTACATTAAATTAACTGAACTAAACCAACGTACCAACTTCGCTCGCCACGCTGCAATAGTTCCTCGCCACCAAATGATTTTTCACTGTTTTTAAAAACTGCTGTCGCCTGTCAAAACAAATCGAACATGGGTATCAACAAGAGCAGACACCAGCGAGTAGAAGCAGAAGAGAGTAGAGAAGAGAAGAATGTAATGCTGTTCATGGTATCGAAAACACTGGCAAAACAACATTCCTCAGGCAAATTACACAATCCACGGGCAAATATAATTCAGAACACGACAAAGAAGTTCTAACGCTTTCTTTGTTTGTGTGTACAATTGCCCTCATTGAGGCTGTAGAGACGCTGAAAATGCAGTGGAGCACTCCGATTGCTATTACTGCTGTCGAAAACATCAAAGCTACTGAAGATTACTATTGTATGCGAGAGGTTCCACAACATCTAGCAGACAGTTTCATCACTATATGGACAGATTCTATCGTTACACAATTATTACGAAATCTTCACAAACATCCAGAAGTGCTCATCTACGCGTCTACCTACTACTATTCTAAGAACATTCGGAAACTACTCGATCAAAGTTACACACTCACAGAAAACGACCGCATGGCATTTAGAATTTTTTCGACAGGGATAGTAGAACAAGAAATGGAAATCAAAAAACAAGGAAAAGTTGAAATTGTCAGAACTACTGACATCGGTGGAGGATATCGAGGTACTTCATGCTCATTCATACTTACACATTAGCCCGATTCAAATGGAGGCACGTATATGAGTACACCAAATCAGTAGTATTCTTTGTAAATTTGACGCACTTCTACATGACTGCGAACTATCATAGAGACACGCCTCGCATGGTAGAGAGCTTGGAAGTGTTTGAGACGTTAGCTGATAGTAAATGGTTACCAGATATGCCGATCATGTTTGTTTTAACGCATGGTGATATACTGCAAGAACAACTCAAGGTGATGACGTTAGATGATGTTAGGAGTACAGCATTGATGGAAAGCTATAATGGACAAATGAACGTCAAGAATATTGTTGAGTACATTTTGGACATGTATTTGGCTAAGAACAAGAATGAAAGCAGACAAATTGGCTATCTGTATGCTGATGCGTGGAATCATAAGCCTATGATTAAGAGATATCTAACAACTGATCTACACTATAGAGGAATCAACGATCCTAAGCATGTCACATTTGCAACACCCTTTACGTTAAATTAAACCTTTGTTCCCTAGTTATTTAAGCTGGTTGTTGTATGTATCGTGGTCAACATGCAACTACGCTCGCCATCAAACAATAGTTCCTCGCCACTCAGCTGCGTGTGGCCATTTTGGTCAGCTCATGTCATATTTCAAACAATTCAACATCTTGAAAATGGGTATCCGTAGCAGCAAACACGATAACAAAGCAGAACGTGTCGATGAAGTCAAACACAAAGCGATGGCGTTTTTGGGAATAGAACTCAGTGGAAAGAGCGCGTTTCTAAGACAAATCGAACAACAGACTGGGAAGTACAAAAGTGAGTAGATGTTGAAATAATGGCACACTCGTTGTTAAATTGCACATCTCTGCTCATCGAAGCAGCAGACGCTCTAAACCTTACATGGGGTTCGGGTACGCGCACCGCAATTGACAATATTCTAGAACTCATCAACAGTGATAAGCACATAAGCATGAAAGCAGTGCCAGAAAATTTAATTGAAGGTTTCATTTCGATATGGACAGACCCAAACGTTATGCAAATTCTTTGCAACTTGCACAAAAGAGATTTTCTACTCTATTCCTCTGCATACTATTTCGCATCGCATACTCGGACACTTCTCGAACCAGGATACATTCCCACAGAACGTGATCGCATGGCGATGCGAATCTACACTACTTCTATAGTACAACAAAATATGGAAATCAAAAAGAATGGAGAAATGCAAGTCGTTCGCGCTATGGATTCTGGTGGAGGAACAAGAGGTACGAAAAGTTCTCTACTAACAAACTAGGTCGTCACCGATGGAGATACATGTTCGAAGATACTCAAGCAATTGTATACTTTATCAACTTGACACATTTTTACAGAAGTGTTCATATGCACGGAGACGAAAATAGAATGGAAGACAGTTTGAATCTTTTTCATGATCTTGCAAATAGTAAATTTGGAAACTTGGCCAGTATGGAGGTCATGTTTATCCTAACACATGGCGATGTGTTGCAGGAACAACTCAAATTCATGACATTGGAAGATGTTAAGAAATTCAACTTGATGAGTAACTATACTGGTGAGATGAACGTGAAGAGTATCGCCGAATATATTGTAGATTTGTACGCAGCTAAAGATACTGTTCAAGGAAGACAAAAGGGTTACTTGTATGCTGATCCATGGAACTATGAACCAGTTGTTACAAAATTCCTAAACTGTGAGTTGTACTACCGTGGTATCAACGATCCAAAACAAGTCTCTTTTGAGACGCCATTTACTTTTCATTAAACATTAGAACTGCCAAATCTGTTGCTGGTTCTCTTAGCTTAAACATACTAGCGAAGGCTCTTTCTTCTTTTCTTCTGTATCATACACTAGAACAGTATCTGTACAGGGAATAACCATATAAAAAAAGTTAATCTTTGAAAAACACTCTGGGTCAATATCGCCACTATTCACGTATTCAAACTGTGCGTACATGTTCTAAAAATACAAGACGTTTATTTCCTCTTTCGTTTTCTAACTGGTTCCTCTTCTGTTTCAGTTTCGACCTTTCTTTTGTTTTCAAATTTTGGTGCAAATGCACCATTTTCAAACTTTTTTAAATCAAAACTGTGAATAAATTGCCCATGCTCGTCAACTACTAACAATCCTGTCTCATCGCCCATCGTTTCCAACTCTGGATACATTTCCAATATAAAATCTCTCATTTGCTTTGTTCTTGTATCATAGTACGGCTCCAACACCAATGGGTTATATAATCCTGGCAAAGTAAGTGGAACACCTTTCTGTTGTAGGTATTCTACCAACTCTTTATCTCTATTGTGCAGCGCAAGTCCAAGCAAAGTAGCTTTAAACTTGTGTTGGTAACACATGCTATCGAATTCCAACACTTGCATAAGATCAACGCGAATCTCTTCTGGAACATCTGGTGCTGTTACTGTTTCTACAACATACTTGTAAAATTCTAATTTTTCTTTTTGTATGTCGTACCCAATATTCAAATCTTTTGTTTCGAGTTTTCTGAAACATACAATTTGAGTTTGTGATAATTATATCTGCATTGGTTTTCTCGAATTGTGTAAATAGTAACTCTGGTTCGCCTTTTTTATGGAAAGCAAATTCTGTGCAAAAATGTAATTCGAGTTTTTCTAGTAAGAATCCACAAGTCGAAGAAACGTTCAAATTTGTTTCGTAGTTGGAGTCGATTAAATGGAGTACGTTAGTTACATTCTTTTGCATGATTAGAAAGTTTGTGAAAATGAGTGATTTTAAAGTCTTTGGAGCGTTCTCTATGAGTCCGTGGATTTGATGGCCGATGTCCTCTGGTGACTGTAATATTAGTTGATTAGGCGTCGAATGTACCTTGTATGGAGATGAAACAATCTCCAAGTGTTGCAGTTTTTTCAACTTGGCCAAACGTTTGTGTATTTTGATATCGTCTTCATAATAGCCTTTTGTTTCTAATCGCTACATAGTTAAACTATCTATCGTTCGTTACCAGTGACGTAAGCTTTGGGAATCTTTTTACTACACCTTCAAACCTAGAGTATTATAAAAGGGTAAAATACCTACACTTTGTCACATAGAGTTTTGTATTTAACGTTATAATAGGTGAACCTATCCAACATATCAATTTCCGTTACGTTTGGCTGCACACTGTTATTGAAGAATTTGGTGCATACCATTATATTCTTATCGAATTCTGCCTTCCATGCTTTTGACACTCGTCGTAACGTGAAATAGTATGGGTATGGCGTAATATAGCTCATAATAGAATGAAAAATCTCTTCTGGTAGAGGTGTGGTTGCATCTTCTGCACTGCCGAAGTATGACATAATTGCCTGTTTGTAACCAGTTTTCTAGCACGATCTTTGAAAACAGTATCTGTTATTAAGAAGTGCTCTATCAACTCTTATGCATTTACTCCTCATTCTCACCCACAGCGTTTCCCTAAAGAAGAAATAGGACGTAAAAACCTGGCCAACTTAAAATTTCTCACTGATCAATCAGTCCATCATTCTCAGAACAATGAAATCAATCATATACATTGCAGCTATTCTCTATTTGTTGCTTCTGTCGAGCTTCGTAACATCTAGACACATTCGTTCTCGAAAGCTAGCCTTGAGCAGAGGCCAAAAGACATCTTCAGCTAGAGCTGTGTTACACAAGAGAAAACAAGGATCCCCTGTCACTTATGCAGTTTGGCTTCCAAATCTTGCGAAAGCCAGAGATTGGGAAAACGAATTGTAATACGTCGCTAGAAAATTAAAAGTAAATATCAAAGCCTTATCAGTATACACGAGTGTTTTCATTACTTCTCAAAGGTGTACAAAGTGCATTGTTTCAACATCATTAAAGTCTGAAAAGCCAGTCAACCACGTACGATCATGTTTACGAAAATTTTATGCATTACATTATGGGTAATAATTCTTTTATTTGTTCGATAATTTGTTTTCCACCCACTTCTCTAACCCTCCCAACAGAATTAGTTCTTGTGCGACTTGTCCTACAGGACTCATCGCATACGTTTTATCTCCAAATTGGATTACCGATCTTTCAAAATTGACAACACCCTTTACGCCTGTTTTCTTGGTTAATTCACTAGTACCAAATTTCTCTTTCAAGTCACGAACGAGTTCTGGCACTTCAATCACCAAATAGCCGTTGTTGGTAGCGTTTCTCTTAAACGTTTCACTAAAGCTACCTGCAAGTACTAGTGGTATTCCCTTGTACATTAACGCTGTAGCAGCTTGTTCTCTTGAACTTCCCGTTCCAAAATTGAAACCTCCCACTAGTATATCACCCTTGTTTACCAGTTTCTGAAAATTTGGATCATAATTCTCCATAGCAACTTGTGCTTGTTGCTCTGGACTAATATTCTCATT
>JAESGV010000638.1_pt1 | contig 15154 bp, 11 predicted proteins | sample 9269781 | NCBI WGS metagenome assembly JAESGV01 (sample SAMN15741586, study PRJNA653496) | algae metagenome | isolation source: Tildeniella torsiva UHER 1998/13D and co-occurring heterotrophs from... | place: Slovakia: Slovak Paradise National Park, Hrabusice, Kosice Region | collected 2000-01-01 | reverse complement strand
ACTGTCCAGGTCACGAGTTACTAATGGCAACTATGCTAAACGGAGCAGCTGTCATGGACGCAGCAGTATTGCTCGTTTCCGCAGAAAAGAAGAACGTATTTCCAGCACCACAAACAGTCGAACACCTCGTCGCAGCAGAGTTCATGGGACTACGCGACGTCATCGTACTGCAAAATAAAATCGACTTGTGTGAGTCGCGTCAAGAGATCGAAGACCACTATCGAGCCATATGCGACTTGACAGACAAGTACGAATGCACTCGTGATAGCGTTGTCGTACCCATCAGCGCACAACTCGGATACAACATTGACGCAGTTTTACAAATGCTCGCAGAAGTAATTCCACAACCAAGACCAAGACACCAAGATCATTTGCGAATGACAGTGGTGAGAAGCTTTGATGTGAACAAACCAGGTGCTTCTTTTACTGAACTAAAGGGTGGAGTGGCTGGTGGAACCATTCACGAAGGTACTCTACAGCTCGGAGATGTTATAGAAATTCGTCCAGGACTAATTGTACAACAAGGTGGAAGAAAAATGTACAAACCATTGCAAAGTACAGTCACTTCGTTATTTTCAGAACAACAATCGTTGGAACAGGCACAAGCTGGTGGTCTTATTGGTGTTGGAACCATGTTAGATCCATCACTAGCACGTGCAGATGGTTTACTAGGTCAAGTTATTGGACTAGCAGATCATATGCCACCAGTTGTCGATGCGTTGATCGTCAACGTTACAAGAATCCAAATGTTTGATCAAGAACGAATTGAATTTGAAAATGGACAAATTGTCATGTTACACATTGGAGCAAGTTCTATCAAGGCGAAAATTGTTGAGAAAAAGACAAGGAGCAAAGAAAAGTTGACTCTTGAATTGCAAATGCCTGTATGCGTGAATCTTGATGAAGATAGAATCACAGTTAGCGTACAAGTGCTCAAGAGTTGGCGTTTGGTTGGGTTTGCATCGATTGTTAACGGAAGAGAAGTCGATCGAGCAAAATAAATGTTTTAATCTAGATGGCTTTGTCTGCATGAGCTTCGAATTGAAGTTGAGTCTGTATGTGCATTTTTCTCTTTCGTTTTATGGCTATGAAGATTACTAGTGCAAAACCTGCTATTATGATCACTACGAGTAACGCAGCAGCAACTGCAGAGCCAACAGCAATTCCAACAATCTGTCCTGCATTCAATGATGTTTGTAAATTTGATACAGGCCTTGCTGTTGTAGTTGGACTAGTGGTTGTAGCTGGTGCTAGTGTAGTTGGCGTATTATCAAACATTAATGTTCCTGAAACTTGTGAATCTAGGTTAACAGCAACATTTTCTGTTATTATTCCTGCTGATACCTTGAGAATATTTCCTCTAATTGCTCTTAGTGTATAAGTTTGTGGATAAAGCCGAAGAATATCAGTGATTACACTTGACAAATCAGCGTTCACTGATCCAGGGCTATTTGCCATAACTGTTATATTTCCTGCTTGATTACCCTCCTCATCAGAAACGATTACTACAATTCTTACAGGGCTTGGAATATTAGTAACAACAAACGTTAGTACAATTTGTACTAGTGTTGCGTCTTTTGGAATAGTTACGTTATTGAAGAATAATATTGGCAGTGTCGTTTCAACGTTGATAGTCTTGTACAGCACGACAGAGTTGTTGACAGATGGTGCAGGAACTAATGTAGCATTTCCGGTAACTATACTTGTAAACAGGCCTTTTATAGTATTGGTAGGTGCTGTTGTGGTAGTAGGAGTCGCAGTTGTGCTTGGGGCTGCTGTCGTAGTAGGAGTACTTGTTGTAGTAGGATCAGTCGTATTAGTTGGTGCTGCAGTTGTTGTTTGTGTCACTGTTGTAGTTGGTGAGAGTGAGGTGGTAGGAGGAACAGTAGTAGTTGTTGGTGCTACTGTTGTATTAGGTGCTGAAGTTGGTGTTGGTGTTGCAGTTGTTGACATCGTTGGAGCAATAGTTGTAGTTGGAGTGCTCGTGGTAGTTTCAGGAACTGCAGTTAATGTTGGTGTATTAGTGGTTGTAGTGGGAGCTAATGTTGTAGTTGGCGTACTCGTGGTAGTAAGTGCTACTGTATTAGTTGGTGGTGGTGTCGTTGTTGGAGTAGCAGTGCTAGTTGTTGGTGCTATTGTTGTCGGTGCACTTGTAGTAGTAGTAGGAGCTAACGTTGTAGTTGGTGTTTCTGTTGTAGTTGGTTCAGGTGTCGTAGTAGGAGCATCAGTAGTAGTAGGTGCAACTGTAGTTGGTATCGGTGTTGGCGTTGGAGCCGATGTAAACGAACTAGGATCTAATATAACCATACCAGTATCAGAGTTAGCATTATTCCATGCAAACTCTCTAGCAAAACCAGTCACAGTAGCGTTGGTAGTATTAAAGGGTGTGATTTGAACAGGTGTATAAAATATTCCTGTAGTAGCTCCATTACCTAGTGCAGCTTTATCAGCATTACCACAAGCATAGACTGTACCGTTACTCGATAGTACGAGTGTATGAGCGTACCCTGCCTGTGCTTTTACTAGAAATATATCGTTGAAGAATGAACTAAACGCGTATGGATAAGCATTTCCAGCAGCTGCACCGTTACAAAGTCTTCCATCAGATCCAGACCCAAATCCATATCCTTTACCATCACTACTAATGATAATAGTATGTGCAAAACCTGTGGAGAGTTCAACAAATGACTTTCCAGTGATGACACCACCAGTGTTGAGTAACACGTCAGGATAGCTCTTATCTGTTGCTGTTCCACCTCCGAGTTTGTACGATGCGTTATCTCCCCATGAGAATACAGTACCATTCGAGCTAAGAGCAGTGCAAAACAATTGACCACAAGAAACTTTGGTAATGTTACCCGGACCAATTACACCATAGCCATCTACTACTGGAGCGATTGCATAGTCGTCGACCTTGTTACCTCTACCTAGTTGTCCTTTTGAGTTTTGACCTTTGCTGTACATTTTCCCACTGGCAACAATGATTGTAAATGCTTGTGTAGTACCATAGTTTCCTGCTATATCGGTGATAATCTTGCCAGTTAACACACTGTTATAATCTTGCATCAAAGTTGCTGTATAGTATGTTCCTGCTTGGGGACCGCCACCGGTCTGTTCTATGACGCTACCACATACATATGCTCTTCCATCGTCGGTGATGAGGTACAAAGCTTGGTATGTACCAACAATTGATTTTATAGTACTAGCGGCGAATACAGGGTCTGAAGCGTAATCAATTAGCGTTGGCACAAGTACGTATGTGTTTGACATTATATTTTGACACAAGTTACTGTAGTAATTTTGTCCAGTCGTGTAAACTTTTCCTTGAGCAGTTAAAAATGCGGACATTGTGGAGCTCAAAGCCGCCGACACAACATAATCACTTTGCAAATCGCCAACTAGTAAATCTGGACTTGGAAGTGTGTTCATTACGCCGACGTTACGTCCTAACTGGCCGTAATAATTCTGCCCCCACGAAGCCACGTTCAAAGCACACGAAGCTACTCCCAACAATATAATCAGTACACATAATCGCATTTGTGTGAGATATCGACAGGAACTGACAGTGAAATGATGCTCTTGAGGTTAGCCATATCTGGCATATCATAGTTCAGTTTGCAACGAATATTTAGTCAACTGATTACAACGAAAATAATGTTACGAAGTTCAAACAATGTTTAAAAGAGTGAGCAGGTGTATTTTCAATGCGAGTTTGTCGCAGTACAGACGATTCGCATCGAAAGAAGCCACCGTTACGCTAAGATTTAGAAACAAAAACGAGGAGCTAAATGCGATCAAAACGCACGAAAATATATATGTACAATTGTCAAAAGATTGGTCACCAATGTACTCTGAAGTACATCAACTGGAGAACAACAACATATGGACTGTATCTAATATACTCTCACACGAAGAATGCCAACAATTAATCGATGCCAGTGAACGTGTTGGTTACGACGTAGCAGCAATTACATTAGCCAAAGACAAATATATCATGGCAACAAACGTTAGAAATAACACCAGAACTGTTATAGATGACAGAGAATTCGCAGGACAGCTTTGGGAACGTTTAAAATACTTTGTACCAGAACTGTGTACAGATTTGTTCGACCATGAAACAATTGGTGAAGGCTACACAATTCAAACTCCTGGATGCAACGAAAGATTCAGGTTCTACCGCTACGATGCAGCACAACGCTTCAAACCTCACGTCGATGGATCTTTTTCTAGAGTTGTCGACACTACTCAAGAAAAGAGTTTCATTACTTGCATGGTTTATTTGAATAATGTCGCACAGGGAGGAGCAACAAACTTTTTGGAGAGAAACAAGCAGACAAAGTTTACGGTTCAACCTGTGGCTGGGAATTGTTTGTTTTTTGTGCATAGAGGGAATTTACATGAGGGAGAGATGATGCCTGAAGAGAGCAAAGAACGAAAGTATGTAATAAGAACAGACATCATGTACAAAAGACAAGCAGAGCTGCCAAATTGGTATGGTTAATGAGTAAACTCAATTAATTTTATTTAATTTGTGTTTTACTCCTCAAAACAAATAGTTACAACAATGACACCGACTACACCGTCAGAGCGACACGATGTCACTAGGTATTCGGGACCAACTTTGTTACTTGCCCTCGACACAAACGTGTTCACATTAGAAACAGGTTCCCTGACAAAAGGATATGTAATCCCAAAGTACTGTGCAAATAACGGTAATATCACGAGCATTGAGAGTGCACAAGGCGATATTGTTTGTGCGGTTACTGGTATTTTCACGTTTTCACTTTAACATAAGAATCTGGAAAAGTCCTACATTCACCAAACCTCGAGTTGCCAGGATTGGAAAATTATAAGATTAAGCGAGTAGCGTATAATAGCAGCAAATTTTATTTCGTTACATGTACGCTTTTGTGCAAATATTCACAGTTACAGGTGATGGACTATTATTCACGTACAATAGTACAAAAGGCAAAATAAGTGGGGAATTAACTCGTGTTCCACTTACGAATATTAACGATGTTCTTTATGGATATGAGCATTTATACTACATCTCAGGTACGAAACTCGTGAATTCTCACAAAAAAGACACAAACGACTTTTACTATGGAAGTACCAAAAACGACTACTGCCAAGCAGCAACACGTGACAAAAACCTACCTGAAAATTATAAAATGGTAGCGTTGGATCAATACAAACGTCAAATTAAAAAGATATCTGTGGGAGGATGGTAAACGAATTGGTTATACTAACATGTTTAGGCACAACATGGTACTGTTGCATTCAAACAAGGTAATAGCGTGGGGTTATAACAAGGACAGTCGTTGTTGTGGAACAAGTAACAAATCATCACCGCATATTGCAGATCCAATCGTTGTACCTTTTGAATTTGATGTTCTTGATGTCTCTGCAGGTATAATAATTCATAAAAAAACTTACGTCTAGGTCAATGGCACACAATCGTGCTGTCCACTTCTCGTGAGGTATACGCTTGGGGATTGACCTATGGATCAGCGTTAGGAAAAGTTGGTAGAGTTGGGAAATCGGTGACTGTTCCTAGAAAAGTAGTTGGAATTAGTGGCGTAGAAAGACTCTTCTGCTCTCCAAGAGGAAATAGAAACATTGTTAGAACAACCAATGGTATGTGATATTTCTGATGGCTAACTCGCAACAGGTGATTATTATACATGGGGAAATGATAGTAACAGCTCTGTATTTGTAGATGGAATGTACGTAGATGAAGGGACTGTCAAAAAGGTCCAGGGTATGGAAGGTGTTACAGATATCAAGATGACATCAGCAGGGCTGTATTTTTATTTTGTTTCGAAACCTAAGACGCTTGTACGAAGAGTACATCAATTCAGTGATGTAGCTTTTAAGTACGTTTAGTAAAAGTCTTTCATTTAACTTGTAAAGTCCAAACAAGAAATGTCGCACATGACAGACGTAGTACCATACGCCGGGTCTAGTTCGCTTCACGAAAACAAGACGAACGTGTTCACATATGCTTCGAAACAGCTCGTCATTCCAAAGTATTTAATTGGTAGTGGGGTTGTATCGAGCTTATGCACAATACGTAACGAAGGCTGCGCAGTAACAGGTTCGCTATAAAAAATATAACAATCAGAACAAGGGCAGGCAAAAACGTCAACATATTCAGAACCACCTGTTAATGCTAGGTTCAAAAAAGTAACAAGCCATCGTGGAAAACATTTTCTCTTTCTAACAGGTTAGTCGTTATTAGGCATCATGTTGATTGTAGAAAGCGGAAGAGTATATGAATATGATTCACAGAGTTGGAAGCAAACTGGAGTACAGGACGTAGTCATAGCTGATATTGTTGGTGGAATGGAGCACACATTCCTCATAACGCGTAAATGAACTGCATTTATTAACATGGTAGCCGATAAAGATTTTTACTTTTACAAAGGCAGTGACAATAACTACAACCAAGCAGCCTCCATGGGTAGAGTTACTGATAACTACAAAATGAGAGGAATGGAAAAGTTTAAAAACCAAATAGTGTATGCATCATCAGGTGGATGGCATTGTTTAGCACTACTAAAATCGAATCAAGTAATCTCATGGGGATACAATTTAGGTGCGTTATTAACACTCAAATTAACAATAGATGGCCGATGTGGATACACAACAGGTCAAAACGTCCATATTCCTGGAGTTGTGCCTATAAAAGACACTATCATCGCTGTTAGTGGAGGAGAATGGCACACACTAGCACTATCTGCAAGAGGAGAAGTATATTCTTGGGGTTTAGGTAGCTGTATGGCACTTGGTAAGTCGTCTCAAGACACTGTGGTTACACCAGCCAAGATAAAACGTTTGCATAGTATAGTGAAGCTATGCACTACTCCGCTCAATACAGGAAACGTTGCTATCAATGCGAGTGGTAGGTATATGTTGTAGACTAACATGTAGGTGAATTGTTGGTGTGGGGAACAGTCTATAGCGTTATAGAATCCAAAATACCGAACATGGAAGGTCATGTTGGTATTATTAAAAAGATAACCGGCTTGGAAGGTGTAGTGGATGTCTTAGTAATGAATGAGGGATTGTTTTTCTTTACTGGAGCACACAAAGCAAACGTGAAACGTGTATCCCAGTTCAGTGATGTAGATATACATTTGCTACGTTGAATGCAGGAATGAACAAGTAAAGCATGATGAGAATGCAGAGATCACCAAAGATAACTGGAGGAATCGATGAGTGAATAAGAGCCTTTAAAAAGACTTTAATTTTTCAACCAAAGACGCTCTTTTTCCCTTCTTCTTGCTCTCATTGGAATGTGCTTTGTTACTATTGGCCTAAAGCTCACTTGGAGGATACAAGTTGCTCGCACAAATTGGAAGATCAACCTTGAGCATTCAAATTTATTTTTCTACAAACAATGGCAGACGTGAAGAACAACCCACAGTATGGCATGCCCCAACAACAGCAATACGTGTACCCACAACAACAGTACATTTATCCCCAAGCTGTCGTGTACCAACAACCAGAGGTGCAACCATATGTTGAAGCAGAACCACTCGTTCAAACTCAACCTCCTCTACAACCACCACAAGTTGTTGTCGCACCTGCAGCACCTGTAAAAAAATCGTGCTGCTCCCGATTTTGCTCTGTCATGACATTTTTCCTAGTATTTATTATTGCGTCCATGGCTATTGCAGGCTTCAGCATGTCCATTGTTGCCCTTACCAAAGATAAAAGAGAAGCAATCACACAGCCTCTTTACCTAGTTGGAGGCTACCCAAAGAATATGGAAACCACTCCATTTGTTGTATCATATCATCCATTCGCCAATATCACACGCAATCAATACGACCGTGACTATTATAACTATGGTCCTGAAATCGTTACAGCAGGTTTCGGTAACACTCAAGAAGAGAACAAGGTCATGCAATCCTACGGCTCTAGTTCACCATACCTCGTCGACGCAGGCACCAAGACAGCTCCATACAAGGACTCGCTACTAGTCGCTCGCCTCACCAACAACAATGACGTCGTAATCAATTCCATCACCAAGAACAAGGCGACTGCTACTTATGACAACTTTTACCGAAGAGCTCAAATGGGAACTGTTATCACCAAGATTGAAGGTTTGCTCAAGATCCGTGAAGAAGCTTATTCATACAATAGCTACTACGTCATGATTTATACACTCTCCGATGGATCCGTCAGAGCCATACCATTCTCTGTCGCCTCAAACGATGTCACCTCTTTCGGAGAAGAAACAAACATTGGCACTGGAACTAATGCTACTATTGTTGGTCTTACCGATCCAGCTACTACTTTTGCAGTTGCTGTTGGTTCAGATAAGACCAAGGAAACATCGTTCTATGCTTGTGGAGTAGCTCCTTACAGTCCTACCAAAATTCTATGTGGACTACTCAACAAGTACTCTGGTATCAACATGAACGTAGTACGTGGTATTCCCGCTTATGGTCAACTCTCTTTCCTCTTCTTCGATCCAGCCACTACCACTCTGCGATTGACTACTTTCACTAGTTTCCACACTGGATCCTATGGTGGCGCTTATACTAAGAAAATCAGTGATATTCTTGACAAAAGATTCACAGATGCGGTCATCATAAAATCTGTAGAATCACCTTCGTACGTTGTGTACGCAGTTAAAGATGGTGTATTGAAGGCATGTCCAATGCGTTTGTATGGTGGTAACGGTGATCAGTTTACTGGATGCACCTACACTGATGTAGCAAGTGATTTGTCACAAACACCAAATGTTCGTGCTGTTATCGCAGGTTCTCAAGTATTCTTTGGCTACCAAAACAACCAACAACAATTTGTTACCAAAGTAGTTGGTGTTTTGGGTAATGGTTTCAGTGACATGGTAATGGACGTCACACCTGCTCCAGTATCCTTTGCACAATACACTACGACTCCACTATTGGTAAACGCTAATAACGCAACTGTTACTTTGTTGTTCCCAGGTGAGAACTATCAATCTGCAAGAATAATTACATACATTGCAAGAGGCGGTGTTTCTCCAATTGGTATTTCACCAGCACAAATATGCAGAGGATCAAACCAATACGCTGAGATTCAAAAGGTTGGTATTTTCACCGCCTGTAGATCTAGCCTCGTTCCAGGTGCCAAATACTACGCTGGTCCAACTGGCTCTATCACAACTTTTAATTCCAATGGATTCAAGGTTGTTGGAACTGCTCTGGATAGACACAGTATCATTTTGAGTATTTATTAAATGAACTATTTTATAATTACATCCAAGAACGCATCTCTCCTTATCTGAAACATACGACGCCTTCGTTTAACCCTTTCGTAGAGTGGAAAGATAACATCGTACTTATCAATTTGGCTCCAGTGTTTATCAGTTTCCATAGAATATATTCTCATTCTGTTGCCTTTGGTGTAAATAATATCGTTCTGTACAACTCTAATATCTCTATTGCGATCTTTACCATAATGGTGAATGACTTGTCTCTTATGATCAAACATATTCACCCTTACGACACTATCTTCAAAGTCCAAGTATATGTATTTCTCAAATACGCAATGCACGTAACTTGATTGTATTGGAATAATACTGACTTTGTTGTATGACTCTTTCTCATATACCAGTATAGAATGGAATATATTGATCGTCAAATAAGACTCTGATTGATTTAACGTTCGTACATACGGCTCAGCAAGCAATAATGGTTGATGCCTTCCTGTATTAACATGAAATACAAATACATTATGATCGTCATAAATACTTACAGTATCTTCATCTAAAACTTTGATGGCAGTTCCATATTTAACTCGCGTGTTGGTGGAGTCTACAAAGAATAAATGATCAAAACCGTGAAACATTACTTCTTTGATCTCACCAGTGCGAATATCAATCGTTCTGAAAGAATCTAGCAGGTAGATATATAAAATATAATCGGTTAAGTTTCCAAACAGTGCGTGATTAGTTATAGTTTCGGTGTGTACTTGCATTGTTTCGACATTTAACGCATGTAGTAAATTATTGTCTTTTAATAACAATGTGTTACTGTTCATGCGTTTTAAATAATTTCCCACGCTGTACGCATGCGCTCTTATGCTACGATTATGAATGTTGAAAACTACTACACGGTAAGCGCTCGTCATTATAACGAAAAGTCTTTCAGAAAGTAAACACTTTTCGTTACTCTCAATAAACATTATGCTCGTTGCGATTTTGTCTACTATTCGATAATTCTCATCAAGAAATATTATGTAGTGATCTTTGCATGTTAAATATGCAGGCTTTTTTGTACTATGCACGTTGTCGTTCGCGAAATAATCTACGACTGCTTGCACTAACCAACTCATGCAAAGTGACAATTTACAAAACAGCGATGTCAGACCATGAAGATGAGGAACATGAGGTCCCTGCTACACCAGCATTACAGGAAATATCCTTGATAGACGATCGTGAACCAATCAGTGTGCCATCAGAATCTGTGGGAGAGCTTCCACCTACACCACTACACAAATTACCAGATTTTAAACAAAAAGCCATCAAAACTGCGATATTTTGCTATTCTTTCGTCATGTTGGGAATTACTATAAGTTGTTTAGGACCAACATTACCACAACTCGCTCGCAATGCCCACGTAGATGTACAAGCGATGGGTTGGGTCTTCACAGGTACACACTAAATAATTACTCACCAATAGGACGTGGACTAGGATACATTTTATGTGCACTCGTAGCAGGAAAACTATTAGATCATTATTCACAAAGAGTTAATGCAGAAACACAACTCAAAATCAATCGTGCAGTATTGTCAATTGGCGTAGTCACAATGACTGTATCACTATGTATTATACCTTTTATCTCATGGTTGTGGTTACTAACTGCAACACATTTTATTATGGGCATGGGAGCAGGACTATTGGATCTCACAGCCGTATGTCAATCAAATACTCATCCTGACATTTAGAATGTGTTACTTGTATGGTTATGGAACGATCGCGTGAACGGACCGATGCAACTACTGCATTTTGCGTTTGGACTTGGAGCATTCTTATCACCACTCATTATCACGTTAGTCGACACAATCGTTACCAGTATTTACGGACCTGGTGAACTCGTTAGCATCAATCCAAACACTGGTTTTGAAACTTATAACAAACAATTACACGTTCGTGTTTCATATGTAACATTGGGAATTATCAATTTTTCTGCTGCAGTGTTGATTATCGCATTACTAAGAGGGAGTACACCTGCGAAAAAAGAAGAACCAAATGTAGAGCTAGAAGATGTAGAAACATTGGAAACTCAGGATAACAAATTGTTAGGAGAAGATCACATGCGTAATGAAGCCGAGTTGCATGATGAACCAGCGGTGGAACCCGTAGTCACCGAACCAAACGAAGAAGCAGAGTTAGAAGCATTGGAACAGAAACGCATACAAAAGAAAGGAATAGTCATATCAGTACTCACTGGAATTGCACTGTTATTCTATGTTGGTGCTGAAATTGGATTCGGAGGACTCATATATTCATATGTAGTAGAAATGAGAAAGATTGCTGGAGAAGTAGAAGGAAATCTACTCAACTCTGCGTTTTGGTTATCGTAAGTGTTTGCATGGTAGAAACTAACGTGCTAGGTTCACTATTGGACGGCTATTAGGTGCTCCACTATCTATGTTCTTAACACCGCGTGCAATGCTACTAATTGATGCTGCTGGTTGTATGCTAGCTCTTGTCGTAATGACAATCTTTAATACAAATATGGTAGTTTTGTGGGTATTCTCTATAGTGCTTGGCTTGAGCTTAGCAAGTCAATTCCCCACTACTATCGCATTACCTGCTACGCACATGAACATGCAAGTAACAGGAATGATGACGTCAACCATGGTTTTCTTTGCCGCTATAGGTGAAATGGTTATTCCACTACTTATGACAGGTGCAACAGCGAGTCAGTTAGGTCCAGGCTCATTGTTCTACTTGCTCGTGCTTGTAACACTTATTGCGACCATAACGTACATTGTACTGCTTTTTGGTTTCAGTAGAGAAAAATCAAAGCTGAGTAAATAAGTTATAACAACATTCTGTTCGGTAGCTGCGATTGTATGCAGATATTGGCTGTAGGAGGTCTTGCACTTACTAGGGTCTAGATCCTTTAAAGCCGCACGAACAAAATTATTTTTAGATTGCTATGATGCATAAAAATAGCTATCTTCACGAAAGTTCATAACACAAAACAAAACATGCACACATCAACAGTTGTCGCTCTATTGGCCTTGATAGCACTTGCACTAGGTCAAACAATTGTCAACAATCAAGACGCTCAATACAGCGGAAGCAGCGGTGGCGTAGGCTGCGGACATAAAAGTGAATATTTTCTAAGAGTGGCTGTATTCGAAGGTTTGGTATTCAGCTTCCCAACAACTGGCTTAGTAGCTGCTGAAATTGAATCGGTCAAATTCAAATTCAATCCAGCGGAATGCTACAGACCAGGAGTTGTGTACTTCAACATCTATTCATCACTATCTACCTACAAGTTCAACGAATCTGCTTGCCAAACAAACGTAGATGCTAACATTGGAACAATTAGACTCTCATCAACTTGCGCTCAACTCGGTGACGTAGATGTAACAAGTCAAGTAATTGCCGCAATCAACAGCAACAATGACCAAGTAGCTTTCTCTATGAGCGGTGGTCTAGATGATGGCGTCGATTTTAACACATGCCAATTCCAACAAGATGGATCTCTAGGATGTGGAGCTAAAGTGAACGGACACGACAAGTCACCCGCATCATTGTCTTTGCAAGTGACCTTGAAGTCACAAGGTTCCACTGCCGCACCTTCTACTAGTTCTCCATCTAGTTCTAGCGCACCAAGCACAGCCGCGCCAACTACTATTGCGCCAAGCACAGCCCCATCTACAGCAGCTCCCAGCACAAATGCTCCATCAAGCTCATCTGCTTCTCCCAGTTCAACTAGTGCCCCTAGCACTGCTGCTCCATCAACTGCTTCACCAAGTACATCAACTAAAGCACCAAGCTCCAGCGCGGCTCCTCAAACTAGCACATCCTCGTCAACAACAAGCAAAGTTCCAACAAGCACACCAATTAATCTTGCAGGAGATAACAACGCACGTGCCAGTTCAGCAACTACAAACGCAGTTAGCTTTGGATTCTTAGTTGCCTTTGTATTCGCAGTTGTATGCCTCTTTTAAATAAGTATAAAAAGTTGTTAAAATACAACATTTAATTAAGAGCCTCAACAACAACCTCTAGTTGCTCTGAATACGTCTCGAATTCTTTTCTAATGTACTCTACAGCTTTGATGATACCATCTCTCTTGGCCAATTGTTTCTGCAATTCACGGTCAATAGCCTCAACATCATTCGCTTTTACGCTCATGTTATACTTTTTACCTTTCACAATCGCTTGGCACTTTTCGTTAATCTTTGATACCATATCTTTCTCCATTACCGCTCTCATTTTCGACAATTGTAACTTTTGAATATCAGCAGTTAAGAAATTCATTTGTTGTTTGATTTCCTCTGCTTCTGCTCTTGTTTGATCAATTCTCTCACCAGTTTGCATGGCTTCATCTTGGAATTTCTTAATCAATGCTAATGTCTTTGTACTTTCTGTCTTTCTCGTCGTTAACTCTTTATTCAACTGTGATACTTCTCGCTGTACATTCGCTTTGATATTACTAGACTTGTTCTTGGCATTCTTTGTCGCAGCATTACCTTTATCTAAAATAATCGCACGTTTAAGAATAGCTCTTTCCATATCTTCAACCTTTGCTCTAGCGTTTCGTTTCAAGATGATTAATCGTTGTTCCATGATGTGTATCTCCTTCTTCATGCGAGTAATTTCCTCTTGACCGACTTCTGGATCAACAGCCTCCTGAATTTCTTTCTGCAACTCAATCTTTTTCGACCAGTACCGAATGGCGCGTTCCACTTCTAGCAACTCATCCAATAAATCGCGCTTCTTTTCTCGCAAGTCACGAATGGTATCTTCTAGTTTTAACGCTTCACGTTCACGCTCTTGCAACGATGCTAGAATCTTGTTCTCCATATCAAAGTTGGTATCTGCCAGAGTTTTTTCCAATTTGCCATTTTCCGAAATGGTAGAGTTCAACTTGACCATTTCACTATGCATGTGTCGCATACTTGTACTCATCTCTGCAATACCTTCTCTTTCTTTAATGGTATCTCCATCCAAACGATTCTTCTTTTGTGTTAAAATAGTTTGTTTGGCGCGAATCTTTTGTAAATCACCGTTGAGTTCGTCACTCTTGTTCACCAACGTAACCAATTCATTTTGATATCTTGTCCAATCCTTTTTCAATTGTTCATTTTCACGAATCTTGGCTTCAATAGCTTTTTGTAAATTGTGTATCGTTGCTTCCAATGGACCATAATTCTCCTCTTGTTGACTTGCCAATAGTTTATCATATTGTCGATTCAATTTATCTTCGTATGCTTGTTTTCGCTCAATTTCGTCATGCTTCTTACGAATCTCACTTTCATATTTTTCAAGTAATGTATCTTTCTTTTTCAAATCATCTTCAAGTTGGGCTAAAATCTGACTCAATTGTTTGTTATGATCTTCTGACTGTAATTTATCAATAGTCATTCTCGCCAACTCATTCTCTTCTTGTGACGTTTCCACTTGTAAATCACGAATCTGATTTCTCTTCTTCTCTATTTCCAATAGAGTCGTTTGGTAATACCTCTTGAACGTTGTTTGTTCACTTAGTACGTGTAACATACTATCTTCAAGTCCACGCATTTCATTTGATAGTTTGATAATTCGTTGATCGATACCACTCATTTCATTCCTTACGACTTTGGCTTCATTTTCTGCTTTTTTGATTTGTAAATCAGTTTGTTCCAACGTCGCTTTGTAGTTCAAGTATTGTTGTTGTTTCTTGGCTAGTACATCATCTAGTTCATCTTGTTGCTTCTCAATGTACGATTTTTCATTTTCATGTTTGATGAGTATCGACGTTAGTTCTTCATGCTTTTCTTTTTCTGCGTTGATAGAACCCTTATATCCTTGTATTTCATTCTCTATTTCCAATTGTTGTTCGAATTGTTTCTTTAGTCCATCTTCTGTACTTTTTAACGCTTCGTCACGTCTTTGCATGCCAATAACTGATGTTTTCCAATCTTGAATCA
>JAESGV010000637.1_pt1 | contig 15154 bp, 18 predicted proteins | sample 9269781 | NCBI WGS metagenome assembly JAESGV01 (sample SAMN15741586, study PRJNA653496) | algae metagenome | isolation source: Tildeniella torsiva UHER 1998/13D and co-occurring heterotrophs from... | place: Slovakia: Slovak Paradise National Park, Hrabusice, Kosice Region | collected 2000-01-01 | reverse complement strand
ACAGCTGTGTGAAATAATCCGATCCGTGAGCTTAATTTAGAGTTATAATAGTGTTGCAAACAAAGCACCTACGACGGTAGCAATAGCAGAAGCTACTCCTACTTGTATTCCAGTGAAGGATTTTGTTGGTTTGACAAGTACAGGTGCATCCTTGGTCTCGCAGTACCATCTGCCAAACAGATCATTTTGAACCCAAAGCAGCTTGTTCACTGCTCTAATCACCTTGGTCTTAGTTTCCATGTCACAATCAAGACCACATACAGCATTCAACAGAATGTCTTCTACGTAGCCCATGAGAGCATTAACGTGAATATATTCAACGTTGATGGACTTGTTTCCACCAGCTGGAGTATGAATCTTGGCAACTAAATCCAAGTACTTGACAAATTTTGCATCATACTGCGCAGTTACGAGTTTGGTTAGGTATTTGCTGAGCATGTTCTTTCTGAAGTGAATGGCTTCGTCATCTTCTCCAAGTTGGTCGACACTTGATGCCAATTTCCCATGGAAACCTTCATTTCTCTCAATGAAAAACTTCCATGTAATGTCGAAGCTGTGTAACTTCTTGTAGACAGTATCCACTACAACTGGTACTAGTGGAGCGATGATTGGAGCAGCGTCATGAAGAACCTTGATGTCTTCTTCGTTGAAGCCCATGAACTTACACACGTACTGAAATCTGTACATAATGTCGGTCTTGAGTAGTTGTGCGTCGATGTGTTCCATTCTTTTTTTGTTGGTTATTTGCATTGACCCAGTGCGTAGGAGATGCTTTAATATATAAACAAGTATCTGTTGCCTGATTTGTACAGCACACCCGCACAATCGTAGGCCACTTGAGAGGAGGTATGGAAATTTCGAGTAAGTTATCTACAGCGCCAACGAACACCACACAAGGATTTCTGTTATTATTTATATCAATTCTCTTCTCCACATCTGGAACCAAATGAATGTCAAATTATTAGAGATGTAAAAGAGAAGGCAAGGATCGAGTAACTGAAAGATAGAAGTGATTAGCTGAGAGGAAACAGTGGTTGTTATTCAGCGTTCTGGTTTTACAAAGCAAGGTTCAATAAAGTTTTTGAGCAACTCATGCAACGAATCAAACGAGACGACCAAGCAGCGCAGCAACTTCTTTTCTTCGAACATGATCATTATTACTACGAACCAAAAAAGTTTCTAGTACATGACCCGTGCATCAAAGAAGTAGCAGACAACAAATCAAGAGTGTATAAATTACATCCACAAGTCGAAGAAACGTTAATAGCATACGGACCCAAGCGTATAGAATTTGATGTCAACATGTTAACTGATATTGAACCATTGTCAAAGATTGGTGACTTGTACAGTTTGCACATTCGCGTGGAAGAAAGTGAAGGAACCAACGTTGTGGATACATTATACAAAATGGACAAATTAATCGATCTAGGTCTTAATGGCATTTTCATTCCACCTACCACTCAATTCCCACAAAACTTGATACGTTTAGAACTAGTCCTCGGAAACATGAACAACAAATTTGCAAAGTTTTATAATCCTAACGCACTTACGCCACTACACTTCTTATCAAGTTTGAAGCTCGTTTTACCACAAAGAGAAACAAGTTTCTTCATCATTGAATTCTTAATGAAACTAGTACCACCAAATGGAAACTGCAAGTCGTTACACATAATCTACGCGCGTTTAGAACACACGAAGATTATCTTTGGCAGAGATTTCATTCCACGCAGCATCGAAAATTTGACAGTTTTGTGTTTGGGAGGTCCAATTCAACATGTTGATTTTTCATTGAGTTTTATTTCGCAGCGTTTGAACTATCTACACATCAACATACACAACGAACAACGAAAAGCAATGTTAAAAGTAATTGCATCTTCCCAACCTAAAATTCGACACTTGCACTTTAACGCGTTCATGCTAGATGAAAAAACAGGAAGAGTGTTGAAAAAGTTATCTGATTTAAAAACTCTACAAGTTGATTATAGTGTATTCTTTTTCGATGGAATCATTCAAGTCCCAAATGTCCAATTTTTCGTGACAAGAAGAACAGAACAAGGAAAAGAAACATGTTTGATCGAAGAAAAGTTGTACAACCACGACGGATTTATTAACCACGTCGCAGTACTGTTCGAATAAAATTTTTCCTCTTTGGATTCTAAACTAAATCTTTGGAATCTTAGTTTCGTGGCTCATCTGATAGTATATAATACGGTATGTAATTTTTCATTGATAGAACACATTGATTGTAGTATAACCACACAACAGCATAGATTGGTTGCATGGTACTTGGTTTGCTCTTTCCTCTTGCGACTAGTCTACCGTTAATGTAAAATTTGATAACCTCTTCTTTCATGTCGACTACAACACCAATTACGTCACCACGAATTGCCATACAACTTCCTACACGGTCGATTGTGTGACTTCCTAAACTATCTTTGTCGGTGTAAATGCAGTTTGTTTTTTCTGTTTGAAAATAGTCATTTGTTCCTGTATCATTCGATCGCGAAATACCAAAGAAGATACCACCACCTGTTTGTTCTGCAATGTATGATAACTCAACAATTTTAGCTTGAAAGTATGAAATAGTTTCTGTTAAAGGCTGCGATGAATGGATAACGTTGTCCCACCCATGAGCTCCTGTCTTTCTCAAAGTAGCGCCATTGTCTGTGAACTGAAATTTATCATCTCCTGTAGCCCAATAAATCTGTGTATAAAATTGTGTTGGTGTCCGCAGTGCAGTGCACAACGCCGAAAATAAACTGTTACATGGCAAATTACCGTCGTGCAAAATCGAGATGTCTTCAAAAGTGTACTTTTTGGTCATGCTGTTTTCTTGTACGAAGGGCTTACAATAAGTTAGCAAGAACAGTTCGAGGTGGTATTGTACATTTATTGTGCAGTCTCTGGGAGAGAGCATCTTCTACTTATCATCAGACAGTGATCCATAGGGAATATAATCGCCCATTGTTAGGTGACAATTGTTGTGATATGTCCAAACAGAAGCATACAATGGCTGCAACAGGCTGGGTTTGTTATTTCCTGTTGCAACCAAGCTTCCATTGATATAAAACTTTATAAAATCTAGTTTTGTATCAACTACAACACCTATTACATCACCAGCTATGGTGGTACAAGGCCTTTGCAGCTTAACTGATGAACTTCCTAAACTCGCTGCGTCATTGTAAATACAGACACACTTGGATGTTTCAAAATAATCACAATATCCAACCTTATTTGTTTTCGACACTCCGAAAAACAACCCTCCGCCATTCACCTTTTTATCAGATAAATGGTTTACTTTCATCTGAAAATATGAGATAGGATTTGTCAACGGCTGTGTTGAGTGAATAACGTTATCCCATCCGTCATGTTCAATTTTCCTTAGTGCTGTTCCAGTGTTTGTGAACACGAATTTACTGTTTTCTGTTGCCCAAGTAATATGTGTATAGAAATTTGTTTGTGTTCGGAGCATTGTGCATAATTGTGGTACAAAAGTGTCACATTGAGTTATACCATCGTGTACTATTGCAACATCTTCGAATGTATGCTTCACGTGGGTGTTCGTCATTTGTTCCTGTGTTATTGTCGTTTTACAAAAAGCGTCCCTGTTTTCCGACTGAAGCTTGACGCAACTAATAAATATTTTATTTACGAATTCATTCTCATAAAGACACTAAAAATATCATCAAAAGAAGGTCGTTCTTCTGCTAACTCTTTCCAACACTGTTGCATCAAAATCAAGTATAACTGTTCATTTCCTGATAATAATCCTAGCTCTTGTTCACTTGGTACCATTGGCCTCTCTCCTTGCACAACTTTTGTAGCAATGGAAATGATACCATCGAGTTGGTACTGTTGGAAAGGTACTTGTTCGAAAAAGACTTCATGCATAATAATACCAAAACTATAAACATCTGATTTGATACCTGATGACTGTCCCATCAATGATTCTGGAGCCATGTACGCAATCGTACCCATATTACTAGTCATCGTGTGACTAGAAACAAATTTACTTGTTCCAAAATCACAAATTTTGCACGTGTTTAAGTGTTTGTCCAACTAGAATGGTGAGTTGACTGCAATTTGTTCTTACGAGAATGTTACTTGGTTTTAAATCTCGATGAACGATCGCAGGTTGCAAACTATGTAAGTACTGCATGCCACGAATCACATCCAAAAGCAAATCTACTTTTCGATCAAACGTAAGCGCATTGTGATACTTGTTTGTGATTCGTTTCGAATGCTTGTGAATCATGATATCTAATGATTTTCCAGGCATCAATTCAGTGACGATGAAACGTTTTGTATCGTTGATTGAAACTCCCATGAAAAGTACGATGTTTGGATGGCGTAACGAGCGTAGAATTTGTACTTCGTGCTCGAATACTTCTGGCATATTGTGATCAAAGTTTTTGATTATTTTTATGGCACTAATAATTGTTAATAGAAAACAAAACACTTACACATCTGCATTTTGGTAGCGACCTTTCATGACTACTCCAAATGAACCTTCCGATAGGCGTTCAACAAATTCGAGTTCTGTGAACGGAATAATCCACTCTCGATCAACTTTTTCTGCCAACGAATCTGCACGTAACAAAGATTCTTCTAACAATTCTTGCAATCGATTTTCTGCTTGTTTTTGTTGCACAATTGTTCTTCTATATGTTAACGCGCATATTGTTAAACTGAGTAAAACGCATGCGAGCACGACCAAAAACGATACCACACAAAGCGCTATAATTAAATACGATAGTATGGAGAGATCTTCACAATGATCGCCTACTTTGAATTGTGTACACACTTGTACTTCGCATGTAGCTCCTCTGAAGCCATCACACGTACAATTATTTGGCGATATACAGCGACCATGTCCGCCACATACAGTTGGGTCTGACGCGTTTTTTCCTATTGTAATTAGACACAATCTAACTTCTTACCGAAACATATGGGAAGCTCACATTGTTCTCCTGCGAAGAACTCGGAACATTTTGCAAATACACCAGTAAATCCATAGTTTGTTCTCGCTATGGAAATAATTTTTTTCAATTTTTCATCTTGCAGCGTAATGTTATGTATATGATCGTAGTACGCATAGACATTCTTATTGTTAGAAACTAGAATCGATTTCGTCGCAGTAGCAGGATCTACATTTTCTAGATATAATATCCATCGCTGCTGTCCACGATATACTTTTCCATTCTTGCATACAACAATAAGTTCTGTTCCTGCTGCACGGCTAAAGGCCCACAACGTTACTAGTACGATATCTTGTACATCAAACAGTTCAGTTTTTCTAACAACTCCCGTTACTAATGATCTACTTTCGGATACCACCGTTTCTAGTAGTGGTTTTGTGTATTGAGATGCACCAAAAACAACAAGTAGTCCATCAGTAGTAATACCATAGAATCCATAGCCTTCGAACGAGCTCACGGTTACAAATTTTTTATCTGCTAGGATACCATCAGGTTTGTATGGAAGCATAGCTCCATTCACGCACCGTAGCATGGTACCGTCACTCAAAAGAATGATAGACGCTGAGTCACCAACGTCTTGATAGATCATAGAAATTACAGTACTATTGGTAGGTAGTTTTGTTGGCGTACCGCTAACAATTGGCGCTAGACATCCAGCTGTGCCTCCCCAAAGATATGCGTAACCATCATTAGCGATAGCCATCGCTGTATCATCAAAAGCGAACACGGATTCTACATTTTTACCATAGAGAGCGCTATTCATGTTTAGTCGCGTTGGTAGAAAAGCACTTTCTTTAGTGCCATCACCAAGTTGTTGGAAGTCATTTGAACCAGTGCCATACACCTGATTTGATTCCGTTAGCAACATGGTGAAACTAGCGGCTGCGTAGACTCTCTTCACTCGATCAACTATACCGTTCATTACCATCGGAACAAGCGCACTAGTAGCTGGTACTTCAGGTACACTCGTACCAAAGTTCCATAACACAATTCTATTATCGTATACAAAAATAGAGTACCATATGGCTGCGAAAGCATGGTTGACTTTCTCACCGATAGTGCTGCATGGGATAGGAATCACTCTACTTGTAGTAGTGTTATCTGCAAGTTGACCAGAGTCATTGTTCCCAAAAGCATATGGAACATTATCAGTACTTACTAAAAGTGCGTGCTGTGATCCTGCAGCTATTGATTTGAACATGACATCGGCTACCACCAGTTCTACTGGAATCATAGTCGGTGTTTTATCGATTCTCCCCATTATGAACACTTTTCCAGTTGTAGTAAGTGCGAGGGTGAACTGCCTACCAAGCGAAACGCTAGAAAACTTATATTTTGGTAAGATTTGAACAGGTTCTGATAGTTAGCAAATAACAAATCACTCACCATCACGATTGATCTTGGTTCCATCACCAAGTTGATATTCTAAGAAATAAGTAAACTAGTAAACAAGACGTACCATCATTCAATCCCCACGTCATCAGAGTACCATTTGCTAGGATGATTGCTATGGTGACGTCTACAGAGTCTGGAGTTGTGACGTATGAGATATCAGCACCTCCCAAGGTAGCAGTGCTATTTAGTTTCAGATGGAAAACACCACCAAAAATGTTGTACGTATACACATTGTTATCTGTGGTGAGAACTGCAATTCCGTTAATGTATTTGGCTCGGAAACCTGCAAATACAGGTACTACCTGTCCATCAGTTACAGCAAAGAGTCTACCGTCATATGCCATAACAAGCACTTCCCCTCGCCGTATATCTTCCAAGTACTGAAATTTATACAAAGTAGGAACGCGTTGAAGATAGAGAATATTAATAGTAGTGTTCGTAATGATTCTGTATAGATCTCCAGTTGTTGTTAACACAAGTCCGTTTTGTGCTGCAACGGCTGCAATGTCTTTGACATCAACTAATTTGAGGGTATCAGAAACAACAAGACCAGTTGAGCCAACACCAAACTCTCCATTAATTTGATTTCCCCTACGTGTGAGTCGTGCAACAATGATGTACTTACCAACTGTAAACACCTTTGTATTCGTACCTGCAGTATTGACCAACTGGTTCTATTTCGCCATCGCGACAAGCACAGAAACAGTAACCAAACAAGAGTAGCAAAGCAAGTATCACTTTGTGACTTGCTGTAGTGTCTTGTCGCATTTTAGGAGTGACAAGTGAAAGCAAACAAAGTTACAACACGTCAATGGAGAACTACAAGATCCTCCAAAAGATAGGTTCAGGAGGACAAGGATCTGTTTATAAAGTCACAAACCTGCACCCAATCCACAATGGTACTTTTATGGCCCTGAAAAAGGTACTGCGAATTTACTGTCCTTATGTTTTACAGGTTCAATGCACGACTCTCAAAGAATTGGTACCTATTATAATTTAAGTTTAACCAATAGAATTTTGCGTTATCAGAAGCACAGTGCGTTGTACAACTGCGCAGTCCGCACATCGTTCGATGTTACGAGTTTTTTATTGACAGAGCAAGTAATCCAGACACAGAACTAGTTAAAAACGAAGACTTAAATGTTCTACCCTCGAATGAACTGTGGAACGTATGCATAGCGTTTGAATACTGCTCCAAAGGCACACTAAAAGCAGTGATAGATAGACAAAAACAAACAACGAAAAGAATCATAACAGAAGATAGAGTCTGGAAGTGGATAGGACAAATAGTAAACGCGATAAGTCACATGCACGACAAACGACTGATCCATCGCGATATGAAATCGGAAAACTGTTTCCTCGCGGAAGATGACGAAATAAGACTTGGAGACATGGGACTCGCGAAAGAACTAATCAAAGATACTGCATCGACAGTCCTAGGAACCTCACACTTCATCGCGCCAGAGCTTCGCACACAAGAACACTCGTACACTGAAAAAATAGATATTTGGGGAATAGGTTGCATTGCGTATGAACTTTGCACCTGTCGTCGTTCTGATTTTGGATACGAACGTGCAATTAATGCAGAAAAGTTCTTTTCGCATATCGACAAGAAACACTATTCCAAAGAGCTGGTCGATTTTATCAAATCTTGCATGGAAACAAATCCAGACTTAAGACCAACTGCAAGAGAAATAGCAAAAAAGTATAACGATTACTTCTCGATTGAAATAGATACACCTATTACACCATTTATTCGTGACGAAGGTTCTCATTTCGAGACAACCAACTCTAAGAGCAAACCAACTTTTTATACATTGAATTTGGATATTTACCGCATCGTAAGTTGTTTCTCATACGCTAACATTTTAGATTTTCCGATTTTTAGACGCACAAGATCTCTGTAAGAGTTCGCTTGTTTGTCATGCCTGGCACCACATGATCAATACAGAATTTAAAACATATTTGTGGAAACATTTGTACAAATGGCACTGGGCAACTCCTCTAGATTACAACCAAGAACAAAGAATTTTCACACACTTTGATTCTGTTCATGATAGTTTCATTTACCAAGCACAACTCGAACAAAATTGGAAAACTAGTAAATTCCGGTACGCCGAGTACCAAGTACATTCCGGAGATGGAATCAATAGCATACGCGTCGTTAGTGATGATGAACTAGATACGGAACAATGTTTGAAAAATATTTACAGCATCAAACAACAATATGGATCACAAAGAAAAAACGCATACCATGATTTATCGTTCGAAGCCAATGGAAATCACGCAATAGCGTTTACCGCGAGTGATGATGGAACGGTAAAAATACATGACATCTATGGCCTCGGTACAAGTTCGGTCATGAAGCAACATGTACAAACACTAGGAGGAATGACCGGTCGAACATCATCACTTGATTTTAAACCAAGAATACTCGACAAAGTTGTCATTGCTGGTGGATATGACAAAAGTATTCTCATGTGGGATTTCATGACAAGTTTTCTAGTACATCGATTTGTCAACGCTCACGACGATCATGTTCTAGATGTATGTCTAGTCGACGCGATTTCATTTGCAAGTTCATCCGCAAACGATTTGAAAGTATTTGATACCAATAGTAAACAAGTGATAAAAGAGTACAAGAATGGATACGAAAAAATCGTTACCGATAAGAAAGAATTATTTTCACAAATTGCATGTGGCGCAAGTACCGGTGGTGTACATATTTATGACATTAGATCAAGTAGCGCACAAGCAATGATCACTTTGGCACCAACTACAGTGACGGTACATGCTGGATCTCCTGTTTCTGCGATGCAGTGGTGTGGAAATCAGTTCTTCAAGTGTACCAAAAGTGGATTGTTAGAATGTTTCGACATTCGACGAGGAAAAACACCATTCATGAACGATTTTAGTTCAAATGGAGATATTCGTGGTTTATACGCAAATGGAGCGCATACTATCACTGCATGTAAGAGTGGTGCTATTGTAATGAGTTCGGCAACAACTGGAAAATTTATTAACAAGATTTACCGAGAGGGACATCGACAAAACTTGCAGTGTATGAACGTTTCTGCAAAGGTCATGGTAACAGGAGGATTAAATGGAGTAATGAGTGTTCATGATTTTACCAAAGTAGAAACAGTGGTAGCTGAACCACTTTCAGAAGACACTTTATCTTCCAAACGTAATATAACGCCAAAGCAATCATGTAGACAACAATAATATGCGAAATGAGATATAAATACGTTTAATATGGCTCTACACGAATGGTGTGATGTCCTCTCATGTAAAGCGGCTTTGCAGGATCGTACAGCATAGTATCAATTTCTGTTGGTTGAGAGCCAGAAATAATAATACCACCGAAACCTTGTGCCTGGTTTTCAAGTTTACAGAAATCAATTTCATCTACCACCTCTTGCAACTGTTCTTGAAAACGTATTGTAGCGTGTTGCATTTCGTCCAAGTACAGGTAGTATCCATTTTTAACTAGATCGATCATTATATCCGCAACATCAACATATTAGTCTTCCAAACATCTAACTTCATTTTTTAATTTTTCCTCAAACTTTTCATCGTTAACAGAAATAAAGATATGTGGTTTTTGGTGTATTTCTAACTCACGTCGAGCTAGTGACGCTTTTCCTACGCCGCGCCTGCCTCGTATGTATACGAAAGTAGCACTTTCGAAAATGTTATTTATGTATTCTTGTTCAATTTGCCAAGGTTTGTTTGAGTTAGTTGTCATGGTGCTGCCACATCCGTTTTCTTGCACTAACGAAATAAAAAAGTTTAACAAAGCTTCTCGATCAACCAATATACCAAAATAGTTCACGGTGCAGTGTCAGATTCTCGCATAGGTAACTGCAGGTATAAATTACTCTCTTTGACCATGTTGTAGTCAGAAACAGTTTTTGAGTTGTCGAGTAATTGGCTATCAAAGCATAACCGTTGTTTATCAGGCCGAATACCTTCTCTTTCGTAAATTCGTTCTTTGATGGACAAAATTGTTTCAGAATCTTCAACATCAAGAGTCATTGTCTTACCAGTTAGAGTTCTAATAAATATAGGATGTGTACTCATGTCTTGTAGTCGGTAGTTGTAATAGTAAAATCCGCGGTGATCTGAGTGCACTAGTTTTAGAAGATGATGTTTGTTTGCCTGACTTTTACTATGGTCAACTTTGTCAAACTTCCTAAAATGCAAACATCATGTTGGAACTGTGCTTAGTTCTGGAATATTTATTGGGCATACAGCACAGCAAAATGCAACAACAAAATAACAAATGAGCATACTACTCGCAGTCGCAGTGCTTTTTGCTCTCGCATTCCTTGAGAACTACAGACGTCACAGAAACGAAGTTAAAAGAGTACAACACATTCCAGGTGTAGCCTATCTCAACTGGCCTATCTACCTACTCTTCTCTGGCGACCTTAATTTCCTATTAAAAGGTAGCAAAGGTCTTTCGCCTCTAGTCAAAAAATACGGTCCAGTTTTTAGAATCACTATAGGTTGGGAAACCTTCGTATATGTAGCAGATCACCAATTGAACAAGGAAGTGCTCGTTACCAAAGATAAACACTTTAGAAAAGGTCCACTCGTGGAAAGCTCCGTGAATATAGTCTCCGATGAGAATAACATTATCGCTTCTCACGGTGAAGTATGGCGTAAGCACAGAATGGCACTCAATCCAAGTTTCTCCGACTCTGGTTTAAAAGATATTTACAATTCATTCATCATTCCTTGCTGCGACACCGTGCTACATAGTTGGGACAACAAAATAGGCTCTCAAGATAAAATTGATATCAATATGAGCGTTGCTCTTGGAAATTTTGTATCTGATCTTTTTGGACAAGCAGCAATGGGTTACAAATTCGAGAACAAACAAGATGAACTATCGTACATGTACAAGATGTGTAAACGAGTCAATTTGGCTATGATCACTTTGGCGATCGTACCCAAGTACATGGTCACCTACTTGCCATTCTATCCATTCAGTGATGTCAAGAAAACAATCAAAGAGTGGAGAGCGTTCTTGCAAGAGTGTATTAGCAAAAAAACCAACGAACAAGAAAATTCTGATTTGTTGAGCGTCATGTTGCGACATAGAGCAAGTACAATAGATGAAACTGAGAAACTAAACGATGAAGAAATTTTGAGTAACTTGCACATGCTCATGATTGCTGGTAACGATACCACGATTCATACAATGGAATGGATCATGTACTATTTGGCAAGAAATCCAACTGTGCAAGAAAAAGCAAGATTGGAAGTGGAAACGGTATGTGGTGGTACTGATACTGTAACGTATGAACAAATTCATGAAAACTTTCCATACTTGAATGCTATTATCAAGGAAGCGTTACGTATGAAGATGCCAGCTTCGCACATCTTTAGATACTCCAAGAATGATGTTACTATTGGCGATGCATTGATACCAAAGAACGTCACTGTTGTTCCACTATTTGGTCACATGTCAAGAGAGGAAAACTATTGGGGAGAAGATACTAGCGAATTCAAACCAGAACGCTTTTTGGAAAAATCTGATTCTGAAATTAGATATCGCACTACTCCATTCTCTGCTGGTCCACGTGCGTGTATTGGAAAGAAACTTGCAAATACAGAAATGCTCACGTTCTTGATTCAAACGTTGAAAAAGTATCGAGTTAGCGTACGAGATGGTGAAAGTACAAGTGACTGGATGCCTGAGAAGATGATGGCGACCATGAGCACAGCAGAAGAGGTCAAAGTTTGTATATCGAAAATATAAATATTTAATTGTATAACTTTACAGTAAAGCAGCTATAGCTGCAACTATGGTAAGACCACTTAAGGCTACCTTGGTTGCGCCTGATTTTGCGTTATTTTGACCTGAGATGTTTGATCCTGGAGACTTTGTGGTTGGTGCATCAGTAGGTGCTGCAGTGGATGGAGCTGGTGTTTGTTGGACAGGAGTATCAGTTGGTGCTGCAGTTGATGGTGAGTTTGTTGGGCATGTGTTGCACACGGGACAGCCAGTACGTCTCTTATTTGGAGTTGATCCGCAAGGACATGGAGTGCATGTTGGTTCTGGAGTTTGTTGAACAGGTGGCTCCGTAGTGCAAATGTTACACACTGGGCAACCAGAACGTCTCTTGCCAGATGTTGATCCACATGGACATGGCGCACAGGTAGCTTCAACTGGTGGTTCAGTAGTGCAAACATTGCAAACTGGGCAACCAGAACGTCTCTTTCCGGAAGTAGAACCACATGGACAATCTGCACATGTTGGTTCTGGACTTGCATCGGCAATATTTACAGTTAGCTCGAATGAATCAGCTGGTGATGAAGCTCCATTGGCGACAAATCCGCATGAAACGCCGCTGTAGTTTGCATTGGAATAGCAAATACTTGGATTATTGCTGGCAAGAACAGAAGCAAATGCCAAAACTAGATTTGGATTTCCAGCATTAATGGCTGCCTTGACTTGTGATGTGACATCTACAGTGTTTCCTGCTTTGCAGCCATCAGTAACTGCGATGCTATCGGATAATTGCGACTGTGAAGCAGCCAAATCACACGTGTATCCGTAAGGTGGATTAGGTGATGGTGTAGAATCGTCGACGATTTGATTGGCATTGAACGAGTAGTCTGCCGCGTATGGGCTAATTTGTATTTTTAAGTTACTGCCACCTGTACATGATAGAGGATTCACAACTACGCGAGCACTGTTGACGGATTCTGCATTGATATTGGCCAACGGGAAGTTTGCAGTAACGAAGTAGGGAAATGGCATTCCATAGCTTATCGCATATTGCGAGCTCATTGAGCACCTTGTACCGTATTGGGAAACGCTCGATGCTACATCTTGGTTCGATTTAATTATCAAGCTTGTCGCTGTAGCGACTGTAACCAAAGCAAATGCTAGTATCGTTCTCATGTTTGTGTTTCTCATTGTTTATTTTTCTTTGTCGCTTTTATTGCTGGTTTGCTGAACTCGAGATTATTATAGATTTCTCAAAAATAGAAGCGGAGTAGCACGAATCACGAATTATGTCTTAGCTCGAATCTTTATACAACTAAATGATTCGCGGCTCAGAACTTGCTTTTTATTCGGCTGATTGGCATATTAAAATTTACTGTAGATATTTACAAGAGTAATCAGCATTCTTTGATATACCAAAGTGAAAGTTAGGCAGCTCCTCCATGGACTCTATACTTCTCAGTAACGAGCACGTTCCTCGCTTTACATCAATCAACCACGCCTTACACGTTTTCAATTTGTTGCACTCATCGGCGCAATACACCTTACTATCAGTTTTGTACACCTCAATCTCTTTACCAGTACCTTTATAGTTTTCATAGTATCTACCTTTCGTTTCAAATTTATTATAGACAAGCTCATACGTAACAGGTTTCTTTTCCAAGTTGTTTGGATTGATGGTATCGATTTCGTACAACCTTTGAGTATCATGAGGCTTTACGTGGTGGAAAGTAATTGGTCTTTTACAGCTATCTCGTACCCATGGAAAATCGTGTTGGCTAGGTGTCTCTCCATTGAACAAATCAAGCATTCTCTCTACGTTTTTATGGAAGAGTACTCCAATTTCACGCAAGCATTCGCCTAAAGCGCCATCACCATAGTCGCAGACATAGAATTTTTCGCACTTATTAATGTTTTGGTGCAAGGTGAGCATAGCTCCTCTGCTCAAGATGACTCCTGCTCCACCCATGGCAAAGTAGGTGTCCTGATGTTTGCTTTGAGTACATCCAGTCTCCAACCTAGGCGAGCCAAAGAAGTGTTTCTCAAGAGGATCGAACTCGCTTAAAAAACCGTTCAAGTTATCCAATATGATGTACGTGTCGTCGTCGAGCATAATGTACCAATCGCATGAGGGAAACAACTCGTATAGTCGCATGAAACCTGGGAAAAATTTGTGTTGATCGAGGTCCCACCCTGTACTGCCCTCTTTTTTAAGTTTTGAAGATAAACTCACAACTCCAGTAACATGAATATTTCCGATTTGTATATCTTCATCACTAAAGAAAAGCACATTTTGAAAATGTTTTAGGTATGTCAACAGCAGCAGTGGTAGTCGCACAACTCCGGTCTCTTTCCCTGTCTTCATCGCAAAAGCAATTTTAGACGAACCTTTCGCTATTGTGCTATCAAACGAAGAGTTGCTGACAGATGCGAAAGTAATATTGAGCCAGTAGAACTGATACAAGAGCAATATTAGAAATAAACTAGTGCAAACGAGTAATATTTTCCTGTAGCCAAATGCACATAACGACAGACGTGAACGAGACACTTTGCGCATTCTTTCAAATGTCACCTTACAACACGTTATATCAGCAGGATATTTAGCTACTTCGCGTTGAGCACTGCAATGAAGATACTTGAGTTCAGAATCGCTATCCTTCCAAACAGTACAAAAAAGCTACAATGGTTAGTTGTTCCACAACGCTTATGGTCATTGTTGTGGCCCGCAAAAACAAGGTATAGGCTTTTATAGTCAACAACTGTAGTCTAGCTATTTACCATTCGTAGTAGCCAAACTATTGTACAATTTAAGCTAAAAGCAAGAAACTTTACCAAGAAACTAAAAAACAGAAACAGCAACAAGCAACATGGCAACAAAGTACCCAAAAGTTGGCGTATCGACAGTAGTATTGAGAACAAACGCACAAAACAACAACCTATACGACGTACTAATGATAAGACGTGGTAAAGAACCAGACATGGGAAAATGGTCTTTAGCTGGAGGTCATTTGGAATGGGGAGAACCAGTCAGAGAATG
>JAESGV010000636.1_pt1 | contig 15169 bp, 13 predicted proteins | sample 9269781 | NCBI WGS metagenome assembly JAESGV01 (sample SAMN15741586, study PRJNA653496) | algae metagenome | isolation source: Tildeniella torsiva UHER 1998/13D and co-occurring heterotrophs from... | place: Slovakia: Slovak Paradise National Park, Hrabusice, Kosice Region | collected 2000-01-01 | reverse complement strand
ACTTGTCATGTTCCAATGAACAGTCAAGTAAGACAGCATCAGAGATTTCACAAAAAATCAAGGAAGCGTCTCCCATTTTGGAAGCCTTTGGAAATGCAAAAACAATCAACAATGACAACTCTTCTCGGTTTGGTAAATTGATCAAACTTCAATTCGACGAGAACGGTGTCATCTTAGGAGCACAAACGGTCAATTATCTACTAGAAAGAAGTAGATTGGTCAGTCAAGGAGATCAAGAACGTTCGTATCATATTTTCTATCAAATGTTGGCCGGTATGGACAAAGACCGAAAAACAAAACTAGGTTTGGCCAGTGCAACCGAGTATGCATGTCTGATGAAGGGAAATTGTTATCAAATCGATGGAGTTGACGATAAGAAAGGATTTGACCGTGTTCAGGTATAATATTTCTGTATTCTTACTAACATTGTTAGAACGCTATGAAAATTGTCGGTATTGATCAGAATGAACAAGACGCCATGTTCCGTATCGTGGCCGCAATTTTACACTTACAAAACATTGTTTTTGCACAATGTGGAGAAGAAAAGTCACGTATCGAAAATGATTTTCCACTAAATATGGCTTCCAAGTTATTAGGAATGGACAAAGAAGCCTTGAATCACGCACTAACAACACGTACGAGAATAGTTCCCAATCATCAACCTATTATTGGCCCTATTAGCAAACGTGCTGCGGAAGATGCCCGTGATGCTCTTTCCAAGTCGTTATACAACTCGCTATTTAACTGGATCATTTGGAAGATTAACCAACGTATTTGCGCACCAAAATATCACTCGTTCATTGCGCTTCTAGACATTTTCGGTTTTGAAAGATTCCAATTGAACTCGTTTGAACAATTGTGTATCAATTATGCAAACGAGGCTTTGCAATCTCACTACAACACTTATACATTCTCCCAAGATTTGAAAGAGTGTGCCGAAGAGGGTATTGATATCTCTTCAATCTCTTTCAACGACAATGGACCTTGTATCGATCTCATTCAAGGAAAAATTGGTATTTTATCCATTCTAGATGAACAATCAACATTCCCAAAGGCAACCGATAAGACCTTTGTCGAAAAACTCAAATCGACAGTTAATAAGAATGCTCATTTTAGTGCGAACCCAACAACACAAGAAGAGTTTATCATTAAACATTATGCTGGTGAAGTCGAGTACAATGTTGGACAATGGTTAGAAAAGAACCGTGATCAACTCAAACAAGATTTGGTCGATTTGATCGCTAGTAGTAACGACACGTTTATTGCATCATTGGCACCACAAAAAACAAAACAAACAACATTGAGTCAAAATTTTAAGAAACAACTTGAAGATTTGAATCAAGTGATCCATTCAACAAAACCACATTGGGTACGTTGTATAAAACCCAATCGCAAAAAAGTACCAAATCAAATTGATTTACGATACGCACTTGATCAAATGAGAAGTAGTGGCGTGTTGGAAACCATTCGTATTAGAAGAGAAGGTTACCCCGTTCGAATGACATTTAAAGAATTTACTACCAACTATGCAATGTTACTAGATGCAAAGAATGATGGAACTCCAGCATTATGCAAAAAGATTTTGGCTCACGTTTCATTCGATGCTTCCAAGGGTCAAATTGGAAAATCAAAAGTTTTGATGCGCCAAAGAGCGTTCAAGGAACTCGAACATATGCGACATCAACGCGTACTTAAAGCAACACTAGAGATCCAACGAATTACACGAGGATTTGTTGCTAGAAAACAAGCAGAAGCAATTCGTGTTCGTTTAGAGCAGGAAAGACTCGAGCGTGAGCGACTAGAACGAGAAAGAATCGAACGTGAACGTCTAGAGGCGGAACGACTAGAACGTGAACGTATTGAACGTGAAAAACGACAAGAAGAGGAGCGACTCGAAAGAGAGCGTCTAGAAAGAGAACGTTTGGAACGTGAAGAAGCAGAACGTAAAGAACGTGAACGATTGGAACAAATCCGTTTGGAAGAAGAACGAGAACGTTTAGAAAAGGAGAAAGCAGCTCAGGAACAACTTGAAAAACTTCGCAAAGAGAATGAACAAATGGCATCGCGTATCAAAGAGTTGGAAGCCAAGTTGGTATCGAGACAACAACAAACAGAACAATTGCGCGTCAAGTACGGTGAAACTGAATTGGAAATCAAAAAGGTTCAAGATGAGAAAGCAGAAGCGGAGCGTTTAGAGAGGGAACGTTTAGAACAAGAACAGTTAGAGAAAGAAAAAGCGCAAAGTGTTCCTGAACCAGTTATCGAAGTTAAGAAACCTCCTCCACCAACGCCAGTGCATAAACCTCCACCAAAAGTCCAAGAAGAGGAGAAACCAAAAGTTGAAATTGTTTCAAAGAAACCACCTGTTCCAATCTCTAAACCACCAACGAAGACTGAACCAGTTGCTGAATATGCAGAACCAGTCGAAGATAATTCGTCAACTGAGAAACCACCAGTACCTTCAGAGAAGCCATTTGGATTGTTAAACCAGTGGAGACAATCTGTAGCGCTTAACCAAGCACCAGTTGAAGAAAAGAAACCACCAGTGGTACCAGTTAAACCTTCATGGCGTGCGTCACAAGCGTTAGATAAACCAGTGGATATTAAACCACCAGTGCCAACAAGTAAACCACTTCCAAAGGTTACACCAGTAGAGGAACCAGTTGTAGAACAAACAGTTGAAAAGGCTCCACCACCAGTACCAACAAAACCTTCATGGCGTGCTTCTCAAAATCTTGATAAACCACCAGTACCAGATGCAAAACCAACAGAAGTTACAGAAGAGCCAACGAAACCAAAACCACCTGTACCTGAATTGAAACCATTTGGTAAACGAGCATCAGTCACAGTAGAAGAGCCTGTTGAAAAACCATCAACACCGGTCAAAGTTCCAGATCTTAAAACGTATGGACCACGTGCGTCAGTTCGTATGGATCAACCAGAAGAAGAGAAACCAACTACACCTGTTAAAAAAGTTCCAGTGCCAGAGATGAAACCATTTGTCGTTTTACCAAAACGTTCATCTGTACAGATTGATCAACCAGAAAGTACAGAAAGTGAAGGTAAACCAAGTACGCCAACTGCAAAGAAACCACAACTACCAGTACCAGATTTACAAAATTTTGCTTTCAAACGTACTTCTGTTGCTTTAGAAAAAGGTATTGGTTCGAATCCATCGACACCTACATCGGCACCTTCTACACCAACGAAAGGATTTTCAGTTTTCGGTAAAAGAGCTTCTGTTAGTGTAGAGAAAGAACCTGCACCAGTAGAAACGCCTTCAGAGAATGTTTCTCGTGATGGTACTTCTACTCGTGATTCACTTGTACATTTGAACAAGGGAAGACCAAAACGTGCAACGAATAACCCTAGAGGAAGTAAAAAGATGGACGCGTTGAAAGCGTTGGATAATGTAGAGACCGATGGCGCAGCATTTACAAAACCTATTGATGAAATTGTTGCAGATGTTCCAGTAGAAGTAGAAAAGGTTGAAACGCCAACGAAAACACCGACACCGTTAGTTAGACAACCATCGATGGGAATGGGATTCAAATTACCAACTCCACCACCTCGTGGAGAATCAGTGTTTGGTAAACCACCTATACCTAGTAACAAACCTGCTCCAAAAGAAGTTGTTGAAGAACTGCCCGTGAAAACACCTCCAGTCGTACCAGAGAAGCCTTCATGGCGTGCATCAGTTGCCATGCAAAAACCAGTTGAAGAGACCGAACCAAAACAACCACCTGTTGTACCATCAAAACCTTCTTCATGGAGAGGTTCAACAACAGAAGCGTTACAACCCATTGATACCAAACCACCAGTACCCACTTCGAAACCAAAAGTGTTTACTCCGATACAAGATAACGCAGAGCCAATTGCTGAAGATGTTCCAACTCAAGTGTCAACACCAGGAGATGCACCAAAGAAACCTCCTGTACCAGCATTTAAACCATTTGGTAAACGCGATTCAGTAAGTGAAGAAGTGTCAACACCCACGGAAGAACCAAAGAAACCTCCTGTACCAACGTTTAAACCATTTGGTAAGAGAGATTCTATTAGTGAAGAGCAACCAGAGTCGGTGACAACACCAACAAAGGTGGCTGTACCACAACTAAGATCGTATTTACCGAAACAACCTGTTTCTGAAGAGAGAAGAGATTCAATTAGTGAAGAGGAGAAGCCTTCAACACCTCCAACAGTTCCTGAAAAGAAACCAACTCCACCTGTAACACCAACCAAGAAACCATCGTTGATGAACTTGATACGTTCTGCAACTACTGTTGATAAACCACCAACACCAACTAGCAAACCCTCTACACCAACGAGTAAACCATCAACACCAACAACAAAAGTAAAACTTGATGATGTAGGATCAGCAGAAAGTAACGGAAGAGATGGTGTTTCTACCCGTGATCAACTGACACATGTGAATATGGGTCGTCCAAAAACGCAACAAAAGAAGAAACCAAGAAGTACAGCTAACATTTCGGCATCTTTGGCAGTTGTCGAAAAAGAAGATGTTTCGTTTATTAATCCTATTCAAGATGTTCCTGATACAAAACTAGTTGCGCCGAAACTGTTATCGGAGGAAGATGCGAAACCATCTTCTCCGTTAAAGAGATCACCAACGACAGCGCTACCAGTAATGCCGGTCATGCCAGAAGGGAAACCATTCGCTTTGAAGAGAACAGGAACTGTTGTGCCACCTCCAATTCCTAATAACAAACCTGCTGTACCAGAAACGGCACCATTTGCGTTGAAACGTTCAGGTACTACAGTCTCAGAAAAACCTGAGACTAAAGCTCCACCTCCAGCGATACCCGAATCAAAACCATTCGCATTGAAGAGATCTGGTACTATTGTTCCTCCAGAACTTCCAGTTGTTCCAGAATCAAAACCGTTTGGTTTGAAGAAGTCAGCACCACCACCAGTACCACAAGAAAAACCAGAAGAACCAAAGCAAGAGGGTAATCCATTCTTTGCTTTGAAAAAGTCTGGAACTCCACCTCCAGAAGTACCAAAAGAGAAACCGGCTACTCCAGAATCTAAACCTGCGTTTGGATTGAAGAAAACCGTGCCAGAAGTTAAAGTTGAGGAACCAAAGAGCTCACCGCCAACTGTACCTGAAACTAAACCATTCGCACTAAAGAAAACAACTCCCCCATCTGAACAACCAACAGAAGTGAAGAAGTCTCCTCCACCAGCTGTACCAGAGTCGAAACCTTTAGCTTTGAAAAGATCAGGTACGGCTACTCCTCCAGAGCAACCAGCGATTCCAGAATCTAAGCCATTTGCTTTGAAGAAAACACCTCCACCTGAACAACCAACAGTTGAACCTAAGAAACCAATTGTACCAACAAGCAAACCATCAGAAGACAAACCAAATCCATTCTTTGCTCTTCGTAGATCCGGAACTTTAATACCGCCACCACAAAAATCAGAGCCTGTTGAGAATGGAAGTACATCAGAAACATCTTCTATCAAAGGTAGACAGAATATGTTCGAGAAAGCTACCAAATAAAAAATAAATTATTTTGCTCAACGCCCGAACAACACAAAACGTTGCTAAACCACGCATAAAAACAGTGTTTTCGGAGGAAAAACGCGTCTAAAGCGCGTGGTTTGTGACAAACTAGGTGGTTCTGAAGAACGAGTTTAAAAATTCAAAAAAATAAAAGCACACGTTTGCGTTTCAAAAAAAAGATTTAATTTTTGAACGACTTTTCCCTTGTTTTGTCTCTTAACTCGCTCCCCAAACACGCTTGTCTTGCACTAAACACGCTACAAAAAGTACTTGATGGTATCAAGTACTGGTACACATACTGCTCGATTTGCAGCTACCAGCATTACACACAAGCAGAGAATGCTTTCGACAGTAACTTCAAAAACGTTCCCGTTGTTGTCGTTTGCGACTGGTCTGATTTCTTTGACATCTGCAATCCAAGTCTCCCTATCTTTATGAAATTTGATCGCCAAAACACGAACAAAGCTAAAGCGTTAGGACAATATAAAAGTACGTACTCTTCCGTGTCAAGTTGAACGACACTGTTGTCAAACTCTTTGTTCTTGTAATTTCCCATCTCATCTAAACTTGCTTCGACTTTCAATCCTTGTACGTAAATAGTGTCATACCAAATGTAGGTTGCACAATCGCGATTGATTTTACCAGCGAATATGTGGTTGGCAATTACTTCACGGTTCTTTCGCTCATACTAATTATTAGTTCATGAATAGAGATCTTACAAAGTTCATAGACTTCAAAAGCTTCGTAATACCTGCTGAGTCAATCAAATGTAATGATCTGTTAATTTGTTGAAGGTCTTCAATTGCTGTCGAAGCTTGTAGATGGCAGTTGTGTTTTCCCTATGCCGATGTTAGAATATAAGATATGTTTGTACGTGAATTGATTTGGCAATAACGTGATTGAAGCTTTCAAATGGAAAGCACGTATAACACCAAAGTGGTCCTTGCTTTTTCACACACAACGCTAGATGTTTGAGGTTGTGTACATTCAACGTCATTAGCTCCCTGCCGTACAAGTTCTACAATGTTATATTATATTCAACAAATACAAACCTCAAAATCAAATACAAACTTGTACAACTTATTGTTGGCAGCCTCTAGACCATCTGGAGTTATTTCTCGTCCTAACAAACATCGGAGTGCGTCGATTAATAATTGCAAGTGTGAAAAATACGGATCTGTTAATACAACCTCATACAATGGCCCAAAGTGTAAGAGGTAGAACAAAGTTTCCAATGCCTAAAGTTGTTAAATAATAAAATTTTTCTTACCTTCAAATATGCTCCATGCGTTTCAATTGATCGTACGTTGCGGTGCATAATATCTGGGATTTTTTGACTTAAAATTAATCGATCTAAAAGTCGCCAATTGTATGCTCCAATATGTGCCTTGCTTTTGGGATCTTTCATCTGTTTTGTCAACAACTTGAACACACCACTAACATTATGCATCACGTCAATGCTTTGCATTTCAGTGAATGAAAAGTTAGTGAGTGCAAAAAGCACTGACTGTTCAATGAACCCATGTACATTTGCATTTCTTTCGTCACGGCGTTGACTAACTGTGTTAACATGCAACGCAACCTCATGGTCTTCACGAAGAGGATAGTCATCAGAGCAGCTATAGACCCAACGATAGCTCTCACTTCTTCCTTGCTCCATGCAGATGCTGCCATTGTGCAATGTCATTCCAAGCATTCCAGCCTACATTGTTAGTGTAAATTAATTCTACCTTGGCTGGTAGGTCTGCTGCTTCATTAATTAATCGCATCTTACAGATCGATCCATCATAGAGCTCAACACCTTCCGACTCTAATTTGTTCATACTTTGAACGACTGGCTGCAAGAAAACCTTGAAGCTTGGCTTCGATTCCCCAAAGTACAATCCACAAAAGAGTACATTGTTGATACAAAAGCGATCACTTGGAGCCATTTCATTAATAATGAAAAAAATTGGCCAAACTTGCACACCACTGCTCTCAAAGATGCTTACACCATCGGTATTCATAATACAAGTATAGTGTTGCTTCTTTTGTGACCAATTAAGCCCATACTTGCGAAACGTAGATCCACAATAGGTGTCGTCCAATCTTTCTCCTGATGGATACAAGTAGCTTGTTCTAAAGTAGTCGCACTAATGTAAATAAACCAGTAATATTCTTACTTTTTTGCGAAAGTTAACGTCTTGCATTTGATGGGCAAGTACTTGACCTACATCTTTGAATAGAAAGTAATCCGTTAAAATTTCATCACACTTGGAGCATATCTTTGCTAAGTGTGCGATGTTGCATCAGATGCAAAAGTAATAGCGTTCCATAGAAAGCTGTTCTGGTGTTATGCATTGACGTAGCTAAAAAGTTAAAAATAAATCGGATCATTACCTTTTTTAGAGTGGTTGGCAAGACATTGCTAGCTGGCAGTAATGCATTGTGCAAGAGCTTCAAAATATCTGTAATTGCACTCTTACTAAGACCATGATGTACTTGAATTGCTTGGAGCGCTAGTGACAAGTTAAAAATAGAAGCGAATCTTACCTGTTGCTGTTTCAAATTGCGATACAGGGCTAGTAGCGAACACTGGTACAAATGAAAGAATGAACATGTCTTCTCCTTGGTTTTGAGAAGTATTCTCACTGGTACTGATCTCAGCAGTTTCCAATGGCACCACTAGGGAGCTTACTTGAACACGCTTTGCCTGAGGATCATCAAGTAAACTTGAAGGTTCTTCTTCTGCTCCAATAACTGGTTCACCGTTGTCATTGAGATTAGTAGAGCTATCAATTTGGTTTTGTAGCTCATTAAGGTTGTTTCTCAAGCTTGTGATGGTACGCTTGAGGTCTCGTACTTGCATATTTTTAATTTTTGATGAGTAGGTTTAGTGCTAAACCAGTTAGTAAACCAATGTTCTAAAAAATGAGCGCGAGCGTTGCAAAGCACACTAAGTTCACTGAGAAGCACCGTAAACCTAAATTAACAATTACCGACCTTGCTAGTATTCGCGCTAAAGACTGAACTAAGTTGTCAAGCTTATGCACAAACTATATTCTACGTTACTTGCGATACACAAATGCACAGTTAACAATGCCAGAGGGTATTGAAGCAAATGTGATGGAAAAACTTCCAATCAGTGTAAAAATTGGACGAAGTATTTTAACAAAACAAAATCCAAACATATTCGATGAAATGGCAGATCTGTTTGCTTATATGTTGGATAAGGAACCTGAAAACACATTAGCTATAGCATCTCAATTCAACACCATCAGCAGTTCCATTTCAAGTTCAGGTGGACAACTAGATATGCAAACAACCTTCTTGGCATCACTCCATCCAGAGAAGTTCAATGCTGGGGACAATGTCAAAATTTTGGATGACAATCAGATTATTGTAGGAAGTGGTAAATTCCACTCCACTGAATCAACTACTAGCTGCCGTGTTGTTTTGCACCAAATTAAGAATGCAGAAACCATTTTACCAATTCCAAACACCAATTTTAAAGTTCTTGGGGACTGCAGCAATAACCTTGGTAAGGTTACTATTTCATGGCTCTCCAGTCAGGTATCTAAGTGTGAGGAGGAGCTAAGTAAAAGTACATCTGCCATCATCAATCGTGAAATTATAAGTACACCGTCAGGCGAGACACAAATAGAACTACTTGTTCTGCAAAAAGAGTTAGAATGAGTAAAACAAGAAAGAGACGCGTTGGTAATCAAGTACACAAACTTGGAGAAAGAGGCAGCAGCTGCAAAAGAGATGCTTCTTGAAACCAACAAGCTTGTTAATTTGTATAAGAAGGTGCTCCCTGCATTGAGAGAGGCAATGGACCTTTTACTTCCTCTGCAAATGGGCAGAGATTCACAGGAGAAATATGAAATTGTTGGCTCATTTGGAACAGGTTCTACACGTGTAGTAGAACTTTCCCGAGAGGAGTGGAAAAAGTTTATTGGAATGGGAGAAATGGAAACACTGATACGCTTTATTGGTGACAAGTTTGATTTTAAATTCCATCAGAATCAGTGCAAAGATGTTGGATTCACAATCATTAACGAATTTTGGAGCATTTTTGAGAAGACAAACACCAACTTTGGCAAGAAAAAGCTTCTCAAAGGTGGGCAAGTCGAAGACAAATACACATACAAAAAATTTGCAGAAGCATACAGTCGAGTAGCACGAAAGGCACTTAGTGATGAAACTGAGAGAAGAGCTGCTGAAAACTTGGAGAGTGGTGCTCAATGAACACTTGATTAGTTCAAGTGATTGGAATAAACTGGAAAAAATAGGAGAAACGTTTGTTGCGGTTGTTTTGTCGCAAACAAAGCACAGATCTATTTAGAAGCACAGGTTTGGACTATACTTGTGCTCATGGTTTTGAGGTGTTTTTACTGTGCAAAAACGTTTAATAAAAAGTGTTTTTACGCTAAACCTGCTTTTTTGTTTTGTTCGGGACCAAAAAGAATAAATCATGGTAAACCTCAGAAGCGGCTCTAAGGTGGACTTGACAGTGGCCTCCAACGAAGAAGACGACGAATACGAAGAACAGCCAAAAAGAAAACCAAACCGCAAGAGGATAAAAAAGAATGAACGTTCGCGAAGTGCAGAAGACGCAGCAAAAACAGAAGATACTATACGCCCTCTGAAACGTCAACGTATTGTTATTCATTATTCTTACATGTTAGGCGTTCAGAAGGCAGAGGAGAGGGTCCAATTTGGCGATGAAGAAGAAGAAGACGTTATTTATGCAGATCAATGTATGCTACAGACATATGTTAACATTCTAGATGCAAAAGAGGAGCGCATTATTGACAAATCACAACCTGCATGGTGTGAGAAACTTTTCCACCCTTCGAAAGAATATCCTAAAATTCTGAATGATTGGTAACGTTGCACCATATTGCTCTTACATGTAAGGTCTATCAAAAGTGTAGAGGAAATAGAAGGGTTCGAAGGATCAATTTGGAAACCTGCTGGTAAAGACGAAGTAGACAAAGAAAAAATCAATGAAAAGAGTGTGCGGAACCATCTAAATTATTTAGCGAACCTGATTTTGGAAGTTATCACAAACGAGGACCATTTAAGCTATGACACTTTCGTCGCGTCTGACCTTTTCGAGTACATGCAAAAGTATTTTAACGGTCTAGATGCAGGAACACTCTATACCTATTTTCTACCCATCTACAAAATGTTCGCAAAAGAAAGCAATAGAAGATTCACAGAAATGACAGTACAAATATTTCGCTTTGGTCCAATAGTAGACAGATTAGCAGGTATTTATATGGATCGTGACATCTGTGAAGTCCAATGGTATGGTTATTTATACGTATCTAACAACAAGCAATGCTGCGGCGAAGATGCCATCCAGATACACAGACCCAAACAAGAAACCTCCACGCACTGATACAGAAGTTATACATTGTAAAACATCTGCGCCAATGATCATTACCGAGTACAAAGCTGATGATGGTGATCCTAAAACCGCAGTAGCTAGTGCAGATACCGTAAAAGTCATTTTGGAAACCAAACTAGCCATGGATTACCACAGCGAAAGAAAGACGGGAACGTTGGCAAACCGAACTATTGCAATCGCAATGAATACTTTTTCTGTTCGCGTGTTTATTTTGGAAGCGGAGTTCATAGTAGAAGATAAGACACCCAAGAAACTTTACCACAAACTCTATCATGTACCTGGGATAGAAGTGTTTAGAGCTACAGATATTAGTAGACTTATTAGTCTCATGTTGTTTCGTTTGGAGGATGACTACTGGAAGCTATTTAATAGTACGAATCAAAACTTGCAGAAGGCGTATAGAAACGTATCTATGACATCTGAGACCCCAAAGAAATCGATCAGAGACAACGCAGCAAGAGTAACTAGAGATGTTTCATCAAGGTCACGATCATCAGGAGACAGACAACCTGGCAGAAAAGGAGGGGCAGAGGACAGAGAGAGAGATGAATCATTTTCAAGTTCATCAAATGATACAGTAATCGTTCGTATTGGTTCCACTATTGTAAAAGAAAAGTCATGGAAACGAAGCATCGGAGGCAGACCTGTAGAGGTTTATGCACTTGAGAAGTTATCCAAGTTTAACGAGTTCGTCGAATTGAAAGCATGGTCACCCAGCGCACACTCATACAAACTTGAACTCGAGGCCCTACACGATATTGACTTTTCCACACTAGACACACAAACTAGAATCCATTTTATGTATCAAGCACTTGTAGCCGTCCAGCACATGCACAGTTGTGGTATTATTCACAGAGATATCAAAACTAGTAACTGCATGCAACGAAAAGCTTCGTCAGATCAACTGGTGATGATCGATTTTGATTTAGCTGTAATTTGTGAAGACGGTCAAGCTGTGCCAGTAACGAATCCTGAGAGACCTGCAGGAACATTAGGTTACATCGCTCCCGAAATGTATACGGAGCAATTTTACGATTCTCGTATTGATATCTTCTCATGCGGAATAATGTTTGCAGAATGGCATACTGGTGTATTATACCACAAGTTTGGCAGATTGTCAGTTGAACGAACTGTTCAGGACCTGACATCAGGAAGTGGAAAAGAATGTGAGATCAATAATCTTATTCTCCGAATGGTTTGCGAAGAAAGAGATAATAGAATCAGTGTGGAAGAAGCCCTAGCTCATTGTTTGTTCTCTACAGTAAAGATTTGAATACACTGATATTTAGTATTTGTAAAATCCATATTACTTTTGGCCAACAAACTTGACAAGAGACAGATGGCTTCATCTCTACCACTACCTGATGTACAAAAGAAGCTCGCACAACAATTCACCGCAAAAACAGAGCAGGTTCGCTTCGTATCACGGTTAAAACAAGTAGTAAATAGCACGCAAAAGAAGACTATCATATTCGCTCTCGTTTTCCATCGACAAAACTTTGGTGAATACGGATTGTTCCTATTCAATGAACTAGATTCGTCGCGATATGTACTATTCGACTGTATGCCTTTGAACCAAAATTTTCACGTCAAAATGGAGGACCTTGACAAAGGTCACTTCTCTATCAAGTACATCGAACAGAAAAAACTCAAAACGTACTTATTCGAGATGCCAACAGATGCAATGAACTCGACCTTGTTCATCATACAAAAAGCCTTGTACAGTATAGGCAGACCACATGTGCCACTTCACCACATTTACTCGCGTCTAGATAGTTCCTGGGAAGAAAAGATTCTCCCACCATTCCAGTGGATTAGTGTTATCAATGAAAAGTATGATTTGGATCATCAAGAAATAACATACTTGAACCCATTGTATCAAAGCTTCTGGGGTGACGAAGTTGTGGTGAGTTCAATCCAAATTATTGAACGCGGAAAGAATGTCGAAGAAGGAACATCTGAAGTTGTCACTACAAATACAAAAGATGAAGAGGTAGAATTATCAGACGATGAAGACGGCGAGAAGAAACTTGTACTCTCTTCAGATGATGAGGACATCAAAGGCGAAGATGAGGAAGAATGGAATTAAATAGTGACAGGTTTTGTGAAAAAGAAAATGTAAAGAAACCATAATTTTACCTCAATATTTATGCTCTTCCACCTAACACGGGGGTACCAGCTACTACTGGTGACACTTGTTTATTGTCCTTGGCAGTTTTTTTTGATTTGCCTGACTTCTTTGGCTTTTTCGATTTACTTGATTTGCTTGACTTTTTTGGTTTTTTTGATGTACTTGGTTTGCTTGATTTCTTGCACGATTTGCTCTTCTTGACACCTTTTGGTTTGCTAGCCACTCCAGATGATGTTGTTGATGGCAAAACGCTTTGATGAACTAATCTTCCTACAAGTACCTTATGACGAAACTCTTGTGCATGTCGTCCCAAAGATCTACGTGAGCGAGCTTCTACTGAGAGTAATAGAGCAATTGCGATGAGGGCGATGTAGATGATTGTTTTCATTATTTGATGAGTTGATGAGTGGATTGATGAGTACCGAATTTATACCACGTGAGTAGCTCCTAGTTGGCTAATCAGCTACTCACGTTGTAACACGAGCAACACGCTTACTGTTGAAGATCACTTTATTTGCCCTTGTTGGATCTTGTTTTGTAAGTAATTAATGGTGAGAACACGGCAACTACTTCCACTACATTGAACTCTACTAAATCCTTAACAACTTGATCAACATCCTTGTATGCACCTGGTTGTTCTTCCCACAATAGTTGATTATCTTCACAAACAATACGAGAACCAAGATGCGTCACCGATAATGACTCATTCGTGATTTCTTTATCATCTTTGCCCATAACCAAAGCTTTTGATCGTTTCCACTTTCTACCTGCGCCATGCTTTTTGCGTTAGTAACTGTTACAATCATCACTTACTGCACATGAATATCCTCCGTTTTGGAGTATCAACTCATCAGGGTTTGGCTTTACAAGGTACGAGTAACTTCCTCTGCTACCTGGTATGACTACACAACCTTTATCAGTTGGTGCAGCACCTTTTCTGTGTAACCATAAAGTCTTCTCTTCTACTGTATCACCAACCTTTTTATAAAACTTTCTTGGTTCAACATTGTTATGCCAAATATCAACTTTAACTTCTCCAGTTGTTCCAACGCACGAGAAAAACTATTCCATTAGCGTCTGTAACGAAAATCTTACCTTGTCTGCGATTAACGCACGATTTGCTTTTGCCCACTGACAAGCGTTTCTATGTTGTTCCAAATAATGTTTTGCTTCTTCTGATCCTTCTTCGAATCCTTTGATTCCATACTTTTCTTCATGTTCCATAAGAATATCATGTCCGTATCCACGTGATCCACTGTGTACGAGCAAGAACAATTGGTCGTCGCTTAGTCCAAGTTCATTATAAAATACATTTTCATTTTCGATTTTGAGTACTTGTTGAAGTTCCGCGAAATGATTTCCACCTCCAATGGTACCCAATGAAGTTGTATCGTGGTTCGTAGGTGTGATTTCAAACTTGTTCAAGTAATGAGATAAATCTAGTTGTGGAGTGGACTCGCCTTCTTCGTCGTTCTCTTCTACACTTGCTGTGATGCCACCAGTTTCGAGACCGTACAGTTTGCTCACCCATTTATCTAATTTGACTTTGTTTTTGTGAAGTTTTGTTTGATACATAGTCATGCCACTACGTAGTGTTAAAAGAATTTGGAAACAACGTACCATCCGATATCACTTCCAATCAAGTGTGGATAGATGATACCTTCTGTAGCGAATGCCGTTCCCACAGGGAATCCCTTTCCAGGATGTAGATCTGGCATACCTATTGCGTATCGTACACCTTTAAGTGTTTTTGCGCAACGTTCAAGTTGTTTTAACGCTTCATCTTCCATCCATGACTCTTTTGCAATGACTCTCATTTCAAAATCGACATTTTCGACACCTTCTTCGTCTTTTTCCGAGATTTTGCCTTGGAACGTTGCATTTTTGTTTGTAGAGACAACAACGAGGTCGTCTTGTTTCAAGCTTTTAGCATCTTCTTCTGTTAATTCGCGGCCAGTTGCACCGTGCCATAAGAGTACTATTTTCTTCTTCAAGTTAAGTTTGTTCTTTGCTGCTTTGGTAATGTCGTCGAGTGTTCTGTCCACGATAACTACTGCAATTTTACTGAGTGCTGCATTATCGCACAGGTTAATACGAACCTTGGACATGTTTTTCG
>JAESGV010000635.1_pt1 | contig 15169 bp, 16 predicted proteins | sample 9269781 | NCBI WGS metagenome assembly JAESGV01 (sample SAMN15741586, study PRJNA653496) | algae metagenome | isolation source: Tildeniella torsiva UHER 1998/13D and co-occurring heterotrophs from... | place: Slovakia: Slovak Paradise National Park, Hrabusice, Kosice Region | collected 2000-01-01 | reverse complement strand
CAACTACCGTCGCCCCAACCACTAGCGCACCAACAACTGAAGCTCCAGTTGAAGTTTGCACTGGCGCCAAGAGACGCAACTGCGTTCCACCAACAACTAGCGCACCAACTGAAGCCCCAACTACTGAAGCCCCAGTTGAAGTTTGCTCTGGCAACAAGAGAAGAAACTGCGTTCCAGCTACCACTACTACAACTGAAGCACCAGTCGAAGTTTGCTCTGGCAACAAGAGAAGAAACTGCGTACCAGCAACTACAACTACCACCGAAACTCCAGTTGAAGTCTGTTCCGGAAACAAGAGACGCAACTGTGTTCCAGCCACCACTGAAGCACCAGTAGAAGTTTGCTCTGGCAACAAGAGAAGAAACTGTGTACCAGCTGCCACCACCACTACAACTGAAGCCCCAGTTGAAGTTTGCAATGGTGCCAAGAGACGTAACTGCGTTCCAGCTGCCACCAGCGCTGCACCAGTTGAATTGGCAGGAGAAAACAGAGCCGTAAGCTCAGCTGTCCAAACCATTGTTGTTGGAACCAGCGCAGTTGTTGCAGTTGTTGCATTCTTCGCTCTGTAAGCTAAATACATTTATTTTCTATCTCTCTTGGTTGTCTTAGTTTTTGGTTTTCCTGTAGATGGTTTCTTGGTTGCCTTCTTAGTTCCTGTAGATGTTGGTCTTTTTGTCCTAGGTCTAAGAGTGCCAGTTGGTCTTCCCTGCAGTGCTCGTTTCATGGTTGCTTCTACTTGTCTATTTGCACAGACTAGTTCTTGGTCTTGTGAAGATTTTCTGCAGGCGGCAGAGCAAGGCTTACGAGCAGTAGTATCAATTTTACATTTGTTTTTTAACGCTTCATCACCATTGTTGTTTGGAACTTGTTTGATGCTCGACATGACACGTGCTGTTACAAATGTTTACAGATGTTGTGGTGTTGGCAGATACGTCGCATATTATGTGTGGAGAATGTAACCTGTTGTCGCTTCTTACGTCAAATATGCGAAAGAAAAGTTCACGATTCAAATTCAAGTTAGTACGCAGCAAAAGAGCAGATTTCTACACAACAAATGGATATACTGCCGAAAAACTGCACGGCGATTGGACGGGAAATCTTCTTTCAGACAAGCCAATGACTGAGAACTTTAGTTTTTTCGAAGTACAGCTCCAGCAAACATCGACTGGGGAGGTTGATGGTTCTTATATTGGTATAAGCGATGGACCAGACCACAGTAGCTTTTACGGACATATGACAAGCAGCATTTGTGCCATTTATACTTCCAATGAGTGCAATATTGCTGCCGCACCTTTTATATCTGTAACAACAGCAAATCAAGAATTCGCTGCGTTCAGACATAACTCAGTAATCGGCGTTGTTGTGGATAAAATAACAGACGAACTGAGATTCTATTTGGATGGAGGGCTAGTTGGAATAGGAACCACAAAACCTTCTCAATTCAAGGACATTTACGTGTTCATTGCAATGTTCTACAAAGACGCCAAAATATCAATAGTAGATAATACAAATACTCTTAATTTATTTCCATTGTTTCGAATCTACTATTTCCATAGTTCCTCCATAGATTCCAAGGTATGTGTACAAATCTGGTTTGTATGACATTTTTTTGACTTCTGTATGACTTAATAGTTTTTGTATTTGCTTAGCCACTTCTTCTCTTTCTTCTGTATCTAACCAGTTTGTAGTGTACACGCAAATCACGTGCGATTGTACGCGACCTTTACGTGATGTTCCTACTTTTGCTGTTCTTCTTAATTTTCCATCGACAACACCTCTTGCTATTAAACTCCATATGGCGTCAACACGATTTGTTGGTACAAAAACCATCCACTTTCCACATAAAATGTTATATGTTCTTGCTAGTCGCTGCATATCTTTTGTAGTTGGTTTATGTTTTTTTAGATTGTTCCATTCTGCTTGTAGAGCTTGCATATCGAAACTAGTGTTTGGTTCTGGGTACATTGTGTTCTGCGCGCTGATCCAGTGATGACCATCTTCACTAAATACTTTAGATGGTGCAAACTCGATCAAATATCTTTCAATGCGTGAATTATCTGTCAAGAAAATCCATCCGTTTCGTGCCAAGACAGAATTTCGGCAAGACGTCTCCCTGATAAAATCTTCTGTTGTATCCATCTTATCGGACTGTATTTGTTGCTGAGACCGTAGAGTTATTGTTACGTTTTGTATAGTCTTTCCATTAAATTGTCGCAAAGCTTTCTGTGCTCGATTTTCAGATTCAAATTGCAGTAGTGCATAGAAACCCATGGGATCTAACTGATACTGGAAAGCATAGTTGGGAAATAGAGACGGGAGTTGTTGCGGTGTAACTGGTGCTGAGAACATGGCTTTTAGAACACGGCCTTGGGTTTGTTTCATAAAACTTTTTGAAGGGGTTACAACTAGTGCTGATGTGGCATTTGAAGGGCCCCATTATGCGTTCCTGACGATTTTCGACGGTTCTGGTAATGGCGCCTCGCCATCGTTAACGTGCTCGTCAGGGTAAACCGTCAGCAAAACATTAAAATTACAACAGGACGTCTTTAAACAATCCGTTACAGCACAGAACTCACAGAGCACTATACTCTATCTGTCCCAATGGAGAAGCGATTAAAATTTACATCTAAAAATGATTAACTGCTGAAACTGCCGTCAAATCTGTCACGCTCATTTTCGATTCGTTTTTAAAAATATGATACGAAGAGATGGCAGTACGATCGTGATTGCAGTCATCTTGCTGATGCTCATCACAAGCTGTACTCCACTAGCAAAAATTGACAAACTATTAGAAGCGTTTACACCAGGTCCTACGACTTACGGCTGTGTTGATTTCTCGCAGCGAGTTGGCCCCTACGCAGGATTCACCGGTACTCCTGCTCCTATATCATTCATCGAACAATTATTAACTATCCTGTACACTCAAACACCGTATCGCTGCATCATGATTTACGATGTCTCCACAAACATTATTTCTGTAGCAGAAAAGTTGGGTTTCAAAGTACTTTCTATCGTATGGTTGAGTTTAGTACCATCTGAGAATACAGCTGCTCAACAACGAGCAATCACAGCAGCGAAGCAGTTCCCAAACACTTTATTGGGCTTCTCATGCGGTAGTGAGTTAGCATTCCGCAATGGCGTCACCGATCAAGTAACAAGTGTAACGACATCCTGCATCAATTCCTTACGTGCAAGCGGCGTTACCCTCCCTATCGGAGTTATTGATAGCTTCATGTCATGGAATGCAGGTTGGCAAAGTGTAGCCAATATCGCAGATTTTCTTGGAGTTAATCTGTACGTGTGGTACGACAATACAAATACACCACCAACATGTACATACGCAGCCGTTGCTGCTCATCAAACACTAGTACGATACCAACGACTACAAGCAAAATACGCTCAACGTTTTATCATGACAGAGTTTGGATGGCCAGGAGGAAGTGGATCACTAACTTACAATTGCGGAATTTGCAAAGATGATTTGCAACGTGATACAGTTAGTCAGATCATCGCATTATGGAGAGCAAACAAGTATCCACTCTCTACCTTCCAAGCATTCCGTGATAAAGCAAAGGGAGACTCTACCACGTTGTTCAAGAAATATTGGGGAGTTTGTTTAGGAGATCCTCCATACACATGTGTTAGTCCACCTCATATGGGTGTTACTGATACGTTTGCTCCTGCAACAACCACGAATCCAACCACTACAACTGTGAAACCTACTACTGCGAAGCCCACTACTACTGTCAAACCAACTACGCACGCACCAACTACAACAGCAAAGCTAACTACTACTACAACTAAAGCTCCAACAACGAAGACACCTACTGCGACTACTAAAGCACCAACAGCGACATGTCCTACAAACTGGTCACGTTTCGAACAATCGTGTTACTTGCTACCAAACACCATGATGAATCAAAATGATGCTCAAAACTATTGCAAGTCACTTGGAGGATCACTAGCTACAATCACTTCCGCAGCAGAAAACTCGTTTGTTTTGAGTAGTGTAAATCCAACCAATCTCCAAAGTGCGTTTTTGGGATACAAGAAGGTTGGCTCGCAGTATCTCACACTCACCTCTCAAACACCAACCTATACAAACTGGAAATCAGATCAACCCATTACAACAAGTGATTGTGTTGTGATGGTTAGAGATAAAGTAAGTACAAGTGTTGGTAAGTGGAAGACAGAAAACTGTGCGACAAGTAGAACGTTTGTATGTAAAAAGAGTTTGTAATTAAATTAGTAATAATACAGTTATCAAAAAGATTGAAAGAGTAACTTGTGTTGCACTACTAACGATTACAACACGATCGCAATTCTCGCCACCGTATGATTGATAACATTCACACTTGTTGTCTTTGCAGAAACCATTCATGCAGTTGGAAGATCCACAGACTATTATTAGTAGTTGATTACGCTGACATACCTTGTTTGGTTGGAGCAACACTTGGAGTGGTTGTTGGTAGTGCACTTGTTGGTATTTCTGTTGTAGTAGGCTTGACTGTAGTGGTATTAGGTGCATGTGTACTGGTTGGTACCATTGTCGTTGGTACACTAGTTGTATTCTTTGAATTGGTCACATGATTAATCGCACCAATAACATTGACTAGTCCCCAACCAATGTTATTATTTGGAGACGCAGCATTACCAGCAGTAACCATCAACGCCTCTCTAACTTGCAAAGGTGTCAACTCTGGATGTGCAGATAATAACAGTGCTACAGCACCTGCTACTAATGGACATGAGAATGATGTACCACTATTGGTCATATATGCAGTAGCGCTAGTAGGTGAAGCAACACTTGTTTGACTACCCATAGCAACCACTTCAGGTTTGATTCTTCCATCATAGGTAGGACCTCTGGAACTAAAATAACTTATTTGGTTATTATAATCGACACTGCCAACAGTTATAACATTGAATGCATCTGCAGGAACACTAAGACCAGCGACACCATCATTACCAGCACTTACAACACATGATACACCCTTTTCGACGGCACTATTAATAGCACGTGTTGTTACTGATGTGTTGCCATCAAAATCTTTGGGTTGCCACCACTCTCGATAACCTAACGATGAGCTTATTACATCTGCTCCTAGTCGTTCTGCCCACTCTACTCCCATAACAAATAAATCCTCTTCTGCAATACTTTCAAAGTCTAGTGACTGTTTTAGCAAGTAAAAATGATGCATTAAAAGCGGCACCGTAGAAATAACCATCATCTTGACCGGCGATTGTTGATAACACTTGGGTGCCATGGTGAAACTGACTAGGTGAATCTTCAGGTTGGTTATCCACAATTGTGTCATTTCTAACAAAATCGTATGTGGCTACAATATTTGTTCTTGCAAATGTTCGATGTGTTGTTCGGAAACCAGAATCTAAGACGGCGATAAGTACGTTCTGACCAGTGTATCCTAAAGGTTAACGTGTTGTGGCAAAAGTACCTTGCTTGTGCGCTTCAATTGCTCCCATTTGTTGGAGTTGAGTATACGACGAGCCGTATGCTCGCGGAACGTCTCTGACGTTTGGTTTGATAGGTACTTGTGTAGGAAGTGGATTTTCTCGTTTGTATTGTGCCACTATGTCAATCTTTGTGATGAAAGAAAGTTGTGTAATTTTTTCGAGTTGTTCTCTGGTAACATCAACAATAGATACTGCGTTCAACCAATTACTAGTTGCTCGTATCGTGTTTGTTGGTACTATCTCTCTTATTTTGTTGATATATTCATCATAAACAGGCACATCATGGTCTGTAGTGCTCATGTTCATTTTTCTACGCCTTATTATCGCACGGTCAGATAGAATGGTAGGTGTTTGTACTGGGCCTTTGTCTAATAAGAATACCCAAATGTTCCCTGTTTGTGTTTGACCATTCGAGCGCGATTGTTGGTAGAACTTGTGTACTGCTTCATGTGATAACTTTGAGCATGCCACAACAATGACTAACAGTAACGCAGTCACACGCAGCACATTCATATTTTACAATACCCAAATAATTGACAAAACTTGTTGCTTGTATGACGTAAAGCAAAAACTGGGGGTTTGTACTTTGTTCTTGTTCAACCAGTTTTTTGCATTGTTCTATTTCCGTAGTCAACCTAGGAATTCAAATCTAAACAAAAAACGTGATCATCTATGACTGCCCAACAACAGCAACAACAAGTCACGCAATTTTTATCTCAATTCGCTAACCAATACTCTGGTCTTAGAGATTCGATACTCGAGTTGCAAGATTTATACACCAAAAAGTATATTACTTGATCATAGTACTCACTGTCTAGATTATGGCATAACATTACCGAAAAACTACAAAACTTGGTTAAAAAACAAGAATTTGCACATGAGAATGGTGGAAAAGTTTTACATCAACTTTATGACAACTTTGTTGTTCATTTTGAAACAAAACTCAACTTTTTACGTTTGGCAGAGATCGTAGTAGCCACCACAAAACACCAAAAAGGTAAATACAGTTTTGAGTTTAAGTAACAACGAAATAGATCCCAAGGAAGCAATAGAATTCTTACAAGCCGTTTCGAAGCGTTTGGAAGAAAAGAAGGGATCAAACGAAGCTGTATGTATTTTAAAGACAGAAATCGCAACTTGGCTACTACGAACAAAAGACTATGAAGGATGCCGTGATTTGTTACGCACAGTACGCGACACCATCGACAAAACTGGTCATGTAGATAACACCGTTCACGCAGCCTACTACAAAACATATGCCGAGTACTTGAAGGTCACAGAAGATCCAAACGAGTTCTACAAGAACGCGCTACTGTACTTGGCATACACACCTATTGAGCAACTACAATTGATCGAACAACAAGCCATGGCTTTCGATCTTGGAATTGCTGCACTCTTAGGTGACGCAATTTACAATTTTGGAGAATTGTTGGGACACCCTGTCGTTGAATCGTTAACTGGTTCTCAAGCAGAGTGGTTATACAATTTGTTACTCGCTTTCAACAGAGGAAACATTGCCGAGTACCAAAAGATTGTCCAAAACACACCAAGCATGCCAGATATTTTGAAGCAAAACTCCAAGTTCTTGCTAGAAAAAGTTCAATTGATGAGTTTGATGGAACTTGTATTTAATAGACCAGCTGATAACCGTATCATTTCCTTCGCTGATGTTGCGCAGGCAACTGGTGTTGATTTGAAACATGTTGAACCACTATTGTTAAAATCATTGGCGTATAACTTGATCAAGGGAGTAATTGATGAAGTACAACAATCAATACAAGTCAAATGGGCTCAACCACGTGTTCTTGACAAGGGACAAATTTCAAGTCTCCAAGTCAAAATTGGTGGATGGTTGGAAAAGGTCGATCGTACCTTGAAGTATCTACAAGAGCAAGGTTCAGTCGGTGACCTACAAGTAAATTAAATTTGTTGTTACCTGTAACCTGTCCGTACTCGACTTAATCATAGATAAGAGTTACGCTTTGAGCTCTGTTACTGCTGTACGGTCTTAGCTATTAATTGCTTTCGTAAAAATCGATACCCGCCATAAAACTTTCAATCAAAAATACAATGTCTGATACGAGCGTAAGGGATCACACCAAACGAGAAACACATGACTTGGAGCTGTACGATAATCTAAAGTACAAGCTAGTAGCGCACAACAGAATGTCTGAGTGGATAGCTGAGACTATTGAAGGCGGAGATTGCGTACGTGTCGACCATAAAAAGAAAACTGAAGACAATGACGATATTGACGATATATTTACGATTACTGGAACGAAAGCTGTATGATTTAATGTTTCATATTAACAAATGTAGGGCAAAGCTCTTGTCAGATTAGTACATAGAGAAGACGATTCTGATCCTAACACGGCTACAGAGCAAGTAGAGCTAACAATTAATGTCAAAGGGAATTACTAGCTAGAACATGACCTATTATTTTTATAAATACATTTTGAGTTTTGAGCATCGATTGTTTTTTGTAATTTAGTTTTCTTTTGATGACAACCGAAGGGCCACACAAAGCAGAAAACTTTGACTTCTACAAGTATCTAGTTGGCACTTGGAAACGCAACCTAGAGTGGAGGTACTGATAGCGTGTTAAATGTATTTAACTTGGTAGAGATTTTGGTGGAGTGTACCAACACTCTCGTGTTTCAAATACAGTCGTTTCGATAGAAGAAAAAGCGAGTTTGGAACAAGGAGCACGATTTTTAAAATGGAGTTTTGGTAAAACGTCACAAAAGAGCGATATGCGATTTGGATATGAAATGAAGTGTTTGTCAGCACCAATAACCAGTTCAAAATCGAATGATCCAACTGTTCCCTTCGAGTGGACATATTCAAATACTCAATGTAAAGGGAATTACTATCCATCTAGTGGAGTAGCGATTTTCAATTTTATACTACGAACGTCACTTGTTACCGTCACATATAGCATTATTGACGAAGATAGTAAATATTTTTCAATCCTATTTAACAATTTGTAGCAATGGCAGTGGTAGTGATAGATAAACAACCTACTACATCTACTATTCAGTACGGTAACATGTTTAGACTTGCTCAATAAATATTGTATTCTCAGTCAACCCACGTGTGCAATTTGTTTGTCGTGACAAGTCATGCCGGTGAATGGAATAGAGAGTAGCCCATCGCCAGACACAATAACAGAGTGGGGTGGTAGTATACGATACAAGAATCAACCTCATCTAAACGTAGTTGCACAGTATGGACATAGTGTAGCGATAAGAGAGAATGAAGATACACCAAATCCATACATTATTTTAACCTGTGGTGATATGGAATTTAAAACGACTGCAGCACGAAAAACGATCGAGCCAACGTGGGACGAAGCATTTACATTTCCCATCGATGTTATTAATGGTGTACCACAGGAAACACTAGAGCTGGAACTATGGGATAAGCACACATTTCATAAAGACGTTATCAGTATGTTGTTAGTTCATATCCACTAACCAAATAGTCGGTGTCGGTAAAGTAGATTTAAAAGTTTGTCTTATTTTGTAAAATTTTAACACAATACAGAAACTTCATAGAGCAGTACCTACAGAACTAGATGTTGAGATTCATGAACAGAAAAAGGGTACAAGAACAGCTGTGATAGCTTTTCGATTGACTGCAGTCAACTTTGGAGACAAATTATTTGACAATGCAAAAGAAGACCGTTACACGGTTGTCAACTTTATTGCTAAAGATCGTTTAGGTCCTGTGTTCTTGGTTCAAGATTTAATTCGTGAAAGCCAAGAGAAATATTTAATTCGTTTGAATTTTAACCATTTGAACGGCGCTTTGGCAGCGTTACGTGATTTATGGCCTATCAAATACCTTAGACACAGAAATATCATAGAATGCGACGATTTATTTATCGTTCAGAGAGGTGATGAGAATTTGGAAATAGCCTACCTGTTGTACTTTGTTACAAATCAGTACTGGCAAAACGATTTATCAACGCTTTTGGCACGATGTATGAAGCGTGGTACTACACTTCCACACAGTTTTATTCGCGACACTATTTTTCAAATATGTTCAAGTCTACATTACATGCACAAACATGGTCTTGTTCACGGCGAAGTCCGTGCTATGAATGTCATGTTGATGGGCTCCGAACACGTTCGATTGAACACTTTCACAAATACGCGTGTTTATGGAAATAGTACAGACACTCATTATCGCGCACCAGAAGCCATGGTCAAAAACGCAGTTCTCACCACTGCTTCTGACATGTTTAGTTTGGGTGTCTTAATATATGAAATGTTCACACTAAAGAAAAAAGTAGAACATTCAACCTTTGTCAAAGATAATGAGTATGGAAACACTTTAGCAGAAGAAGTTTATCGGATATGCGGAGAACGATCTATTAGTAATTTGATAAGCAACTTGATTCGGAGTAACGCAAGTGAACGTTTGAGTGCGAGTCAAGTGTTAGATATTCTGAACGTAACAAGAGAAACAGCGTTTAAAGAGTTGATGAGTACTGGAATGTTTTCAGATGTAACGATTATTCTTTAAAACGTTTTTTTGGAGGTTGTGGCGCTGGTGTTTCTGGTACTTCTGATTGATTTTCTTCTGGTTGAGCATCGTCTTGTTTGTCTAGAAGAGTTTCTGCATAAGAATCTTCCTCATCAAGTATCAATGGTGAGTGATTGTCAGATTCTTCTTCCTCTTCTGGTGGTGCACGTCGTTTCTTCGTCTTCTTCGATCTCTTCTTTTTCTTTTCAGTTTGTATTGTTGGAAAATATTCAAAATTTGGACTTTCTTCAAGTTTGGGTGCTTGTCCAGAAATTTGTCGCAGTACAGGTCCTACATCTGTATCTAATTTTTCTTCTACAGTCAAAAGTAAACTTATAGGCCATCCTTGGTACATGATTTCCAAAACGTCGCCATCATAAAGTTCCAATTCATCAACTTGATTGTTCATATCGCATTCTGTGTACTCGTTTGCGACAGAGATTTCAAAATCGTGACTTGTATCCCAACCAAATGAAACTAGTACCAACTCGACCAACTCTCCTAGTAGAGTGTCTTTTGGTACGCTTAAAACACGATAGAGTTTGGTGTTCCAAAGTGTAATGTAGAAACGGTATCGATTTCTATCGCTGAATGGGGTTTCGAGTTTTTTAACTTGTACATTCTGGTTATAATCATCTAATTCTTTTACAAGTTGTTCGCTTTTGCCCCTGCATGTCTTTTTTCGCGCCATTAGTGCTTGCTTTAGTATATATAGTGGCATCCAAGATGTTGTTGGGATGATTTGTTCGTATTGTTGTGGTGATTTGGGTTTTGGTGGTTCTATAGTTGGTTGTGGAGTGTCGTCTGTATCCGTTTGTGTTGTTTGTTCAGTTTGTGTTTCGTCAGTTGGTTCTTCTATTTCTATTTGTTCTGTTTCTTCATGTGTTTCGTCTTCTTTCGTGCTATCAAAGATATTTTCGTCAAAAACATCGTCTGTGTCTTCTGTGTATTCTGCCTGCATTGTTGAAGTTGGCTGGAGATTACAACAAGTAGTTGAGGTAAATGCTACTTCATTCACCACCATGAAGTAGCGTGTGACACAAAAACGTTTTGCTGGATTCAAATTTGTAACTGAGCAAAAATTTAAGTCCGCCACATGTCACAAAATGAAGTGCAAGAAGAGGTAGAACCTATAGCACTCGCAGAGGAGCACATAGCAGAACATCAAACAGAATCTCTGCTTGTAGAAGAGCCAGAACCGGTTGTCGTCGATGAATCATCCGCACTTCCATGGAAACCACTCACAGTCGTATTTTTAATGTGGGTTTGCGATTTATTTGCTTTCACCACGCTCGTTTATCTGCCGTTCATGGTGCAAGATTTTAACATTACTGAAAACCCAAACGATGTTGGATATTATGTTGGAATTATTGGTTCGTTGTACTTTGTTGGACAGTTTATTAGTTGTTTCATTTGGGGATGGGTATCGGATAAATATGGAAGACGACCAGTCCTGCTTCTAGGCATGTTGGGCTCAATAATAACGTCTATCATGTTTGGTTTTGCAACAAACATCTATTTGGCATTTTCAGCACGTCTTTTATTCGGATTACTGAACGGTAACTTGGGAATATTCAAAACGTATGCAGTACATAACATTATTCACTCCTTGGCAGGTACATTGGTGAAGTCTCAAACAAGAAAAACCAATCTCGCGCATTCTCAGTACTTGGATTAGCATCTGGTTTTGGTAATATTGTTGGACCAATCATTGGTGGATTTTTAGCACGGCCAGTGTATCACTACGGATCAGTTTTCGACAAATTGGACGCAAGTGGCATCACATTTGCAAGAACAATTTTAACACGATACCCATATCTACTACCGAACGCATTTGTTAGTTTAATGGCCGTGTGCGGATTCTTACTGGGAATATTCTTCTTAAAAGTAACTTATTATTCATATTGCTTACGCCATTAGGAAACAAACAAAAAAGTGCTACTCGCACGACTAGATTCCACTCCAGTTGAAATTGCAGAAGAAACGCCTCACATACCACTCATAGAAAAAATCAAATCAAGTCCAATCTTACGTTCACGAGTTCCACTACTAACCGTATTCATGTACGCAATTTATGGTCTCGCCAGTATAATGTGGTTTGAAATTGTTCCATTATGGATGATTCTACCAATACAAGATGGAGGTTTATCATTCTCTGAACGAGAACCTGGTATTCTTTCAGCAATATGCGGAGTATTTGTACTATTTTTCCAACTATTTGTTTGTGCGAGAGTACTTGACAAGTTGGGAGCGTTGAACACGTGGAGACTCGCATGTGTGTATGCTATGCCATTTTTTGCTATTTATCCACTACTAGCAAAGACGATGGATGTTTCTATGGTGTTGTTGTGGGCATGTTTGATTTCAATTTTGTTGGTTAGACATAGTGCTGCAAATTTACAGATTACAGCTGTATCTGTGTTGATTAACAATAGTGTACCTTCGGATCAGAAGGGGAGACTAAATGGATTGTCACAGTCGATGGTAGCGCTGTTTAGAATTGCTGCACCAGCTGCTGGAGGTTCACTGTTTGCGTGGTCAACTCATAACACGATATTCCCGTTCAACTTGTACTTTGTATTCATCATTATAAGTATTGCGTATGCAATAGAAGCGCTAATGACTATTGGAATACCTAAAAGTATCAATGAGCCTATGCCAGACGACTGAAAAGCACTACATACTTATTGGAATGGTCTTATTCGTAGTAGCCTTGAAGATGTTGCGTGGAATAAATAATTTAATTAAATAAATCTGCTGGTATTTTGGTTTTTGTCAACTCTTCGCTCATGTCAAACAACTTCTTAGCAACTTCCATATCCTTTGCAAACTCTGTGTGATCACCTTCTTGACAATCTGAAAAGTATTCTCCACCCTTTCCTCTTACACTTGGATAAACAGCACAATAAATAGTAGTTGCCGCTCCTTGTGGTACACTCTTCAAAAATGGAGTGGCAAGTGTGTAGTAGATTTTTGCACCAATGTGGTAGCGACCCAACTCTGTGTTGATGTCACCTGGATGCAATGAAACAACAGTAATGTTCTTGTTGCCAACAGCATCTAATCTCTTTTGTAGTTCTTTGGCGAACAAAATGTTTGCAAGTTTACTTTGACCGTAAGATCCTGCGGGACTATAAGGATTCTTTTCCCAGTGTAGATCTTCCAAGTTGATAGTACCAAACTTGTGTGCTCTTGAAGATACGACAATGATTCTTGCGTCTTCTACACCAACTAGTGCTGGTAACAGTTTCATTGTGAGTGCGAAATGAGCCAAATGGTTTGTTCCGATTTGTGTTTCAAATCCATCCTCAGTTTTGCCAAGAGGCGTCAACATGACTCCTGCGTTCAAAATGAGCATGTCTATCTTTTCTTTTCTATTTAAAAAGGTTTCTGCGAAATTGTTTACACTCTTTAAACTGTTCAAATCCAATTGCATTCTTTCTAACACACCAACGCCAGTCGTATTTTCGAATTCAGCTTCAATTGTCTTGCATGCAGTTTCCATTTTGTCTGCTGACCTACACGCCATAATAACGCGAACGCCTTTGCGATAAAGTTGGCGAGCAGTTTCGATTCCGATTCCGGTGTTTGCACCAGTAACGATGGCGAGTTTTCCTGTGAGTGGTCCAACAGCTGAAGAATTGATAACCTCTTCAGCAGTGGTAGAGCTTCCAAAACCTTCGCTTGATACACTGCCTCCCATGATAAAAGCTTTTTGCGTGTTTGCAGGAAAAACTACCCATTTGAAGCTTTATTTTCCGCTCGTGATAGAGATGATTTTCAAGCTATAAGGTTTGTAGGTTTGGATTGATGCCCGGCTTTCTACGTCAGTGTTGAACCTTCCGCCTATGTATAATGCTGGTTGATCAAGTTTAATGTCAAATGATCCCAGTTCGATTCTCAAGAATACCTTTTTCTTTTTGCAAAGTGCTACAACAATGTTCCACTAACTGATTATTAAGATCATGATTGTAAACTTTGACAGACAAATGACATCTGTACAGTTTTGTTTGCTTCTTGCAAGCATGATTGGTCTAGTGCTTTCGCTAGGAAACATCACTGGAATAATTTCTGACGAAATAGTGGGTTCGTACTCTGCCACTGCAACAGTAAATCCTACACAATGCCACATATGCTCGGCGATTACTACTAGAGCCTCATTATCGATCCAACCAAAAGTTATCATGATTAATTACGCTGCTACTCGAAAGAACGATGCGTGTGCAATCCCAACGTCCAAACTCATTTTGTCAGTTTCTAAAGTCCATGGCAACTATACGCACGGTACACTGAAAGTGGACGATAAAGCAATCGGAAGGCGCTGCGTACTGCTTACCAAGCATAATGGCGTCATTCAGCTCGTAATAGACTACTCCTCGACACTCTGTCCGACAAATACAGAAGTTGTTTGTCTTCAACACGGAATAGGCAGCATCGAATCTCGCACACTATTTGTAGAAACTAGAGACCAGCAGTTTTGGCTGGTGATTGTGGTTGGCGTTGTTTTTGCTGTACCTACAATAGCCATACCATTGATTGTTATTCTTATTATGTTCATTTGTCAGCGAGTGAGGCATCAGCCGTTCTACAGTAGACTAACAGAAAATAACTTCTAACTGTGCTGCACTAAAACTAGTCTGAGCGAATAGGATGATCGTTATGAGCCATCGACCGAAAATGGACGTAAGAAAACCTATTTTTAAACTTCTCAAAGCTGATCAAAAAACAGTCTATGCGACTATCAGTACTGTGTGCACTTGTTTGTTGTGCATTGCTTCTACTCCAGGTACAAGCACGACATTATCGTTGCGACAAAAAACATGTACTGGTGTACAAGTATCGTTCAGAAGCAATGTCATTCGGAGGCAATGGTTCAGAACAAAAAAATGACGAACAAACCAAAGGTCTCGTAGCAGACGTCTCCCTCGCATGTACGAAGAAAATTAAAAAAGCGGGAAAGAAGGCACTCATCTTTGCACTCAAAATATCCAATGTAAAACTACTAGACGAAGAACCTGGTGAAGGTACCGGATGGGAACAAACAGAATCACACAAGAACTCGCGCAAGAACATTAAACTCGCGAAGAGCTTGGATAGACATTTTGCAAAACATACTGCTGTGATGATAACTCCCCAAGGAGAAATAAAACAACTCTACGGTGAC
>JAESGV010000634.1_pt1 | contig 15184 bp, 15 predicted proteins | sample 9269781 | NCBI WGS metagenome assembly JAESGV01 (sample SAMN15741586, study PRJNA653496) | algae metagenome | isolation source: Tildeniella torsiva UHER 1998/13D and co-occurring heterotrophs from... | place: Slovakia: Slovak Paradise National Park, Hrabusice, Kosice Region | collected 2000-01-01 | reverse complement strand
TGATTCCAAGCACAATACAAATTGTAAATTGTCCAAAGTCTTGTGGTCGAGTTTTTGTATCCAGTGTCTTGATCCTTCATAGTTTAATCTTCCACCACTTGTTAATACGAATAGTAAATTGTATGAACCACGTGATTGTGAGGAACTATATAAGAGTTGGAATAGCCTAGCGAGTTCTAGTAGAGCGATAGCACCACTTGCATTAGTTTCTAATCCGTGTGTAAGCTCTGGTACGATGCTGAGCGTATCATAATGAGCGACGATTGCGACAGTTGGTAGATTGCTTGACTTGCCACGGAGGATACCCTAATAGTGTTAAATAGTATAAATAAACATACTTGAATGTTTGTTAGTTGAACGGAACTGATCAACGAAGCATCTGCCGCTTCTACAACAATTTGGTATGTGTCTGGTAGAATTTCTCCATTTTGTTCGGCGACCAAGTGATTGCGAATAGCCTCTAGTTCCGCATTTTCAAATGTAAAATAAACTGGTTTTTCTATTGGTTTTTCATCAACTATTAGTGCACGTTCTAGTCTTTGGAACGCTTGTAACAATTTTTCGTCCTTGTTGAGAATAGATTTTTCTGGTAAAACGACAACTACACCAGTAATATCATCGCGATTCACAAGTGTTAGAATTGCGTTGCCTTTGTCTGATTTTAGTAAATCTGCCAACTTGATCAATACGACACTCCTTGTGAACGACAAAGTATCACCAGACGAAATACTTGATGCGTTTACTGCTTTTTCTCCTGGTTTTGGAACTTCTAACAACGTTGTTGCGGGACTATTAAGTGATGTTCTCCTGCATCCGAGTGGTGTCGTCCCTCTATCGTATTGTAGGACTCTATATGCGTCAAACACTCGTGTTGCTTGTGTAAATACGATACAAAACGATATTAATAAAAGTACAAGATCTGTCCTTAGTGACATCATCGTCTTCACACGCTTGTTTGTTTGACACTTGGGTTGTGCTGGGTAAACTTGGCCGCAAAAACAGTCTTCAAGCAATATCTTCTAACTACAAGGCTACCTTGATGAATCTATCAAAGCATGGTGCATTTGAAAAACCCCAAAACTTATATTTTTCATCAAATTGCTAGTTAATCGTTTAATATGAGTTTTATCTCGCCAGGACACTCAATGTTTACCAAAATATCTCTTTTTCGATACACATCATACATTGCAACTTGTTTGTCATGCGCATGTACTACAATTCTCGGCTCAACCTCTTGTAACAGAACTGGAACAGAGGAAAACCAACCAGAGTGCACCTTAGTATCAAATGAGAAGAGCTCCTTCTGGCCTTGGCATACCCACACCTTATTTGCAACAGTTTTAACTATCACATGGTTTCCATCGTGAAGCATAGCAAAGTTGTTCCACGTTAATTGCTTTCTTGTCCGGGTTTTTTCTGATATGTCTATAAAATGCACACTAACCCCAGAGAATACGCAGAAAACATTTTGGGATATTTGTCCAATCTTTAGGTAGCTAGATTCTAAATTAAACTCTGTTATCCTTGTTAAATTCTTGTCCCAAACGCACAACTTGGAAATATGTGGTTGATTGAGTGTTACTATTCTTCCATCTTCTAGTTGGAAAATATCTGTAGTGCGCTGTACTGTTGTACTTGCTACTATTTTTTTGTTATCAACTAGCACTAACTCTCCGCTTGTACCCAGTACCAAAGTGTTGTCGCGTAATACTTTGCAACATCTGACTGTACTAGAACATTTATAGATGAGTTGCAGGTTTCTTAGGTCGATATCGAGAGTATATATATCGCTACTGTAGTCATCGACAGTTACTAAATATATTTTGTCGTTTTCTTGAGTGTAGTAACATATGTCGAAATCTATACGCGCAGAGTTTATATTCTTTGCACGTATGACATCGTATATTGTTAATTGCGTTTCTCCTTTCTCAAAAGAAGACGCACAGAGTAATCTTCCGCTCCACGCTTTCCATGGTCTCTGTAGTTTCGATTTCAAACGATTTGTTTGTATTTCTAGCGAATCACACATCCCAATAGTATCAAAGCACAAAAATAAAATTGTTGTGGAAGTGGAAGAATGTTGAGCACGAGTTCTCTTGGACATTTTGCTGTTAGTTGAGTTGCTTTACAAATTAAAAAGAACATCAATGAAAGATACCAAGAATGTTATTATCGATGTTGTATCGAGTGGTATTTCCATGGCTGCAGTTAGAACCGTTTTTGCTCCACTTGACAGAATCAAATTAATTCTACAAACGCAAGACGCAAACGTGCATGTTCGCAACGGTGAAGTAGAGCGCTATGATGGCATAATTGATTCTTTTACTCGTATTCCTCAAGAACAAGGATATCTTTCGTTTTGGCGAGGAAATTTAATTGCTATTCTTCGTTTCTACCCGACACTGATTGTTAATTTTATTTTGAAAGACTCTATCAAAAACATGATGCCAAGATACAATCCAAGAACAGACTTTGGAAAATTTTTCGCCGTACAACTGACCTCCGGTATGCTCGCTGCTGGTGCTTCAATGGCAGTTGTGTACCCATTAAATTTTGTACGTAATCGTTTGGCGACCGATGTAGGAACAAAAAGAGATTTTGATGGAGTAAAAGATTGCATAACAAAGACAGTGACTGGACCAAATGGATTCTTCAGTATGTACACTGGATATTTGTCTTCAGTGTTTAGCGTTATTCCATATCGTGTTATTTACTTTGGTTTGCATTATGCTCTAAGCGATAACAATCCATACCATAAAGAAAAAAGTACAAGAGGTATTGTCTCGAGATTCACTGTAGCACAGGTCACGGCAACAACAGCAGATCTTCTTATATATCCTCTTAGCACAGTAATCTATCGTTTACAGTTACAAGCAGAGAAGCCACAAGAAGAGTGGGTTTACTATGGTTACTATGACTGTTTCAGAAAGATTGTCAAGGAAGAGGGTGTTGTAGGGTTGTACAAGGGATACAGCGTCACTATTATACAATCTGTATCACGCGCAGCCTTTGATTATGCAGTGTCTTATTTGGTTCGTTAAATCACAGATTTCTTACCGATTTTTACTATTCTGATAACTCCTTCTATGGTGTGAATATAATTGTTTAGACAACAAAACTTCAAGATTCAAGCATGATCGTGATACTTGCTTCGAAATCTTCAGTGCTTGTAAACTTAACAAAATGCAAAGCATAAGACACGCAGTGTTCAATGTAGCGAGCAAGATGAATCGAGCGTGCTACAGTTCTGTGAGATTTCCTCATACTAGTCGCACCAAACGAACACAAGAAATAGTACCCAACGCAGATTATGGCTTGACGGATGAATTTGACAGTGTTTTTAACACGGTACGTAAGGTACAAACTCTTACCGTATAGGTGGCAAGTGCAGCTGCTAAAACAGAAACACGAAGTGCCTATTTAAAATTAGAGAAACAATTGGATGATAGAGTATTCTTTGATGATCCTGCAGCTCATAATTTTGCTTTTCATTTGCACAAAACAGAAAATATTAGAAATCAAATACAAAATGGAAAAGACACCCGCTATGGAACAGGTCTCGCTGAATTTTTAATGTTTTGGGTTGGTCAATTTGACACAGAAGACTTTGAGTGCACGTAAGTACTTTGAAACGTTATTTACAATTACAGATACATGCCAGAAAAGACTGTTCTACCTCACACACGAATCAAACACAATTTATCCATGGGAAATAGAATAGTATTGCTTGTTGTAGTGCAAGATGTTGATAATTGTAGAGTAGATAACCAAATTGTTGATCTGGTTAGGTTCACCACGAAGAATGCAACAGACAATGTTACAGTTCAGGTTGTGCGTCTTACTGATTACCACTTGGGAATTTCCAAATTCGAGATTAATGCAGCAACAAATGGGATTGACGTTCAGCATTCAGAAGAAAATGATGGCCAAGGACTGAACTTGTTCATAGAATCAGATAGAAAGCAAGCATTTTTGCTCATTCAAAGTTTGAAGAATTGGCTGCAAGAATAATATTAAATTGGCTTCTCAAGATCAATTTACCATAGTAAATATGTCAGATTCGAGAATGAATGATTATGTTATTTGATTAGCTTTACAACATACCGTTACTTTTTTACAACCCGGAATTTCTGTATCGACAACAAAAAGTCAAAATTCATGGATCCAAACGCGCCACCAAACAACCCTAACGACCCAAACGCTCCACCATCAGCAGGTCTAAACGATGTTGGAATTCAAGACGAATTGAACAAAAAACTAGAAGATCTATCACACCAAGAAACGGAGCATTTGGTACAAAGTTTCCAAGATTCTTTTACTCAATGCACGGCGGCCTGTAAAAAACCAAACATTTTGGTTGCAGGTATTACTGGTGCCGGAAAATCGACTCTAATCAACGCTGTGTTTGGTGAGGATTTGGCACAAGCAGGTGTTGGTCTTCCCGTCACCCAACACTTCCAAAAATTTGAACCAAAAGATAAACCCGTTGTGTTATACGATTCAAAGGGTTTGGAATGGAGTGAACACGAAGCCTTCATCAAGGAAACCGGAAAATTCTTCATGCAGTTGCGCCAGTCTCCTGATGTCGCAGAACATATTCACGTCGTGTGGTATGTCATCAACACCGCTCGTGGTCGTTTCGAAGCGTTCGAAGCAGAACTAGTCAAAGAGGTCTTCCACCCTACACCAGTTATTTTCGTGTTAAATAAATGCGACGCAGCAGACGCGAAACAAATACGATCCATCAAAAAAGTTATCGAAGACGAAAAATTGGAAAACAACAAGGGAATTCATATTTGCGTGTCAAGTCGTGTAAACTGGACTCAAGCATGGTGTCCTGACTGTTTGGGTGATGATGTTTTCTATGATGAAGAAACAAAAGAACTCGAGTGCAGCGACTGCGGATACACATGCGTTCAAAAACCAACACATGGTATGAAAAAGTTGATCAACCATACTTGCGAGCTATTACCAGAACTCGCCAAGGATGCGTTTATGTACTCACAAACTGCATCCGTCGCAGAAAAAGATCGACGCGCAAAGGCTATTGTCAAACAATTCTGCCAAGATGTAACTCTTGATAGCAGTGGAGAGTTTATCAAAAAGATCGCAGAAATGTGCGCCAAGTTATTCGTTATTTGGGGTTGGCCATTAACTGCAGATACCTTCCGTGAACAATTGGCAGGTCTACAAAGAGAATATATTAACCAATTGAAATTCCGTGAACGTTTGGCAGCACTTGCATTGGACAAGATGCTTGGGTCAAGATTGTCTCGTGCATTTACTGGTGTTATTGGTTTGATCATGAACAGAGGAATGAAACGTTTGAATGAACAATTGATTGATAGAGCAGTTAAGGGAGAACTCAAAGATATCAAGATGGAAGATTTTATGCAAGAATCTGACTTGAATGAAGATTTTATCAAGTTGTTCTTTGAGAGCGCCATTACAGAAGGTATTGAGCTCGCATTGGAAAAATTCTGGGATCTTCCAGCAGAAGAGTTGGCAGAACTCATGAAACAAATGACATTGCAACCAGGAGGACTCTTTGGAAATTTTGATCCAAACGACGAAAACTTGCTACAAGTACAAGATTTTGACCCCAACGCATTCCAACAAACACTTTCTGATTTGGACGATGAAGTTCGTATTGGAAACATTGATGTTGATGCCATCGACCTGCAAGAAAAGAAAGAAGAAGAAGGAACAGCAAGCTTGTTAAAGAAAGATGAGGATGATTTAGATTAAATTTATCTTTTTCCAAGAGCAACTTCTATCCGATTCTGTGATGGAGCATAGATCAAAAGTTACTTCGCGAACATGAAATTTATGCACAAGATCTTGCTTTTTTATTTCGAGGCTCGACCAATACTTGTGTGAGTTGCTTTTCAAACTCTCTCTTAAGTCGTTGTTGTGGAGGAACTTTTTCTTGTTCAGGAAATACTGTGTATCTTTTGCGAGTATTGATGAACCAATCTTTAACTTGACTCTTTTGCAGTCCTGTAAGCTCTGCTAGTTGGGATTTCTCGTCCTCGTCTGGATAGATTTTGTAGCAAAAGAATTCTTTCAGGATTTTGGTTTGTTCCTCGCTAAACAGATTTTTTGTTGTTGATTTTTTTTCATCCTCTACAATCTCACGTATTGTCGGCAGCAGTGAAGTTTTTATCACTCGACTCGTATGATTTGAAATGTTCTTCTTCGATCGCTTACATATTCTCGATAGGTTGTTATCAAACGTTGTGAAGAAGTCTCTATCTCGCATCTCGCCGAGAAACAGTGTATATCGCTTCATTGATTTGCAGTGATAATCAATCCCAAGCGTAAACTTCAACTGTCCAATGATATATCTTATCCATTTATAGCCTTGTTATTAGCAACCATTTTCGAAACGCTAATCAGAAGAGAATTTATTCAACAAAAGCATGACTTAGGCTTTAATATCCTCCTTGGTCTCCAAATAACATTTCTATGAGGTCATTGTGAGGGTTTATATCGCCTAACGCTTCTGGATGCTCTTTCTCTAGCCACTCCCAAATGTCATCTGCCATTGCACTCTGGGCTTCTTGACTTGGATGGAATCCATCGACTGGTTCTACAAAATCACTCAATGGTTTGCCAATCAGTTTCCATTTTGCCTCGATCTCAGGTATTGGGAAAGGTTTAAACGCCATTTTAAAATTGTTATATGGCTTCTCAGTAACAATCTTTTTGTACACGTCGTTCAGTTCTTGGGCTCGTTTATCGGTCAAAATTCGTGCTGTCTCATTTGGCGTCATATATCCCCAACATGGAGCAACCTATATTGTTAATATTAAAAATCCACAAACATTTAAACATGTAGCATACTCGCCTAACGTGCTGTACGTCACACCAAGAGGCTATGATGTTAGATTCGAAATTTTCATCACTTACATGCATCACATCATGAATAGCGTCATACACTTTTAGTCCTTGTACTTGTCCCATAAATACAATAAAACTACCATTTGGTAGTAGTATGTCCATGTACGCCAAAAACGTTTTGATATTCTTGTAAAACTCTTCTGGTTTGGTCATGTGCTCGAAACCTGGGTGACCATTGCATACATCATTACCAGCCAAGTTTAATACCACCAACATTGGGTGATCATACTTTTGGTTTCTCTTGAACGAGTCCATCCATCGAACCATACTACTAGTTCTACCACCATTCACTGACAAGTTCAGGTAATCTCTGTGGATACACCTATTTCGTTGTTTCATTTTCTTGTAAATAGAGTTGGTAGGACCTGGTGTAAGTCCACTAGAATCGGTAGTGAAACCAGTTACATATGAGATATGAGGCCAATCAGCTTCTGTATTTGCAAAAAAGATGATTTGGTCAAGAATGGATTGAGTATAGGATAATGGATTCAGTAACGCTGGTGGTATTCTAAAGTGAGCACTAATAGAGTCTCCAATAACACCAATACCACGATATGTACTGTTACAGAGTGTTTCTTCGAAAGGTTTACCACTCTTTGGATCTGTTCCAAAAATACCATTACAGTTATGATCGATATCTGCCTATTTGTGTTAGTTCAATACGTAGTACGTACTGTTTTGTTTGAATATTTTCTTCCTGCGTGTATTGAAGCATCATTATCGTTACAGTCTTTTCCTCTCCATTTTGTACCTCTGAAACCCTCGGTAGTAGAGTAAGAGTCACCATCGTGATCAATGAGAGCAGTGTGGTTTGCAAAGGTTCTTATAAATGGTTCAAAGAACGTTTGCCACCAATCTTCGCCATAGTTTCGTACTGTTCTTGTGTACGATGCTGGTAGTGGTTTGTTTGGGCCTGGGTAGAGTTGACATTGTTCCCAGCCCTTACAGAGTCCTAATTCTCTGCAAATTACATCAGGTGTCTGTTTAGATTCCAAAAGTTCTATGATGGGTACACTAATGTGAATATCATTTGAAATGCTTACTATTCTATCAATATGAATTGTCTGCAAATGGTGTTGGCCGGTGCAGGTAATTTGTCACATATCTTAAATAAAAGATGTTCTATCTTTCCCTCATACGTTATTAATGCTTCTTGTATCTGGAAAGTTAGTCTTGCGTTGTGTAACATACTCCATGTACTACAGCAGTACACGTGAAGCAGTTTCCGCCATTCTTTTCTGGCCCATTTAAACATGACACGAGAGTCAATATGAAACAGAGCAAGAAGCACTGAGCTTGCCTGTTCATTTTCGCGGACGTTGACATCTTTGTAAAAGCTCAAACATCCGCAACATGAGTTTATTACGTACAACCATTGCTGAAAGACCATAAGCATAGCTTTAGAATCCTTAGGTCGACATAACTGTCATGTATTGTTGTTAGATTTTGAGAATCAACTAATTGAACGGATGGAGTAAACTTATATATGTTGTCCACCTGCACAGTATCTGTGTTGTTCTGAGCTGGAAGCAACACTATTGCATACCTATGGCCATCTATAAGACCTGGTACTATTCGCTCCACGATAGAATCTTTTGTCACTAAACTTGCTGAAAAGTTAGCTATTTTCTATTCTCTTACTTTGATCGTAGCTAGGATCTGAATACACGTAATAATTTGATGACAATGGATAATCAGTAATTTCTGTATAATAAGGTAGGTACATGGTGTACACCCGCATCAAAACTCGTGAGTTGTCTTCGTACAACCCAGCTCTAAACACGTCTTGAAAACGAAACTTTGCTGTTCCATTGACAGGTATCGGTGTCGATGTAAAATTGAATTTTTGAACTCGATTGTACGGTATTGCGTAGCTACGTTTTGATGACGACGGAGCTATCGAAAGTACTGTAGCCCAGAATGTTAAAAATATGCAAAATAGTGCACATCTCTTTACCACCTTTGGATGTTCCATTAGAGCACCAGGACATAGAATAAGAGCTACCTCTAATAGTAGCAGAAAAGCTCCAACAGCGCACCCAACAGATGTAAATACAGTGTCTACTGTGAATGTATCAAAAGGTGTGCAATCTCCAAACAAACAGTACTGAAGCGTTGGAAAAACGATCGTTAACGTTAATGAAACTATAGCAAATGTAACGCTTGCAATTATAGAAAATATTGAGTATGGTATGTACAGCTTTTCAAATCCTAACGTTCTAAAAAATCCTTTCCGCTTTTTCTTCTTTCGATTGAATGTATCGGCTTCAGTAATTTCTCTTGATCTATTTAGCCGAGGCTCATTAACAGGAGAAAACGGTGTTATGTGTTCTGGAGAGGTAGATGACGAGATATCATTCATAGGCAACCTCTTGTCGTCGAGCATTGATTTGTGAGTAATAAATCTATGTATTTGTGTTGTAATCGGTTGACTACGGCAAACTCAATTTTAACACAGTTAATTTGAACAAGCAGCATGATAGACAAAAAGCGCAAACACGCTGCTGTAACTAACAAAAATGACGCTGACGAACCTCACGCGAAAGCATTAAAGCAAACTATTGAACCTATGGCATTTCATCAACTCACGTGCAATAATTACTACAAAGCGAGTGCAATCAGACGCATAGCTTTCAACAAAGCACAAACACTACTCGCTGTAGCACGCACCACTGGAGATATCGAAATATGGACAACTAATGGCGCTACAGTACACAGCTGGGTACCTATTAAACGCATTCCAGCACAATCACAGACAACTGTCGAAGCCATCGTATGGAAATTCGACAAACTAGACGACACAGAAAAACTGTACACTGCTGGTTTACATGGATGTATAACAGAGTGGGATTTGGAAACACTATTACCAAAAAACACTAGCGAAGTGTTAGGAGGAGCTATATGGGACATGTGTACATCGGATAATTCTGAATATCTAGCTGTAGCTTGTGAAGATGGAAAGATTCGCATGTACGATACTCAGTTTGTATTACACAAATATTTTGGACCAAGTAGGTCTGACCCAATACCAACACACAAAACACGTATGAACAAATTCTCAAATACTAACCATTAGTCCGTCACTGTAAAGGCAATAGACTGTTAGCCATCACTTTTGATGGAAATGGTAAAAGATTATTCTGTGGTGGACTTACAGGTGTCTACTGTTTCGATGCAACAACTTCACAACTTCAATATCGCATTCCTCTAGATAACGCCATTTGTTGGTCCCTTTGTTACTTACAATCCGAACAAACACTCGTTGTTGGAGATTCCTCTGGTGCAGTTCGTTTCTGCGATGCCAAGTTTGGCACAGTATTATCACAATTTAGTAAACACGATGGTGATGTACTAGCTATTAGACCAAACGCCTCAGAAACTAATGTTTTCACAACTGGTATCGATGGAAAAGTTAATTTATTCCAAAAGAATGTCAAGTCGTCATGGATCTATTCGGAAGGTAAAAGACCATCGTATCACGATCAATATGCGTTGGCTATTCATCATGCAACTGATTCGATTATTAGTGGAGGAGTTGATTCTCGTTTAGCAGTAACACCACTTGCATCCTACTTTGATATGCAAAAAAAGATTTATTTCAACACAACACCTGCCAAGGCACCACTAGCACAACTATCAGAAAATCGATTATTAGCCATTTGGAACGGACTAAATGATGTCAATTTGATACACGTTCCACTTATCACTCGCAAGATTCCAGAAAAACTCAAGCTAGGACAGCATTTGCAATTCACAAAAATTCCAACTCATTTGTGTAAAATCCAAACCATCACAAAGGGAGGCTGGACATTATCAGCAACTTGTTTGAGCCATAATGGACAACATTTGGCATGTTCCGCAGCAGATCAAATTGTCATGTACGATATCGAGTTTGATAGCAAAGAAGTCTCATCAAAAGTTGTCAACAAGCGTGATTTTTCAGAAGTGATGTCACCTGGACAATGCGTTGCATTTGGTGGAAAAAAAGACAAGTATTTGATCAGCAGTGACAGAACAGGAAAAATTGTACAATTACTAAACCATCAAAAAGGAAAAGTACACAAAATCCACGTGGATGACGTTGTCAGTGGAATCGCAGCCAATGCGCAATGGGCGATTGTTTCAGCAGGATCAAAAGTATGCGTTTACGATCTTGACAATTTGAGAGAACACTGGGTTATTGATTTGTCACATTTTGGAGGAAACATATATCGTGTCGATTTTGTTAACCTCAAAACATTCTACGTGTTAATTGCAGGTACAACAAACACTGTTGGAATTTACACTGTTGACAAGCACACTGTTGGTGTGAAATCATTTTCTGAAAACAACTTCAAGGGAGACTACTCACTGAGTGGAGGAATTAGATCCGTGTTAGAGACTGAGAAACAAAATCAATTCCTGTTTGTTTGTCAAAAGTTTTTATTCATTTATGATGTGAGTAAAACTGATGTTAACGTGACAGAACAAATCCAAACAAAATCGGATTCGTTCACTTTTGCATCAAGATTAGATTTGATACGTTCAGGTGCACATGAAGCAATCATGTTAAAACATGGTTGGGAAGAACATTTGTTGGGATTACCAGCTGTTGTCTATAGACATCGTTTTGGTGTATAAATTATTTATTTGCAAGTTCTCGAACAAACACTAGTAATTGTTTTGCCATTTGATGGTCTTCGTTGTCCTCTTGAGCGATCTTGTACAAATTAACAACATTTTCAAGCAACGCTCTTGCTTTGAAGATACTGGTTGTTAAATCAGAATCTTTTGACGTTACAGTAACATTTTGAGTAAAGTATTGGAACAATTGTGGTGGCATTTCTGCTAACCAATTGGCATGTTGCTTACTCTTACTTAGTTTCTGTAAAATAAACGCAAAACGTGGTCTTGCGATGTTCAATAGCGCCGCTGCTGCTTTTCCTTTTGCTTTTGTATCTCTAATCTTGAGTAGCTGTTGAGCGCCCTCTTCATCACGATTATTCGAGTACAAGATCGTAACATACTCTACGTACAACTCATCACGAGTCATTGTATAGAATCCACCATGAGCATCAGTTAATTGTTGCGCTTCAAGTACCATATCATGTCCTAACAATTGTCTAATAAACTCTAATCGAGTTTGTCCTGTTTGTTTCGTCGATTGTGACAATCTTGCCAAAATCTTGTGAGCATTTGTACCCGCAAAGTGTAAAATGACAGTTAAACACTCTTGTACCGAGAATAACGATACCAAATCAAATAGTTCATCACTAGTAATCACCACTTGCATAAAGGTTACAAATCCAATCATTTGTTGAACCATATCTTTCGATACTTGATACTTGTTTGATAATTGTTCCAACTCTTCTAAAATTTTATCTTGTGGTGGCCATTCTTGTTTTGGTATTTCTTTTTCTTCAATTTGTAACGAATCATGGGTGTACATGATATCTAGTAACTGTCGTTGATACTTGTACAACTCAGTAGTGGTTTCTTGCTTTAACGAACGTTTGTTTTTGATACCATACTCGATAAATGGAGCAACATATTCGGAACAGAATTTGGACCATATCATTAGTGCACATTCGTACTGTACATTGGATGGCATTGTTTGAATATACTTGAAACTTGCAGAGTAATTTTTCATCTTATAACAATTCAATGCACAATAAACAGCAATTCGAATAGGGTAACGATCTCCAGATAATGTTGGGAATTGTTTCAATATTTGTTCAATCTTTTCATCTTGTGAAAGATTCGTGTGTTTTCCATGTCCATGTCCATCGTCAATCGTTTGTTGTTCTGCGACTAGTCCTAGAATGCGTGTATCCTTTTCTACGTTTGAGACAGATACTTGAGTGTTCAAATTGATATGACTACATAGGTATAACATGTTTTCTAGTTTAGCTAGAGTAATATCGACACTTGCGCGACCCGATGGAATAGAACGTATCCATTCATCAAAGTGTGTTGACAGTAGTGACAGCATCATATACGCGTTGGTCAAGTGAGTGGTCCTCTTACATGCAGATACAAACACGAGTAATGAAGCTCGATCTTGGAATAAAAACTTGATGAGTTGGATAACTAGTTTGGGTGGTACTCGTATCAACCTTTCTGCGTCGATACATTGCAACATGTACACCATGAACAGTGTCTGTAAGTCATGAGGTACAACTGATATCTCTCGTAAGATTTGGAACATTTGATGTATGGACTCTGCATCATGAGAGGTTATCACTGGTAAGTATAACATGTTCGCGAGTGCGTACTTGTTACTACCAATACTCTTATCTAGAGTAATAGAATCTGACTGACTTGATAAATGGAAACATTGTAAGAACTGTGGTGCTGATAGCATGGGTAATCGTTTAAATGGATGACTAGCATGATCAAAATGATGATTTGTGTAATAATCAGTGTTCCACCCTTGTTCATTAGGTTCATGAACAAACTCAAAATCACTATCTTGTGGAGATTGTTGCATAAAGTGTTGATGATCCGAAATGCTTTGATATACTTGTAATAGTATTAGTCGATTCTCAGTGAATGTCTTGTAACTTTGCCATGCAACGGTATCATCTTTGTTATTAAATAGTACGGACAATGCTTTTTGCGTCATCTCGATGTGTAGACCAATAGGTATATGTGGAGCCGATAGTAGTGTGTCTAACGCACGTATAACATACGAGTACGATTTGAACGTAGTAAGCATATCAAGTATGTCTTTCTTGTTGATGGTATCGCTCTTGATTACAGTGTCGTACCTTTCTAGTAATACTTCATCAGTACTACTAGTTGGTTTCTCACCAATAGGTGATGTTGGTGTAACAGGACTGGAGTTCTCGCTAGTAGGATCTGTTAGTACTATTTTCTCCAATGTACCATCCAACGATAACATGTACAACTCTGGTCTAGGTGGATACTGTTGACTATTCCAACCGATAAATGGTGGAGTTATCAACATTAACTTTTCTAATCCAACATGAGCAGCATGTTTCCGAGTAATTGTACCCTCAAATGCATACGTCTCCAATATACCTCGCAGAGGAGCATACACTACTAGCCATACACGATCACCATCGTATATCCACTGACACTGTGCTTCTCGATGTCCTTTGATAATGTGTATCAATGTCATTGACTGTATATCTAGTATCATGATTCTACCCAAGTGGTCACTTGTCACGGCATACCGTTTCGTAATATCAGCATCAATAGAATAAATTTCACGTTTTGGATCAGATAGGTCGTGTTTGATAGAGACTTGAGTGATAGGATCTACTGGTTCTTTTTTCTCTTCTTGTTCAGTACCCCAGATGAATGTTTTTGCAAACGAGAATACTGCTGTTGATACTTTTGATGCTACTTTTGTGGCAATTTTAGTAACATTTTGCGTTGAAGGTGCATCTGTTGTGTAGGTTGCAATCATAGGTCCTTTTCCAACTCCAATTAACATGAATGCGCTTCTTGTTTTGAAAATATCAAACGCTGATATTTCTGTTTCCATACACGATATCATGTCGTTGATTTTAGTTTGTCCATTTAAACTCCACTTTGTATAGAAAAACGGTTTTGATTCTAGTGTTGCTTTTCGCACAAATGAGGCAAATGTTCTTCCATCTACGCGTACCATAACGTTGGAAAATATAAATAACAAGTTTTCTAATTGATGATCTGGTAAGCAACTATGTTGTTAATACAATGTATAAACTGGTTACCTAAAGTGAAATGAGGATTCAATTTTCATTTTTAAGAGTGGAGCAGAGTGTAGTCTGACTTCGTGTAACAGTTCTGTTGTATCTGCCGAAAATAGTCTCAAATAACCTTCAGATGTACCAACGAGTAATACTGTACGCGATGGCACTTGCTGTTTCGAAGTCAAGTTGGTGGGATCGTGCACAGTGACCCATAATAAACTTGTTGCACGCTCACCTTCCAAAGGACAAGCGTTTTCTACAGTCGCGACTTGTTGACGATCTGTGCGCAGTATGAATACTTTTGATTTGACTGAAACTGCACAGTATTTTGAAGGATTCGAAATCGCAAACTGGGTGTCTTCGTTGTTTATCAGCCATCCAAACGACTGTGCTGAACCACTAAACTGTCGTTCCAACCGAGACTGCACAGAAGCAAGGTTCAACTTGCATAATGTTTGAAACATTTTGTAACCGTGTAGTTGATAGGGTTGACTAACCAAAAGCCTAAAAACTTTGTGTCTCACATGCTGCTACGAAACTCATTCAAGAGGGTCGTCGTTCAGTTTGGAAAAAATGAACGTCACCTAACACGACACTTC
>JAESGV010000633.1_pt1 | contig 15193 bp, 21 predicted proteins | sample 9269781 | NCBI WGS metagenome assembly JAESGV01 (sample SAMN15741586, study PRJNA653496) | algae metagenome | isolation source: Tildeniella torsiva UHER 1998/13D and co-occurring heterotrophs from... | place: Slovakia: Slovak Paradise National Park, Hrabusice, Kosice Region | collected 2000-01-01 | reverse complement strand
AAAAAGAAACAAAAAAGCAATCAAAATCTAAAAAAGTCAGCAACGACGATTATTTATCAATGATGGCGAACGAAGATGTTGACGCACCTGTTCCCGATGAAAAACCCAAGAAAAAATCAACAAAGAAAGATGAAAAGAAGGACGATAAAGCAACCGATGAAGATCAAAAACCAGAACCAAAGAAATCCGAAAAAAAGAAGAAACCAGAACCAAAAAAGAAGACTGTCGAATCAGATGATGAATACGTTGCAGATATTGCACCAAAAAAGAAAGCAGTTAAGAAGGAACCAGCCACTAAAGGTGGCAAAAAGAAGAGCAATCAAGACGACTATCTACAGCAAATGTATCAAGAACAAGACGAACTGGAGTTGAACGATGAAGAACGTGAAAAGGCTGTTTCCCTACACGACATTGATCAAATGATTGACAAGGAAGGTCTCGATTCTGATGAAGAACCAGTCAAGAAAAAGGTATTACAAACCACTCATTTTTAACATAGTAGAAAACTGAAAAAAAACAACCAGTAGAAAAAAAGAAAGAAGAAAAGAAACCAGAACCAAAGAAGAAAGAAGAGCCAAAACCCAAAAAAGAAAGCAAAGAGAAGAAAGAAGAGCCAACCATCAGTAAACGCAAACAAAAAGAGGAGCAAAACGCAAAGAGAAAGAAAAAGACTGATGACGACGACTTCCTTGACAGCGAATTCAAAAAGCTCAATCCAAATGCCGTAACAGAGGAAGAAGAGGTTCCAAAACCAAAACCTGTTGAAAAGAAACAAGAAAAGAAGAAACCACAACAACCAAAACAAGAAGAAAAGGAAGATAGCGATATTGAGATTGAGAGTTTGGATGATGATATGGAAGAAGTCGAACGGATACAAGTCGACTCTGGAAAGTTGTTACTGGTATCAGGAATGGCGACTGGTGCGTTGTTCGGTATCATTTTCGCAATTGTCGGTGCAACAAAGATGATTAACATGGTTGGAAAATATGCATATGCGCTTAGCCCAGTATTCTCACTCATTTTGGCATTCGTTGGAGGCTTTGGATCACGTTCTTCAGTTAGAGCTGGAAATGGACCAGATGCGTCTGATCTGCAAAGTTATGGTTTGATCGGATTATTGACAATATTTTTGTTTGCATTAGTGGCTGTAGCCAAGTTACTTGGCCCATATTTTTCAGTTACACGCATGGTAAAGAGGTTCAAACCAAAGAAAGTTGAAAAGAAAGAAGAACCCAAACCAACTTTTGTTAGAAAGGTAAAAGAGATCCAAAAGAAACAAAATCAAGACAACGATGAAGACACAGCGTCTGTAGAATCAGACGATGAGTTTGAATCTGATTAAATAAAAATCAATTTAAATTTTTACGCATTGAGAACAAGCCAACTAAAACACTTTGTAACGGTTAATTGTTTCGCGCCAAACACTTCAAAGACATGTCACAAGGCGATTTGAAGAACATTGAAAGTCCTAATGCAACGTATGTGTTAACTTCTACTGCAACCTAAACAAAAATGTAGTGTGTTCAAGAATTCAAACGAATTTAATGTCGCACCCACTAAGAAAGAAAAGATGACCACATTCACCAGAGAAACAGCAGAATTCGAAAACAAAGAAGCGAAAAAGAAATACATTATCGCAAACAAACAATTCGAACAACAATTCTACAATTTATATATGATCAGACTCACACAAATGAAAGACCGAGTCACAAGACGGGTTAGAATCAATATCGCAGCTTTTTTAACGTATGTAGGCTGTCAAGGAGCTTGGAAACGGAATTAAAATCGCAAAGCGTGTTGTGAATTTGAACGAGGAAGAAGAAGCACTCGCTATTGGTACTTTATACAAAGACATGAAATTGAAGCCAAATATTTTGCTAGAATACACAAAAGAAGTACGAACATGACGTCACATATTAACCACACAGAGATACGTTGATTCTGACATTCCAGACCTACCAGAAGACGTAAATACACTACGACATAGAACGTCAGCAGAAGATGTACTTATCCTTGAAGATGAAACAGGAAGAACAAAACTTGTGTTTGATGATGAAGAACAGTTGCAAAAACTAATGTCAACAAGTGTAACCGGAATCATTATTGCATGTTTGGGACAAGAAGATCACAATGGTAACTTTAATGTGAAAAAGTACTTCTTCAATGGATATCCAGAGCAGTCACCATACCCAAAAATAAGTACGTTCAATTCTGTCCACTAACAGCTGTAGGTGCTGATCATTACGTTGCGATTGTGTCTGGTTTACTTATTGGTGATGCTCATTCAAACATCATGGCCGCCCAAACCATGGTAGACTACTTGTGTGGTGCAGTAGGTGGAAGTCAAGAAAACGATTACATAGCATCAAAAGTTGTACGTGTTATCATAGCAGGTAACAGTGTTGCCGCTCCTGATCGGTTAAGTGGTGAGTTGTTCGGTGTTAGAGGAGTAAGTGTCATTGTTTGATGCTAACATGCCTAGAGTTTGAGACCACGTGAAATGACATCACTTGTAGAACCTATGAAGGTGTTTGACAGATTAGTACATCAACTTGCCTCGTCACTTGACGTAGATATCATGTAAGTTACACTTTTATTAGTTCTAATGATCACAGGCCTGGTGAACAAGATCCATCGAATACTGCTCTTCCACAGCAACCTTTGCACTCGTCAATGTTACCATTGTCCTCAAAACTCTCTACCACAAGATTAGTTACAAACCCTTATGCACTTTCAGTCAATGATGTTTCGATTTTAGGATCATCTGGCCAAAATGTTGATGATGTGAGAAAATACAGTGACTTGGACTCGCCATTGGATATAATGGATAACATGCTGCAGTGGGCTCATCTTGCACCAACTGCGCCAGATACTCTGAACTGTTATCCTTTCAAAGAACGCGACGCATTCACAATAGACAACCAACCACATGTTTTCTTCACTGGTAACCAAGATAAATTTGCATGCCGAGTAGTTCAAGATAAGGGAGTTAAGACTCTACTTGTTTCTGTACCTTCATTTACAACTGACCCAGCACTCGTACTCGTTAATTTGAGAACATTGGCGTGTCACCCTATTTATTTCAATATAAACAATGAATGGATTTAATCTGTTTGTGAAAACTTTCTCTTTTGGCCAGCGTTGCTTGGTTTGGAAGAACTTGCTGTTGGATTGTATGCTGGTGGATTCTGCAAGATTTGTGGTGAATTTGGTCTTCCATGGCTTGGCCTTCTTTGGTCGTTTCTTGGAAGTTTTTTCTTTTTCTTTTGATATCCTTTCTTTTCTTCTGGGAATGGTAAGAATTGTGCATAAAGTTCCTCTCCATTCTTTCTTCCATCAAGGTCCACGAATCCATTCAACATTGCGTTTGATCTCGTAATTGCAAAATTGAACAAGTCTTGTCCTTCGCTCCATCCAACTGCTGTCATTTCGCGTTTACAGTTCTCTCTTGCTGTGTTTGCCAACTCGTCGCGTTTCTTTCTCCTCATTGCAATCATCAAGTCTACATTTTGTGCATTATCTTCCTCAGTACGAACAGGTGGAACTTCAGTTGGTTTTTCGAGAGCGTCCTGTGAGTCTTCGTCACTGGACATGGCGTCATCTGTACCTTGTATAATTCCTGATTGCATGTCACCTAGTTGTTGTGTTTCCGGTTGATGAGGAGCGTTTGGTCTGATACACTTTTCTGCGTTTGGTAACTCTGATATGAGTTTCATTACAGTGGGATGTGCAAGTCCAAAGTATTCAGGACCACTAACATTAGTAAAGACACGTTTTCCTGCTTCTTCGGTTTTGATCTCATTTATCTTTTTCACAATTACTGTCCATACTGCTGTTGCACTCGCGCCTTTCTAAAAATGTTAGTTTTTGGGTCGTGAATATACTATTGGTTTGTCTGGACTATCCTCTGATGTTAACAAAAACACTGGATTTTCTCCTCCATCTTGAATTTCACACGTGTACATACAACGATTGTTTGTATCATCTAAACTTGTATAGTAGCGGGTGCTCTTGTAACCTACTGGCCCTAGTATGGTTAGTACGAATAACTATAACTTACAAATATACTTGTCTGTGTGGTACGCTGGTCGATCATAAACTACATGTCCAACACTATGTATAGTGAGTGAACCCAACTGGATAGGATATATGACATTTCCAAAACGATCTCTCTCAACTTCTACTGCTTTTCTTCCCTTCTTAGAGTCATCACCCTTGTCTTTTTGATCTGAAAAATAGTTTGGCCATAGTTTATCCATGATCGCTACTACTCGTTGGAAATTCATGGTAATCACTACACTACGTAGTTCTCCCCATAGTTTTCTATACACTCCCCAACGCTGCGTGTGGTTAGCAACTGCTACTAATCCCATATCATTCTTGTTATAGCAATTATAAATTTTGGAGATCAAGTTGCTTAGTGCTGAGAATTCTATAATCGTTAAACTATGTAGACAAGTAACATACCTTGATCGGTGAGAGTATCTCCACTTGTTTGACGATTGCATAAAATAGCCATCATCGGTGCGATTACTCGAATGTGAAGGGCTGGGTACAATTTTTGAAAATCTTTGGCAAATAGAACTGAATCAGCCTCTGCGCATATTGGAAATACTCTTGTTTGTCTTTCTATTGCCGTTGATGTGTTATATACAAAGTTCATATGGTTCATCAAACATGTGTATTGTCCTCCATCTTCTTTTGAGATTTCACTACTCGATGGTGCCCGTATCAAACTTTTTTTCGCAAGTTGAGCAAATTCTGTCATACGATAATCGTTTTCCTCTTCATCTAGTCGTGGCATTGTCAACCATGGAGTGAATGTACGACTAAGGTGTAACACGTGTAGATAAACATCGTCACCATGTTGTAACATCAGATGTGTAACTGTATGTTCGTGTCGCGTATTATATTCACTTGCTAATGACAGCGTTACAGGCTTTCCACTCGCCAAATGTTTCATTAGACAGAGTGTAGGAAGTGTGTAAGGTGCGATTGGCGTAATACGATGTATAGATTTTGTGGTGTTCAATTGTTCAATACTGTGTTTTGGATCTGCACGTATCCATTTCAAATCTAGATTGGAGTCTTTCATAAAGATGTCTTGCGAGAGTTCTACGTTAAAGCCCTACTTGTGTTAACTGTGTTTAAAAGATCTTACCTTACACGCCAACTCTACATCATAGTTACTTGCTTTAGATCCAGTGTCACGCATAGGAATACCTTGAACACATACAACTACAAATCCAAACTGCTTCTGTGCCATTTGTCTCATCATAACATCCCACAATTTGTTGGTGTCTATGCACCACAAAGTCATTGGGTCTAGAGGCGATGCAGGAACCATTTTGTCTGTTACGCGTGTGAATGTTCGTGGAGCTCCAATCAGTGGTAGTATAACGTCTAATGTACATTTTGGTGGAGCAGTGAACCGACTTGCTAGTTGTGTCGAGAATGTAGAGAACAAATCATTGATTGCGGGTTGTTCCGTTGGAATATTTTCTTTTGTGCATACTGGAGCGATGTAAAATATCTTATAGGTTCCGGTTTGTGCTGTCGTTTTGTATGTACTACGTACTGTCACATCGCCAAACAGATGATCGAATAGTTTTTGAAATAGTGTTGTGTTGTTGATTATTCTTTGTTGATCACTTGAAATATACGCGCTCTCAGCAAAGCGTTGTCCCATCTATTTGTTAAGACTTGAAAAACTAACGTACGTGCAAGAAGTTTTGTTCTGCTTGATCCCAGTTGTTTAAAATTCGTATTTCGTCTCTTTGCTCCATTACAACTGTGAAAGCACATTCTTTTGGCATAATATCGAATGCCACTCTGCAATAATCCATCACACATTCCAACACAGTGGTTCTGAATGGCTGTTTGACCATTATATTCTTTTCAATCCCTTTGATTTCAAGCTCGATATCACTATCTAGTTGCGGAACATTACGAAAAGCACCTTCACTTATCACGAATATCGTTCTGTGTATCTTCATGTTTTGTGTTGTAAGAGATGGTCAACTGTTTTGTCAACCGTGTCAGAAGTTCAAAATAAACGTTACGAAAGCTGCTATCCCAACGATGAACGAAGACGAACTTCACCTAAGCAAACAATTCGGCCTTGCTGCTAATGCAATGGCCAGTTTTTTCACAAACAGCAAACAACTACACCGCAAAGCCTATAACGATGGTGTAAATGCTACTATTTCGCGGATAGAACAAGTTCTAGTGCAACACAAAAACTCAAATCACAACGCCGTACCTATTGACTATCTTTTAAATTTATTGGGCGGTTTGGGTTCAGAATTGCATCGCGAAGAGAAACCTAAAGCACCATCCACACCAAGTCCCATCACTGTCGAGCAGCCTAAATCATCTCAAACTCCGCATATTACACATACTTCCTTCCACAACGCAAACGTTGATGTAAGGCCTAATAATTCGTTTTGGGAACAAAACAACACCAATGAAAGACAAACTAATCATGCATCCGTTTTCCGTACAAGTCCGACATTTACTTTTGGAGTGGAGACGGTAGAACCAAAACCTAATGACTATACACCCTTCTCATTTTCCTCTGATACTTTTAACTTTAATTCGCATCCAGTAGATATAACAAACTCAAATACAACACGGCGGAGAAGACAACGTAACCAACAAGAGACCGCTCCAACACCTACAATACCACATTCAAACAAACGGAGTCACGATACAATGATGCAAGAAGATATTTTTTTTAATGAAATGAATTCTCTAGAACTAGGATCACATGTTTCCGCACCTGATACAAAGCGTACTCGTCTATGCAGCTAAAGTGTAAAAAGAATAAATTATTGTAAAGAGATTAGTCAACTTGTTCTATTGAATAGAAACGGTTAAAGTCGATGTCAAGCGATACACCAACACACGATCCAAAAGTAGGAGACATAGTTTGGGTTTGCGTTCCAGGATACCCATGGTGGCCTGCGCGAGTATGTACCAGTTGTACAAACTAACAAATAACAGATAATATCGCCAAACGATGACGAAGTATCAAAGAGTGTTTTGAAGAGCCGTGAGAAAAATGATATACTCGTCAAATTTTATCAATCAAATGATTTGTGAGTATTTTAACACAGTTTTTTAATTAATATCTAGTTATTGGCTAAATTCAGCAACAGACTTGCCGACGATCAAACCATTCCCGAACCGCGCGAGTAATCCCAACACAAAGGATAAAATGAGAGACAGAGATCTAGTAGACGCTATCAATCTTGCTGCAGTCGACGCTGGCGAGGAACCTGGAGAAAAAAAGGCACCAAAACCAACTACCGAAGACAAATCACCGCTTAAAAAGCGCAAGCAACGAGATGAAGACAAACCATTCGAAGTTGATGCTGAGGATAGTCCAGTTGACGAAGATTTTGATTCAGAAGAAGACAACAAACCACCAAAAAAGAAGGCTAAAAAATCTACACCTGATAAACCAGCTAAAAAAGAAACCAAACCAAAAGAAAAGAAGGAAGAGAAGAAGACTGAAAAGAAAGTGGAAAAAACACCAAAGAAAGAGGAAAAGAAACCAGTGGCAAAAAAAGTCGAGAAGACACCACCAGCAAAGAAGATTGAAGAACCAGCAAAGAAACCAACTGAAGCAAAAAAGGTAGCACCAATCGCTCCAAAAAAGAAAAAACCAACAGCGCTCACAAATGACGAATTGCAAAAATGTAGTGAAGCGATCAATAAGGCGATAGACGAGAAGAACAATGCAAACATAGAGAAATACGTCAAATTTTTGCAAGATGAAGCAATTATCACTATTGATCAGCTTAAGGCAATCAAAATAGGAACAACTGTCAACAAATTACGCAAGCATGAAGTTCCTATAATCGCTCAAATAAGCAACCAGTTAATATCGAAATGGAAACAAATGGTAACAGCAGATGATGAACCAGCACAAACTAAACAAGATGCCAAAAAGACACCAGAAAAGAAGACAATTCAGCCAATTCAACCAATCAAACCTGTATCAGTGAAACCGACATCACCACCACCAGAAACAGAAAAGCCAGCTGTAAAATCACCTGCTCAATCTCCCAAGTTGCGAGCCAAACAAGAGTTCAAGAATACTGTTGCCATACCACCACCAACAGACAACTCTGGACGTGTATCACCACCGACTCCATCAACACCTGCAGCAAACTCAAATCCAGATTTTGAACAAAAGATTCCACAAACCAAAGACAAAACACGTGATTGGGGTCGTAAGAAACTTGCTCTTGGATTGTTGACTGGAACGCAAGATGAAGATAAGGCCATATCGTTAGGTGTTGCTATCGAAAACGCCTTGTTAGAGCATTATTCATCTAGTGAGAGCAAAGAGTACAAAGGACAACTCAAATCGATTGGATTCAATTTGGCTGACAAGAACAATAAGGACTTTTGTGATATGGTGTTGAGCGGAGAATACACTCCACAACAGTTGGTAACAATGGAATCAAAATTGATGGCATCTAAAGAAATGCAAGACGAGCGTAAGAGACTATTGGATGAAAGAATTGCAGAAAGTACCACACATGAGCCAAAGCCTATCAAGTCAAGTTTATATAGATGCGGAAAATGCAAGCAAAATCAATGCTCCTACTATCAAATGCAAACACGCTCCGCTGATGAACCCATGACTACATTTGTTACCTGCCATAATTGCGGCAATAGATGGAAATGCTAAAGAACACAAATAGAACTTAATGTACAACTGATAATAAACAAACTGTTTATGTCTTAACTTCAAACTCGAGGTAGCAAACATCAACCTGTGTCAACCAGAACTACTACAAACACGAGATTTAATCTTTCAAAAAACCAACACAACAACACCAACATGAGCAAAAAGTCAAAGAAGCAAGAAGAGCCCCAAAAGAAAGAGAAACTAACAACCTCTGATGCTATCATCAACAGGTTGAAGTGGGACCAGTCTTTGCCATCAGAAGATTTTGTTATTGGATATTTAGACAGATTTCTAGGTATCATGGAGTCAACAATGGACACGCACGGTAAGTTTGCTATATTCTGTTACTTATTTTCTAGATTGGTAGGCATACATATTCTCGTTTACTAACAACTTAGGAATGAAATACCTCTACACAGAATTTACTACTTTAAATACAAACAACGTATAGTGTGGGACAGAAAGACTAGAATGGACGATATTTCAAGCGGTAAAATATACGACATTGTTGCGAACTACGATGCAAATGCTGAGCAAAACAGAGCCACCGCTTACGTAGTAGATGCTGCAGACTTGGAAGTACATCAAGAGGAAGAAGAGTCTACAGAAGCTGAAGTTCCTACTGCGAACACTCAACAACGTCAAATCTACTTCTCAGAGAACAAAAAACGAAAGATATACGAACAATACCAACCAGAGGACATTCTCGAATCGTTCATCTTGAATAATCACGCATACGATGACAAAAAACTATGCATGGAGCAACCAACCCATATTTCACAACGAGGTGGATATTATCACCTTCCAGACCACTTGCATCCACTACTTTTACAAGCATGGAGAGCAAGTATAGAAAGATTAGAAAAGTTCTACTTGGAAGAGATTAGAACTCCAACGTTCCGCTTGTATGTTGATATCGACATCAAGAGTACCCAAGAAAACGATAACTATGATATCATTCAAACTGGATGGCTCGAATTGATCACCAAACACGCTATTCAATTCTTCTCCAAGTTGAAAAAAGATCTTGTTATCGATCCATCCGTAGTTGTCACAGAGTGCCACAGTTCATGGACTGACGCCGTAACTCCAACTGCAAAGACAAAATCTGGGTACAGATTGTACTTTTGCAATGTATACGTTGACGTTATTGTCTACACAGCGTACATTAACTCGTTGAGCAACTACTTGAAGACAAATATTGGTGAATACGATAATCAACCAGAAGGGTGGACTTTTGCAGACATTGTCGATGTAAAGTCCTGTACTCACGATAGAGCACGCATGTTTGGTTCCATCAAGTACAGACGTGGTGTTGACTTGAACAGAAAGTATGGCTTTGTAGGTGTATTCAAGAACAAAGGAGTAACGGATGATGCATTAAGTGATTTACTCAAGAATAACATTTTGGCGTTACTCCAATTCACTAGCGTTCGCTTGTTGAAAGATATCGATGCTCCAAACAATAGCCACATTTTCAGAGGTTTGGAGGTCACTGCACCCAGTGGTGAGATTGAAAAGATTTCAGTTGATAACGTGCAAGTGTACGTACCACATAAGGATTAACCTTTTCCAATCTTTTGCAGAATAAAACTCTTTAGTTTGTTCCATAATTGTACGAGTTTTTGAAACAGTGGGTGTAGCGATAAAGTGTATGAGAACAATGTGTAGACATCAAACAATGTCATGGCTACAGTTGCGTTATGTTGGTGTTTCTACATTTGTTAGTGATAATAATAGCCGTACCCATTGAAATACTCTTTTGCCTTTTGACGGTGAGAACTCTACATAGAAATCCAAGAACAGCCAGAAACGAAATAGATCACAGCCCCAATCTACTTCAACTGGTAGTCTGAAGACGTGTTGTAGTCGATCAGAGACAGGATCTCTTTTCCAAGAGTACTCCAACGAAGATCTAGATTTGTTAATCAACTCGTTTCAACATACTTGGTTCTGGACCCTAATGAGAACACGTATAACTGTTCATAAAACCTACTCAAAAAGAATGCTTTGTACTTGCTCAGATCGATCGGCCATAGACTGTGTACAGAATTTTCAATTGTCGCAATTTGAATGTCGATAAAGTAACGAAAAACTTTGCTTACTTGATGAATTATATTGCGGAATAAGTCAAAGTATCGTACGATTTTCGTTGTTGCAGAATCACGATCGTTTAGAGCGCTATAGTACCTCATTTCTGGTGGAAGAGCAGTGTGCAGCCTTGGTGCTGGTGGTAGATTCATAATTTCTTCATTTTCATAATTCTTTCTCCATTTTGATAGAAATGAGTTTTTCATGTTTTGTGTAAATGGAGACCAATACATACCACGACGAGAGAATGATACAGCTGATCGTTCTCTGTGTCTTCTGTACTGTAATGAATAGCCTCTCATGGCGGCGCTAATACCGGCGATCATTTCTGGTTTGTCGTGCGGGTTTGTGAGTGATGTAGTGATGAAGAGCGGTGCACCAGGAGTTAAAAACTTTCTACGTAACATGATTTTTGATGAGAACCGTTGTGACCGAGTGTTGAATCCAAGATTTGTAAATAGTTTGTTTCTTCCGAACAGAGTGCTCAAATGGTTCATTATAATAGCCTATAGAGTTAATTTTGTAGGTTTGGAATATACCTGTGGGAATATGTCAAATAGAGGAGATAGAAAAGATTCAATATCTGATTCTGCTGTTAATGGCTTTGTTCCACGAAATAGGCTGTCATGCGATATACTACCATTAGGGCTCGTGTTATTGTCTTCTGGTTTGATTTGTGTGTGAAATGGCTTCTGAATGTGCGCTTTGAATATCCCTTGAACATATTTAACGTCCAAGAATCGAACAAAAGATTTCCACATATTTCCAAAATTGATCTGTCCGTTATCTGAGTCGAACATGTCAATGTTCGCATCATCGGTGTCATCAAATTCGAAACCTCGTTGCTGTTGTTGATAAAAGCTCGAATTGACGTTGTAAATATCGTCACTAAATTCGTCTCCTTCTACGTCATCCAAATCTCGGTGTGTAAAACGAGGATTGTTAGCAGAATCAAAGTATGAATGTTCAAAGGATTCTGTGTCGAATTTGCTATAGTTTGTATCGGCGTTGAACTGTCTTTTCGCAGATAAAATATCGTAACTGTACTCTACACCTACAGAGTACCCACGTTGTCCATCCGCTTGTATGAAATTAAAAGGTACCTGTAGTGAGGGTGTTGGGTAGCAACGCATGGCCACATCCACATCTGCAAAACTGAGGTCCCACGGATTAGCTTCATGCTTGCTATCCCAATTCAAAGTGGCGTTCAGTTGATGAACCTCCATGTTTGAGGACTTCGAAGCGTTTTGTAATCGTGAGCCAACTTTGTCTTCACAAACATGTCTGATGAAGATGAGGCTGGTATGATAGAGTACTATACTCACTCTTATCGGAATCTTTATGATGCACTAGAAACACAAGCAGACCAAGACATACCTTGGGTACGAATTATTTCTTGTTTAACCTTTAGGCACCTATTTTAGAGGCTGTTAGAGGCAATTTTTTAGAATCATGGGATGGTGCGATACGTGGGAAGGCGAAGAGTTTCACAAACGATAAGCAAAAGAAGCTGATCAAAGATTTCAAAACTAAATTCGTACGAACAACGTTATTTTAACTCAAAATATTAGAACACGACAGAAGATGAGGCTGCGTTAGTGTATCAATATTTACAGTCACAGTTACCGTCATCAACAGCGTTTATTACAGATCGTGGAACACCAGATCTTTTGGAAAAACTCGTTCACGAAGAGAAAGTACATTTTGTGCGCTGCATCACCGCACTTTTTCGTTTACAAACATCTGAGATTGCATCAGTAACAGACACCGTCATATGGTTAATCAAAAACGGAATCGAAGAGGTTGTGTACGAAATGTTTGAAAAAACGAGCACAGTAAGACATTATATAGGTATCTAACCGATAGTTTGAAACAAAGGACACAGACAGTAAGCATGCTCAACAACAAGCGACAGAATTTCAGTTGGTAGAATTAGCAGAGGTACTAGATCTCATGTTTATCATGCACTACGAAGCTATACGATGCTCCCCACAACGTGTATGTTTTCTTTTTATGTTAACCTTTGTTACTAGTTGTCAAAAATCGTTAAAAGTTTTTTGGCAACCGATTTTGGAAAAGAATATACAAATTTACAAGAACTTACTGGTCGTGCACAAAAAGCGATCAACAGAATAACGGGTTTATCAATTTTACTTGTTGCATGTGGTACGTCTAAAAAGTAATCTAACAATGTAGTACTCAATTTGGACAATCTATCATACACAAGCGATGAAGGTAAAGAGGTTACAAACCTCGATGCGCTGGTTGTCAACGCGGTAGAAGATGTATTGGGTAGTTTGAACTTCAACGAACAACATTGTGGTGCAATGGCACTCATGTGGTTTGCATTCTCCAAACAACATCAAGAAAAACGTACAAACAAACAAACAATACTAACAATTTAGCGGAACTCTCATTTATCAAAAATGGAGTAGCAGCAGGAGGACTAGACTATTTGCGACAATTGTTTGATACAGAGAGCGAACAGTTTCCATTCCACGGTAACAGCTCTAACTTTGAAGGTTTATTAATTTCAATACACTAATACATTATAGGTTATCGTAGTGTTGGATTAACAGTTATTACTGCCATTACCAAATGCTTCAATGTCTCTATGATCTCGATAAAGATTATTCAAGAGATAATTTTGGTCGCAGAAGCAATTTTGGCACAACCAGATTCACACTCACAAACAGTAAGATAGCGTTCTATTCGACTAACAATAAGCTTTTTGCTACTCTCGGAAATGAGCCATGGAAATCCACGATTGCACTTTTAACAAGTTATTTTCCAACTTATTATGAAATACTGCGACTTTTCCATCTTGCTGCATCTGAGAGAACTTCAGCAGACGCAATGTAAGCACGAAAACATTTTCTAATATTTAGATTCATGCAAATGCATCACCATATGACACGATACAACATTTACCGAGACCCAAGCGTAATCAAAAGCATTACACAAGACTACGGCATGGATCATGTGATTCTAAAAAGTCCAGTAGAAGACACCATAACTGGTCTAACTTTACCTGCTAATACTATTGGCTTTTTACACACATTGGGAGGCAAAGAACCAAACATGATAGTTTTAGAATATAGATTATCTGGATGGGGAGTATGCTTTTCACAAGTGAGTAGTTTTACTATGTATTTTAACACTGTTAGATATGGAAGACAATTACTCGTAATTCTGCAGATAGTGACGCAAGACAACGTGTACTGATATTTTTAAAGCTATTAGAAAGAGTGCTAGAGTTTGGCACCACTGATCATATCATTACAGAGTTGAACAATACACTAGCGAATATTACAAACCGCAACCTATTGCATCTGTTAGGATCGATACTACAATTCTTTATCGGTCGCGAAGAGAGTGCCATTATTTCAAGTTGCTGTCGCTGTTTAAAAGCATACACGAACGCACGCCCAGAAGAAGGTGATAGAGTACTGAAAGAATTGGCACAGACAGAGATTCTTAAAAACGTAATTTGCTCGCATATAACTAATAATGTAGATTTTGATATTAGATTGCAAGAATGGAAAGTATGACTCTACGATCGCTCTGTTGGAAACATTCCAAATTTTGTACGAGAAACTACCAACTACCGTTGATGAAGATTACCTGAAGCTCACTTGTAATCTAATTTTCTCTGGACATGATACCTGGAGGTACCAAAGGCTGGAACAACGTTGGACAATTGCACTCAAATGCATGCAAATCTTTACCAACGTTGTAGAATGTACCAGAGAAACAAGCGCCAAGTTAGTTGAAGCGTTTTGTGCAGATAGATACTTGTATCAAGTAAGAACACTTTAATAATATTAACACTGCTTAGAGTTTATTCTCATTAGTTGGTATGGGAGCCACTCTTTTGGAACAAGTTATTGATCACGAGAAAAACGAAGAAGCCATCATCATTGAGCAACTGATAACTAAATCACTAATGTTTCTGGAGCATTTGCTCAAATATAGAAAGGGAAAGTCAAGTACTCTGTTTGAAGATGCGTTGTTAGCCAAACTTGTAGGAAAGAAGCAAGTTCCGCTAATCACCACTATTTTTGAGTTTATTAACTACGAAGTAAGAAGAATACATTTTTAATAACATATTAGCCATCCTCTGCATCAAGAGTTATATCATGCAGAGTAATAACGCTCATTGCCGAGCTTACTGCATCATATCAACCACGACCGCCAAGCTTGATTAGTTATTTAGGAAGTAGTGCAGAGATGTTAGTCGATCGATGCCTGTACAGATTGAAACAAGTTCATCGTAAGTGAAACCTCACATTTTTAACACCCGTAGACGAACTAGAAGAATTCCAAATCGCCATGTTTGAAATGATTTACACAATCATCCAAAAACAGCGAGGACTTGCAGAAATGTTCCTCACTATG
>JAESGV010000632.1_pt1 | contig 15197 bp, 11 predicted proteins | sample 9269781 | NCBI WGS metagenome assembly JAESGV01 (sample SAMN15741586, study PRJNA653496) | algae metagenome | isolation source: Tildeniella torsiva UHER 1998/13D and co-occurring heterotrophs from... | place: Slovakia: Slovak Paradise National Park, Hrabusice, Kosice Region | collected 2000-01-01 | reverse complement strand
GTGGGACACTTGCAAAAATACTGATAGCCTTCGAAATGGAGATATATTCTACCGCACTTCTCGCAACAACGAGGAGCGATGATCGTCATTGATGTGTGGGCAAGTCTCTTGCGAAGATCACTCTTGAGACGGTCAACTGAAGCTTTTGTACTTGAAAAAAGTAACGGTAACTTGCAATCCAAGTACAATGAATACAAGAGTAGCTAAAGCTTGCGAGAAAGTTTTAGCTGCTCGCGAGTTGAGTATGGTCAATTTCACAAAATGCAAAGAATTGTGTTCACCAGTTTCAGACGAAGCTTTCGTGGAGCCTTCCAATCGCGCAATACGTTTTCGGCTTTAAAAACAACATCGCTCTTTAGTACCGATGCTATCGCAATATCTACGAGTGGAACAAGTAAAACTAGCGTGGCGAGGTATTAGGATATTCTGTGGTTACTAACTTGTTTAAGAATACACCACGGAGGTTCCACAACAGCGTTGTCTTTAATAAATTGTGGAGAAGACGATGATGATGCATAATGACAGTTCTATCGTCCAGGTACGATAACAAAAAAGGAAGTTAGTGTAATAAAAAGAAGTTAATTTATTGTACAAAATGGTACATGAGAATGTTTGTTGCTCTATGTTCAAACAACTGTTTTGTAAGCTCTGGTTGATCAAAAATGCGTAATGTGCTTATTTGTCTTCTGTTAATAGCATTAGTTGCGCTTGCGTATTGTGAAGAAACGGTTGGGAAACCATTTCTAATCGGAAATCTATTCAAACAAGTTGTACACAGCATCCCAATTCCTGACATCGAACGAGAAACCAAAAATGCGTTTGGAACGATTTCATTTAAACTGAAAAATATCACACTCGAAGAGTTTGACTTACTTTTGCGCCCTACCGATTTTGAATACGGAAAACCATACCCGATCCACTTGACGTTGCGCACAAAAGCGTCAATGAATTGGAGATACGATATCGACACAATATTTGCGACTGGTGATGAAGGACATTTGAACGTAGAAGAGATTCTTATCGATTTTGACTTTATTTCGAGGCTACACTATGAACGTTACCCAAAGATTATTATTGAACCGAGTAAAGTGGTGGCTCACAACATTGATTTAAAAATTAAAAGTAAAGGAATGAGCAATACAGCACAAACGATGCTCAATAATGTTATTGGAGTCTTGTCGAGTGCATTCCGTACGCAAATTGAAAATACGTTACTGACGCAAGTCCAGGGTGTAAGTAAGAAGTTATCAGATGGTGTAAGCTTGGTAGCATTAATACTACTATCACTGCTTATTATTGTTCCAATCACTACTATTTATCTAAGAGTAAACAAATAAATTTTCTGGTTTACTGAGTTAATTTAACTGTAATGCAAGCAGAGAAGCTAATTGCTAAAGGCGATGGCATACTGGCAAAGAAAATCTACTTGGGCAATAAACTCAAAGACGCCAGCGCTTGCTACGAGGAGGCAGCAGGCATTTACCGAAATCAAAAACAACATACGCAATGTGCAGAGGCATACCAAAAGCTAGGTGACGTATTGGAAAAAATGGGGCAAGCTAACCCAGCTGCTTCAGCGTATAAAGAGGCAGCGAATCAGTACGATGCTAGCGCGCTTTTCGACGGCATGGGCTACGATAATTGTATTGAAATGCTTCGCAAGGCAGCTAGTATTTACTCATCGAGTGGAAAGAACGGTATGGCAGCATCAGTGTTCAAAGAATTAGCTGAGAAACTAGAAGCTGAAGAAGAAGAAGGCGCATGGAGAGGCGCGTTGTTGGCGTGGCGAGAAGCGTACGACAGATATGAAACAGACAATGCGTTTCCTAACATGAATAATTGCCTCGTCAAAATAGCTGAATTAAGCGCCAACTTGAAAGATTTTAAGCAGTCGGCAAGTACGTGGGACGAGTTGTTGTATGCTGATTGGAACAGAGAAAAGAAAAACTCGGCTTCGTCTACTATGACTAGATTATCTGTGCAAAAATACGTGATCAACGCCACATTATGTCGACTTGCAGCACTGAAGAATACGTACGATAAAGAGGATGTTGAAATAGTTCAGATGGGCTTTACGGAAAAGAATGATGTTGGAAACAATTTTGAAAAGTCAAGAGAGTATCAGCTTTTACAAGGCCTATGCAAAGCATTAGAACTCAAAGACAAACAATTGTTTGCCAAAGCGATAAAGATTGCTGATGAAGCTATCAAGCTAAATGAGTGGACAATGAACGTTCTGGTTTCTATTAAGAAGGTCATGGAGGAGTCCATGATGGGTTTAGAAGATCCAGACTTGACATAAACAACATTATACCTTCAAGAAGCCATTCTTTTTGTAAGTCAACAAAATCACAAGCGAGCAGGTGTACACCAAACTCAAAACCAGACGAGGGAACCAAATACAACAAAATTTTATTTCTCGCAAGCGCGAACAGATATGATTCAAACTACGATAAATTATCGGAGACTAATTAACACTGAATATGACTTGGAACGTTCACTGACCATGTTCATCCATAGAACTATACTCCAAACAAATCAATCTTTCACATACCGACTAGTTGTGGATTCTCAAACTATGTGTCATTATTGTGCGTGAAGTGTCTTGCATACGATTAAATGGCGAAAAGATCAACTCCATCATAGAAAGCAGTCACGGGCTCCTGCATTGATATAAGTAGCGCTTTTTCAACCTCGACGTTGTTAATTTGCAACAGTCAAGCTTTGACAACCTGCAACAATTCGGTAAACGCAACCTGTTCTTCACCAAGGCCATCCCTATCCGAAAACACAAGAAGAAAATTCAGAAGCGCTAAACATGGACCATGAACAGAAATCGAAAAAAACAGTTATAGACGACGAAATATCCATGGAACATATAGAAAAACAATCGATCGCAATTCTCGATAAGATTGTTGAAATGACCAAAGGCTACAGTATGTGCACGACATCTGTTCTGGGTAACAATATCAAATTTGTCGGCAGAGAACAAGTGATTGCCACAATTGGTTTTCTTCACATACAAAATCTTTACTATTTACAAAGCGGATTTAATAGTAGCGCTGTATCGAGCACTCGCAGCACTCGTACAGCTATTTTCATAGATCAGATGCACGGTTCGGGAAAGACCACTGTAATATGTCGCTACGCGCTCACAAGGAACTACTCTTTAAAGAGATCAAGAGCGCAGAGATTCTCGATTTTACATACAGAATACTTGATACATGGCTAAGTGCGCGTCGTATAGTTATTACAAGAGATAGCCAGCAGGATGTATCACCTACAAATTTACTTAGACAAATCGCGTCCGAGTTTCACGTTGATACAAACCAGAAATGGAAAGATACGATGCGATCGATAGGAAAAAAGTGCAAAGCCATTTTACTTCATATTGATCAGGTATCTGATACAATGGAAAAGATGAAAGAACTTTGGACAAGTTGTATCGCTTTGGAAGAGGAAGCAACAAGACATGATATACTATTCCAATACATCATCACTGGTTGGAATACGCAAATGACTCAGGTAAGCCATATATACAATTTTAACAAGGTTAGATCGCAAAACAGTACACTGGATTTTATACTCCGCATGTGATCTATTTAAACGCACTAGAGGAACATCACATCAGAGATATTTGGACTGACTACGCACCTAGAATTCCACGTGTTACAATTCCAGATGATCTACTCGATATGTTTATTGCTCTACTATACTCAAAAACAGGTATGAATAGTTTCAAAATGTAACAATTAGGTGGTATACCGAGATTTGTACACTATACTTTGGCATCGTTGACATGCATTGATAACTATTTCGAAGAAAAGTTCATGTTCGATAGAGTATCACTAGAGTATTTCATGAGTGATATAATGTTGAAGCAGATCCTCATGGTGACCGATAGTAGCCAGTTCATCAACAATAGTGCATTTTACAGAGACGCATTTTTATTCTTCATGTTGTGCACTCTAGATCACAAAGAGTTTGATCTTGTAGACGAGTATCCTGCTGTATTGCCATCGACTGGTCTTACACTTACTCTCAGGGAGGTGCTATCTATGCTACCATTTCATATCGCAACGGTAGATGAAAAATCAACAAGATGTAAACTAGTTCGAGGGCAGTACTCGATTGGCGTACTGCAAAGCATAACAAAGAACTATCACCAAGATCTAGCGTTTACGTTTTTGAAATTGCGTAACCCAACATCACTAGATGTTGACACTCTCTTTGAGCTAGTAATAGTGAAGACCATCATCACTGGGTCACAAATACGATCGAGAGACACTTGGGCAAATGTATTTCCATTTTTCAAAGATACGTTCGTTGGCAATGCAAGTATACAGAGTCTAGGGGTTGACGACTGCCATAGTTTACCAAAGGTCACAAAGGTTACTGCAGTACGACAACATTTTGCGCAGATGGAGCGACAGGGACTATATATAACGGATCAATCATCACACTCAACTAACATTCACCATCGAATATTACCAAATGTGATCGTTTCATACGCTGTAAAAGCCACAGAGCCAATAGGAATCAGTTCACTTTCTGATGAGATTGACAAAGCAGGTCATGATGATAGTTTTCAACACGTACTGATACTCATGGCCACCAACTTGACAAAAGAGCTATTGTTTCTCGTGCCAAATAACTATGTTGTATTAAATACCGGAGAGTATATCAGTTACACCAAGTTTTTACTCAGGAGAGTTGACAACATTCCTGTTTCCTTGATTATAGAAACCGGTATTAACGTTGTACTCACAAAAGTTGATACAGATATTACGGTGAGAGGCAAAGAGATGCAAATAGTTAAAATTGACGGCGAGGTGTTCGAGACATCATTACAAATTGGCGATATACCTTCAGAGTTTGGTACTGATGATAAAGAACAGTTCACTGTTGCAGAGCGAATGCAGGTTGTGTTGATAAATCCAAGTTGGTTGCCTAGTGTTGTAGGCGAACAGGCTATGACTGCTCTTGCAGAACTTACTCGCACAAGACGTGACAAATCTATAGCTGCAAAAGCATACTATAACTACATTCAGTCTACAAATCTTCCTGCTGGTGATCTCAGTAGCAAGAGAAGGAGAAGTGACAACGATGAGAGAGAGCAGCGTGGGGACAAGCTTAGATTGATCATTAAAAAAGAAGGTGATGATAGCAAGAGAAACAGTCGTTATCGTCTTGTATCGTCATTGCCAGAGTTGATAACGGCAATCCAAAAGCTTGCGAAGCGTACAGATAAACCTCCCACGTTAACTAACAATGATGGTGGACTAATTGAGTCTGAAGATGACTTTGCCGCATTAACACAACAGGATCTTGTCAATTACAGCTTTGAATAAACTTCTTCATTCGTTTTTGTAAGAAACAAGTGCAATCACATGTTCACACCAGTTAGACCAAAGTCTGCAGACCAAGTGGAGTGTAAATACGTCAAAGCAAACGAAGAATGTCCGTTTGGAACTGAGTGTCACTACAACCACGTTATCAAGCAGCCAATAATTAACGAACAAACAAAAGTCTATTTTCTCGAACCTCGAACACGTGAACAGAAAATACATACCGTATTACGACGCACACTCGAAGAGAACAACTGGGTAAAAACTAGCGCAACAAAACATCAACTAAAGAGCACGCATATTGACATGTTTTGGGCAACTTGTTATCCAAATCATTTCGTACCGAAAAATGCATGGATTAATCACTACCCAAATTCGTACGAAGTTACAGATAAGAGTTGTTTAGCAGCAAATTTACCATACGACTTTATCCCACTCGCATTTACTTTACCAAAACAATTAGAAGAATTTTCACAAACTACCGACGAGTTGTGGATTCTTAAACCATGTGGTAAAGGTGCAGGAAAGGGAATTTCCGTACAAACACGACAATCTATTCTTTCAGAATACAATACCGAGGACGAACAAGCAAAAAAGAAAGTCGTCGTATGCAAATATATAACAAATCCGTTACTCATTGATAACAAAAAAGTTGATTTTCGAATGTACGTATTACTCCATCAAAATGAAATTTGTTTGTACAAGGAAGGTATCGGTCGCTTTGCAAGTGAAGACTACACTAATGATGTCCACAGTTTGAATAATCCTTTTATTCATATCACAAATAATTCAATAAATAATAAAAAAATGAGAATGAATCCAAATGCAAGGGAAGGATTCTATAAGAATCAACCCATGATGGATGTAGTTGGTGAGCATGTCACGTTAGAGTCGTTGTATGATTTAGTTCGGAAAACGTTTTTAGGGACTGTGTATCACCCTGATAAGAGGGGAGATATACCGTATGATAATTGTTTTGAGTTGTTTGGTATTGATATACTGTTTGACGATCAGTATAGACCGTATCTATTGGAGGTGAACAGTATGCCGGATCTTAACGGAATGAGTACAAATGGGCGGGTTGTAATTGACGTCGATTTTAAGATTAAATCGGAAATGCTAGCAAGCGCACTGAATATAGTATTTGGTAGTCAAGATCATGGAAACTTTGTAAGATTATAAAATTATTCGATATTTTTATTTTTTATTTTTATTTTATTACAAAATAAAAATAGCTGGGCAAGATAAAAAGGCTTCGCAAAAGCTTCAATCTCAACATCAAAAAAGTAGAAATGCAATCATACTCATACACCAAGAAGTACTCATCACAATCAGAATCAATTACCAACGAAAATGGTGAAACTGATTCCAAGGGATCTTTTACACAAAGCGAATTCGTAAATGAAAATGGAGAAAAGTGGAGCGATTCCAAAACTACCAACTGGGAGAAACCACACGACCAAGCACTTCAATACAACACCACTGACAATAAGGCATTGAAAGAATAAATTGTCATTGTACATACAAATTGTTACAGCTCTTTTACTTATTACCGATCTCAGGTATCTTTTAATCATCGCCTAATACTTGCTCTTCCTAGTTACCGTGGGATCTACATTCTACTTACTCAGTATGGAATTGCGACGTAATTTGCTCCTCAGAAATCAACATCTTGTGGTATTCCTCGAATTCTGATGTTTTCTTCACACGAGAAAACGTATCCATTAAATTTACGTATACACTGTCGCTAATCTTCTTCCACATGACCATTGCATCAGTTGGATCATCGAATGATTGAGAATTGACTACTTTTCTGTATGCATCTACGGCATTACTCGGTAGATTGAGTTCATAAGGCGAGTTTCTTTCCAAAAACTGTTCTAAAAAGATTGCCAACTCTCGTCGACGAATTTCAATCGTTTGAGACGGGTATGTAGCAAGTACCGATTTCAAATGCTTGTACGCTTCCAAATTTTCTAGACTAAACTCATGTTCACAGTAATCAGAGATAATCTTCAAACCTCGAGCATCAGAAAGTGCTAGAGCAAGTAGCTCATTTGCTGGTAAATCTTTAACACTATACGAATCTAACAAATGATCTTTCATCATATCGTAGTTCTTGTGTTTCCTACGAACATGCAATTCTTTGATAAGATTGATCGCACGAACGATAGTAATCAGACCACCACTCATTAACAGTACAGACATGAAATATATAACTTGAACGACTTCAAATGCACCAGGTGTCGTGATTTGAGTAAAATCAGATAAAATGATGTTGAATGCTCCTGCAATGATACATGGAATAAACATGGTTGCTTCTAAGCGGAACATGAGTGGATCATCAGTGATAAATCTTGATTTCCAGCCACAAGTACGTAAGAGTTTAAATCGATCGGCAATAAAGATGTCATAAAAGAACAACAACAATGCGATCACAGCAAAGAAACACAACACTGCATCATTAGCTAGTGTAAAGTTGTGTAAATACGAAGTACCCATGAAAATATATGCCGTGTAGAAAGCAGCCCACAAACACGCCCAAAACAATGTATAAAGAACGACAACAAGTCTAAACGTACGTTCACGAGCAATAAACTTGAATACCGCCAAGTTGTAGCGAGCACCACTACCCATACGCTTGTAGATATATTTCTGAGCTAAAAAGCGCAACATTTGCATCACACTTGCAATACCGCACAACTGTAGCAGTACTGATGACACCACATCAACTAGAGCGACATGAGGAGCATAAGCTCCAGCCATAGATAACGAATTCCACGTTATACCACCTGCACTACTCACAAACACATAGAATAAACCCAAATACGGGTATATGTGTCTACTACGTATTGGTTGTTTATCTCGCTGCACTACCAACGCAATGAAAAGTACCGCACATAGTACAACAAAGAATGCAAAATAGGTCGTACGACCAATCAAAGAGTTTGTAACTTTTGTAGGTGTATACTTGTCATCCCATATGTTACCTTTACCTAGACGTTGGGTAGTGATAGGAGTATAATTAAACGAAAACTTGATCACTCGGTCAACACATGTTGCATTGAGTGGTGTATTTGGTGCGTTTAGAAAACGAATCATGAGAGTATCAGCACAAGATGAAGAGTAATCTGGAATAGGTGTACGAGTAATTAACCAGTACCCATCTGCAGGAAATGGAATAAATTTCTGCAATGGTGCGTTAAAATGATTTGCAAATGAAGTCGCATTTTCTAGTGGAGAAAATTGATCATAACCACCATTCATCATGAGTATAGGTTTTGTATAGTTTGCAATGGAATCATAGTACAAACTCTTTGGTGCAACTTGCCAACCTTGTACTGCTATATTGGACAACATTTTCGTAGGATGTATCGAAGAAGCAGTGTATTGACTAGCCCACTCCTTGTTTATACTATCTCTAGCAAATTCTGATAGTAAAAGATGTAGTTCTAGTGCAGAAGAACTTCCTGATGATGAAGGTGGGAATCTTCCCTCTCCTGATCGTTTCACTAACTCGTACACATCACTAGTATCAAACAAGTTACAACGAGAGTATCGATGAATTAGTACTGGTATTAGAATCCTAAAGTTTGGACTAAATAATCGATACGCGGCATCTGGGAGAATATTCAAACTTGTTGCTCCGCATATTGGCCGATCTGAATCTAATCGATCTACAAAATCTTTGAATGTGTTGATGGCGTCGAATCCTTGTCCGTATCGTTTTACGAGTTCGTTACCATCGGAATCCATATACCACTTGAGCATTTTTCTTGCCATTTCGTTTCTATTTACATCAACTAGCGTCGCGTTGCAGTATTTTCCCGCGCATACGCCATCCATGACGACGGCATCAAACGTGTTTGGTGATATTTGTAATACACGGTGGATAATGTAGGAGCCACTGTATAAACCATATACGTACACTGGTGTGTTGTTTCTAACGGAGGAAACGAGATCTATTATATCGTATGCGATGGTATCTACAGAGAACGCGTCAAAATAGTTTTTTCCGAGTTTGTCTTGTACTCGCCTCTGCCAGTCAGATGTGTATGAGAATGCCTCCGGTGTCAAAAGCGTATCTAGATTGTTTGACCGGCCAGTGCCACGTATGTCTGGTATAAAAATATTGTATTTTGATTTGAACCTGTCGAAAAGGTAGTCTGAGACATCGTATAGCCCAGCTCCACTCGCACCCTGTCATTGTTAGTTTTTGATTAGCATTGAGTGACATACAAAAAGCCCTCCTAGTACAATAATAGTCCCTGTTGGTGTCGCAGACGTAGAGTTGTATCTCCTAACGAAAAAATTGATGTCACGAGATGTAGGATCGTTGTAGAAGAGTTTTATCTTTGCAGTGGCGCATACGCTGGTATTCTTGATTTGACTGGGACAACCTGTCCACCGTAGGTCCATACCCAGTATCGAGTGAACACATAGAAGCACGAGCATGAAAATCGTGCAGGGCTTCATCTTGGCAACTTGCTGAGCTCACTTGTCACCTTTCAGTGATGTTGTAACTAAGGCAAGAAGCGCTTCTTTACGTTCGTAAAAGATGAGCAGAACACCTTGGGTCACCTCTGGTGAGGATCTCAGACGAGAACGACTTCACAAATTATGTGTTGTACTGTGGGAAACACACGGCGAATCATTCAAAACATACTGGCGTGAATCAGATCCTGTAACACGCAGAAACTTTTCATTAAAAGTTTGCCCAACATTACCGATTGCAAACGAATACAAAAAAGAATTTACTGATATTCTAATGCCAGAACTAACTATAAATTCTCTTGGTGGAAATGATGGCAACGGTTTAATCGATTTATTTCGCATTTTTGCCTGTAACACGTATGAAGACGTCATGAAGAGCGAATACAACAAAACATACGACCGTTACATGAATCAAAAAGTATTTTCCGAACTTCCATACAAATACGCTTGGCCAGTTGATGATAAAATGTACAAAACTTCAAGCGGCAAGCTTATCGATATCACAAAATCAAACTATTTCCGAGACCAACACGAACAACAAGAAGCGATTGATTCACAAAGTGTTAGACACGCACGAGTTGCATGGTGCACAGAATTGCGAATCAAAAGCATGTTAATATTTTTGTCAATGATCCTAGAACAGCACATTGCTCATGTAAATAGATCAACAGTAGGAACAAGAACAGTACAAGCATTAGGGTGTCGATACTGTGGAAACAGAGCAGAAAAGAAATGTAAAGGTTGTAATATGTTATATTACTGCAGTAGAGGATGCCAAAGAGCAGGTGTGTATTACTAATTATCTAATAATATAGATTGGAAAAAACATTCTGAAAAATGTAAAAAGAAAGAAAAAGATTATGAGATATTCAAATTACGTGTACACGATCCTGCAAAAACGTGTCCTATCAAGTTGGTACATCCAAAAATTGTTGAACAAGTGAAACGACTTGGTGGAAACTTTTTAGAAATCGCACGCATGGATTACAAGCATTCACTTGATCATGAGATTCGCGTGCAACCATGGGCACAAGCAGTTGTGAATATACAATTTCCAAAGAATAGAAAGCGACTCGGAAGTGAAAAGTATGAAGTTGATGATATCCGATGGGGACAGTTTTGCATTCCGAAACAAGAAGCAGAAACGTGTCCCGAGTTATGTGAAAAAGATTTGGTTTGTTTTGGCGATGGTGATGAGATTTTAGCCATCCGACAAGATACTGCAAGACAAGCAAATCTTGATGTTATGGTACAAATCATCAACGATACTACCAATACAGCAACACCAGTACTACTTTCAGATTTGTTAGAGAGTATGACGTGGATTGATTATAATGAATAAAAGTACAGTTTACCACATGATGTGTTTGTTGATCCAAGTGTTGTCATCACTTGCCCGGCTGATCATCTTTTTCAATTCTGCCATGACAAACAGCAGAATTCCAAATGGTATGCCGGTCAACCAGTTCTTGAAGGGTAACGGAGCTGCAAAGAATGCAGTGTTGATACCAGGACAATAAATAAACAAACAAATTAACGCTAGTTGTAGAGCGTAGCCGAATATTGTATGCAGTCCCAAACTATGCCTGAATAAACTCAATCTTCTTGTCTTACATGCTAACATGTTTCCCCACTGACTAGCGATTACAGCAACAAAGTAAGCACTACTTGCTAGCTTTAACACTTCTAATTGTTCTTGTTCGTTAAACACTTGACCTAGTGCGTTTGTAATAGGTGCTGCTCCACGCATAAACGATCCATTTAACGTGATGAATGGTAACATGTTTGGAGTAAATCCATAACTTGCCATAACAACAAAGTATGAATAGAAACCAGCAAGCGTTACGACGACACCTGCTTGTGCGTACGAGTAGAAAATAACTTGTTTCGGTACAAGTGATTCTGAGCTCTTTCGTGGTGGTCGTTTCATGATTTCACTTTCTGCGGGTTCATAAGCTAGTAAAATCGCTGGTATGGTATCTATCGCAATATCTATGGATAACATCATTAGTGTACTCAGTGGTAACGGGAAACCAAAAATATATCCTGCTAAAAGCGGACATAGTTCTGCCAAATTGTGACTAATCACGTAAGCGATCGCTTTTTTTAAATTATCAAAGATTAAACGACCTTCTGCAACTGCATGAACAATTGAAGCAAAATTATCATCCATGAGAATCATATTTGCGGCTTCTTTGGAGACATCAGAACCTCCTATTCCCATAGCGATACCAATATCGGCTTTCTTGAGTGCAGGTGAGTCGTTTACACCGTCACCTGTTACAGCTACAAACTCTCCACGTTTTTGACATTGACCAACAATTACGAGTTTCTGTTCAGGAGATGTACGAGCAAATACGATTTGACGTTTTTGTAAAATGTGATTCCAATCATTGTTGGTCAAGTGAGGAATAGCATCTCCAGTGATGACTGCTGCTGGTGCGTCAACGTTTTCTTGCTTTATCGCTCCATGTTCGACATGATACGTAGCAACGTGATCTACTTGGATTATATTTACTTGTTTTGCAATTGCTTTTGCAGTTTCTGGGTGATCACCTGTTACCATGATGACACGAACACCTGCTTCAATGCAAGTTAGCACAGCTTCAGGTACACCTTCTTTTGGAGGATCAATGAGTGACATTAACCCGATAAACTTCATGTTGTTTCTTGGAAGGTTCAAATCACTTGGTGTAGCAGATCGTAATGTGTTTTGCAAATAGTGTTGAACGATAATGTCATCTTCAGTGAGTACGAGTTCGGAAAATCCGAGAATACGTTCACCATATGATGATAGTTGAACGATTGTTTCGTCGAATTGTTCTGGTTGCGTTTCACAGTATTGTGAAACACGTTCTGGTGCACCTTTCATGTAAATTTTGAAAACTTGATTGGCTGTGTCATGATGGACTTGAATTTGCCACTTGTTTGTCGAATTAAAGGGGATCGAGTACAATTCTGGATTTTCTCCTCGAACTTGAGAAACGCTCTTGATTTTTTCACAGAAACGTAACAGTGCTGTTTCTGACGCATCACCAGATACTTTTCTCTTGGCTATGACTTCATTTTCATCCAAAAACGTTGCATTGTTACAAATAGCCGCGCATGCGTACAATTTCTTAAACGTTTCTGAATTTACATCAAAATCTTGTCGATTCTCATTCGCGTTGGTATCACAACTGAAAACGTGGTTATCATGCCACAAGTGAGAAACGGTCATGCGATTCTGAGTCAATGTTCCCGTTTTGTCACTACAAATAGTCGTACTACTTCCCAACGTCTCAACAGCTTCCAAATTCTTCACCATGACATGTTTGTTTTTCATTCTTTTTGCAGTGACAGTGAGTACAGCAGTAACGGCAGGCATTAATGCTTGTGGAATATTGGCAACAATGATGGCTATTACAGCTACAAAATTGTTGATGATTTGATTGGGTTTGTTGTATATCGAACAACTCACAATTAAACAAATCAAACCTTCTATAATGGCAACTGCGGAGATGGATTTGATAAAGCGATCAAAATCTCGGCGGAGTGGTGTTACTCGTACTTTTGTAGTGGATACTAGTGTTGCTATATTTCCAATCGCGGTTTTATCTCCTGTGTGAACTGCTAAACACGTTGCTGTTCCTTTTGTTGCGTAGGTTCCATAAAAACACATATTGTGAGCGTTGATTTGTGTAGTGTGAACATGGGTAGTTGAACGAGCTTGTGCTTCAGTTTCTCCGGTGAGTGTAGAGTTGTCCACGTACAATTCGTTGTTACTGATGATTAACATGTCTGCAGGAACTTTATCTCCACCCTTATGGTTAGCATATTTGCACGAGTTTGACATACTTTGACTATTGCGATATCTCCAGGTACTATTTCTTCTGGATGAATAACGTTGACTACTCCGTTACGAATAACTGTTGCGTGCACTGGAATCAAGTCCATGAAGCCTTTCAAAACTGATGAAGAGGTTGCCTCTTGTATAAACGTGAAAAATGCTGTTACGAAAACAACACATATGAGTACAATGGCGACGTACAAGTTATCATAAACTGGGTTCGTAGGATGCTGTCCCAATTCAACAAAGAAACTTATCAAACACAACAACGCTGCTATTTCCATGAGTACAGTTCCAAAATCCAAAAACTGTTTGATGAATTGTTTCCATAAAGGATTGCTCTTTGGTGGTGTGAGTCTATTTCGGCCACACTTCTCCAGTAGCCGTGTTGCATCTTGTGGAGATAAGCCAAGTGATTGTTCTGGTCGTTCGACATTAATGTTACTCTCGGGAAACACAGATGCTACATCTTGTATCTGTTAGGTTGTCAGTTCTCAATAACGTTACGCATACTTGTAAGAGGTGAACATCTTCTCTCCGTTTGTCCTCAGTGAGGACCGTCTTCATGTTGTGTGAACCGTTTGCTGCGCGAAAACTGTGGACAACTTGAAATGCCTTGTTTTGGACTGGTTATGCGAAGAGTTTTTGCTAACGAGGTAGCTAGCTATTAAAAATTGCGAATTTAATATTTACAACTCTCTTGGCTTGTATATTTGAACTTGCTTGTGTCAATTCCATGAGCTCTCCATTTGGCCAGTATTGTATCCAAATCCACTTGTGTATACTTTGGCGATCGCATCAAAATCCAGGGAGATTCAAATTTGTATAGCCCTATTGGCGAAATGCACGAGTAGACCAAAGCATAGGTCGAATAATCAGTCTCGATAATGTTGTATTGCGATGGGATGCCAGCGCTTGGTCCTCCAAATGTTAGTGTCAATCGAGCTGGCTTCGAAACGTCAATCGCATAAAGATCTGCCCTCATTTCTTCGTAAGTTTTTGCTGGTTTCCGTAGTTTGTTCGTCATGATGTAGTGTCCTGAATGACCATGATTAAGTTTCGAGTTCACAGCAAAGGTTGATTTAATACATTCTCTATTACGCTCAAATGCAGTAACAACGTTATCGAAATGCGCCTTATCGTAAGATTTTATGAAGCTAGCTTACTATATCATACCATTCGCCCAAGAATCTGGTCATATTGAATCCTTGTTGAATGGGAAGATCTTGACATTGTTTCAGGAACTGTGAGTGAGATGACACTATCAGTACTGATAGTATGACAACCGATAGTGCACAGGCAACATACATCTGCTGTTTGATGTGTGCTATTTTTAAATCAATTACAACTTGATGGTAAACAGCACCTTGTGTTAGGGGACCTGTACTTCGTAACAGATTATGACTATGTTGATAGTTGCATAGATTGTTGGACTGGTTTGTAAGTTAACCTTTCAAACATGTCTACAAAACAGACCGAGCTTCTGTACTCGTCAGAGATACAACGTCTAACAAGGCAGATACAAG
>JAESGV010000631.1_pt1 | contig 15209 bp, 20 predicted proteins | sample 9269781 | NCBI WGS metagenome assembly JAESGV01 (sample SAMN15741586, study PRJNA653496) | algae metagenome | isolation source: Tildeniella torsiva UHER 1998/13D and co-occurring heterotrophs from... | place: Slovakia: Slovak Paradise National Park, Hrabusice, Kosice Region | collected 2000-01-01 | reverse complement strand
CTAATAGAAACAGTTGGACAAGAGAGATTCAAAATTATCGACAAATGGGAGCAAGATGGTTATATTTGTGGAAAAGTACAGTTTATTCGAGATGAAGCACCAACTGATCAGGTAATATTAGATAAAATATCACAAACGAGAGATCAAATCTGGATGTTGTTGTCGGCGTTTATGACAGAAGTAGGCCAAGAAGTTAAATCAACGATAGAAGCAAAGATTGGACCGATGCCTGATGGGACAAACGCAGAGAAGTTATCTTATTGGATAGCGGCACTACTGCCGTTGAGTGTACCTCTCAAGTTGGATCTTTTGGCAGTGACCAGTACATCTGACAGATTGCAAGCTTTGTATAACGTGTGTAGCTCCTTGGCACAGAATCACAACTCTTGTGCCTTGCAATAAATATTGCATCCTTCTTTATGATCAATTTTGTGCACAACACTTCTCTTTTGTGAGTTCAAATTCACTTATGAAGCATGCAGCCAACTTGAACAACTATGACAACAAACGAATCAACATCTACTACGCTCAACGCACTATCAAAGAATGTGTTTGACGAATGGGATTGGACATACACAACCTACAAACGTAGAGAAGCAGAAGACTGGGTAGACAAGGCTCCATCAAGCGAAACTGCAGAGGCGTTGTTACATTGGGCAAAAGATCATCCATTTTTGCGAGTAGTTAACAGCGTTGTACCACCAGGTATATTCCCAGAAGGTGTCGCGGTCTCGTTGAACGATATTCAAACCAATGCACCACGCAGAAAAAGAGGACCTAGAATTATTGACGACGATATTTATGATGCTTTTCCACAAGTTAGAATTTACGCTCCTAGAGGTTGTTGTGTTCTTCAGTTACAAAGTGGTGGAACTACAACTTTGAAAACCATCGTGTAAGTTTGATAGGCAGTTTAAACTAATCCATAACAGTTTTGCATTGAAAAAGTTCACTGGTGGTCCTGGAGATGACGACGATCAAGCAAAAATGTTGGAAGACGAAGAAGAACACGGAAACAAATCTCTTGAACAACAAGATACAGAACGTGCACGCGAACGATGGGAACACTATTTCACCCAAGTACCATCAACAGCAAAATACATTATCAGAACCTCTAAGGAGAACGGAGAAGCAGCCCACTTTAGTCAGTTCAGATGGAATGGAGTCCAGTACTACGTTTTCGGCTCAAAGAATGTACATCTTATCGTCAAGCAAGCCTCGGACCTACAAAAGTACACCGACAAACGATACATGACAGCAACAATGATCGCAAATGCTATGATCGACCAAGTCATCACCAAGAAGGACAACAAAATCCAAAAATTCTTGGACCACTTGGAGAACAACGATTTGAGCTGTTGCTTTGAGTTTTTGAACGTTGAATACCAACACGTTGAGTTTTTCGACTTCAAAGACAGCAAATATCGTTTCATCACTTTCACATCGAACAAAGATTTGAAGCAACTAGTCGATCCAAACTTTGAAAAGAACCTTACCATCGCGCAAGAAGCAGGTTTTGAGACTGTTAAGATTAAGACCTATGAGGCCGAGCAACAACACAAACTTTTCGACGAGATTAGAGAAGATATTGGAAACGAGGGAAGCGTTTTGTATTATTTCACAGCAGAAAACACTTGTATTGGAATGGTAAGATAATTTATTTGATGCAAACTAACATCTCTAGATGAAAAAGAAAACTGTCTGGTATGTTGCCATTCGCGCCATTCGTGAGAAGGTTAGAACTTTTGTAGATGTATACAACAAGAACAGCGAAGGTTCAGCAGAACGTTTGGTTAGACTCAAGAAACGTTTGAGACAAACAATGAAACAAAAGCAAAGCTGGTTAGGATTCGACGAAGAAGCACTAGCACGATACATCACTTTGGCAGAAGGGTTTGCTGATTTTGTTTATGACGGACTCGCGCAAAAAGCTACAGTTATCAAAAACATTCGATCAGAGTTCCCTGTTGCATGGAATGCATACCTCAAGCAGAACAATGTCGATGACAAGGTCAAAGTGGTTATCGATTTCTCAAAGATTGTCAAAGCCCAACCTGAAGAAAAGACAGAGCAAACTACTGAAGGTGGAAGAGGTAGAGGCCGAGGTCGTGGAAGAGGCGGTAGACCACAATCTGCAACCACTGGTGAACAAACATCAGCACCAACTAACCAGGAAGCTGTTCAAACACAACCAAAGAGACAGAACAGACCAAAAACTGCTTCAAATGCGAACACTCAACCATCAACAGATGCCTCACAAACCAATGGTAGTCAAACCACTCAGAGCAGAGGCAGAGGTCGCGGAAGAGGAAGAGGTCGTGGACGTGGAAGAGGAGGAAAGGGCAACACTGCAACACCATCAACAACAAGTGCGTAAACTACTTCAAAGTTTATACTTTCTTTTGTATCTTTCTATCTGGCTTTGGTTTCCAAGGGTTCCACCTGTATGCACATAGAGCCATACTTCATTTGCTTTCAAAATTGGTAGAACACTCAACAATGTTTTGGGCGCATAGATTAGATCTAATTCTACATTTGTTTCTTTGTGAATATCTTTCCAAAACCGATAGTACGCTTCGTACGGATGTGCGAACTTGTGACCATGAGCGGAGGGTACAATACGCATAACACGATCCACATTCTCTTTAGATTCTCCTAGATTATTATATATTTGCTCATATAAATAGTTTTCATTTCCTACGCATGGCACGGTGTACACTTGTATTCCTCGTGGATAAAGATGTTTAGCGAGGTAAAAACTAGTTGTACCAGTTCCTGAAGGCACAATTACATTCAAATTCTCAAACCTGTTCCACTGTAATATTCCCTCTGCTACCTCACGTATTCCCAGTTCTGCCTCTACTACACTTCCACCTTGTGGAATGACCAATCGATCTGAAGTTCCAGATGTGCAGAGGGATTCTAGTGAGTGAGCATTCATACCGAGTGACAATGCATGCTCCCAGTTTCCACCAACTGGTGCAGCTTTGTTCGAGCAATAGTAGTCAAATTTCCAATTGTTTGTTTTGCATAGTTGTGCTATTGCGAGCATAGAATTTGATTGGGTACCCTGTACGCATTATAGGATATTTTTGTGACCTTACACCCCACGATGTTACACTTTTCACATCTTTGTATGTTGTATTAGCGTTGTCAAAATAGTGTTTTAATTTCCAAGATTTGTTTCCTTGCAGTGGCCCCAATATATTCGACATTAACACGTACGCATTTGACAAGCAACCAGGGAACTTTTGCCAAGGCTTGATGCTGCACAAACTCATAGTTGTGTTCAATTTTGTACAAAATGACAGACACGACACTCGTTCGATGCCTCACGTTTCTTCGACTTTCAGATGAATATACTGCCTACAAGACAGCAAAAAATTCGTCAGAACGATTTTCAACCATCCATATTGCGCTGCTGAGAGTTTTGGTGATAGGATTAGTCGCATTTTTTACTCTGTCTTTTCTACTAGTATTGCTAGTGTCTCGGTTTAACCAAAACTATGCACCAGCACCCTACATAAAAGATGCTACCATGTATTTCATAGTGGTGGGCGATTGGGGTAGAAACGGGACGATGAACCAATTAGAAGTAGCAAACGCTATGGGTTCTTGGTGTGAAACCAGAGCAATAACGAATAATGGAAAATGCCACCTGATTGTTAGCACTGGTGACAATTTTTATGATAACGGAGTGCATGATGTCCATGCGAAACAATTTAATGACTCATTCGAAGGCATATACACTCACAGTGGACTATCAAATACTCCATGGTACTTGGTAAACGGAAATCACGATTGGAGAGGAGATCCGCACGCTCAAATCGAATACTCCAAGTATTCAAAACGTTGGATCTTCCCAGACTACTACCATTCGTTTATCATTCCAAATCTTGTACAATTTATCTTCGTCGATACAACACCATTTTTATCAGACTATCGAACAAATCCAAAAATGAATACAAAGTTGTTGGAACAACAGAATACAGAGAAACAATTGATATGGTTCAAAGAACAAGTCAAAAAGGGTGAAGATGCAAAAGTGTTATGGAAACTTGCAGTTGGTCATCATCCCATGTACAGCGCAGCAGGAAAACATGGAGATATCCCAGAAATGATCTCCAATTTTGAAAAACTAATGAGTGAAGAAGGTGTACACATGTACTGGAGTGGTCATGATCATAACCTTCAACATCTTAGAAACGATACTGCTCGATTCTTTAATGGAAAATTAAGATTACCATTGGAGCATGTAATTAGTGGTGCAGGATCGGAAACAAGAGATGACATAGAAGATCATCCACTTTTGAAAGCAAAACAAATCGGTAGTGGATTTGTATTTGTCAAGATTGAACGTGAAGTTTTAACATTCTCATTTGTAGACTACAACGGACAAGAAACTTTCACTAGTACAATAAAAATATGGTAAAAATACATTTAATGTAACTGGGAAAACTACATTAGAAGATTCTTGGGGATGATCTCATAACTGACATTACCTTTGGTAATGGGCACTTGGCATTCTTAACTCTTTCATCACCAAGTGAGAACATGGCGGCCATAGTAGTGTGGAACCACTTCAACTCTGGTGCTTGGACATCCTCCAACAATGGGTGAGTGTAGTCAATCCACATGCCATTTTTAGCTTGGTGTGACAAAATGAATTCTACACCATCTTGAATGTCTTTGTTGTCTTGTTTGACACCCAAAGCCAATAAAGAGTCAACCATTTCACCAATCATGTCTGGATCTTGAACATACTTGACAACGAATGGTAATTCATTGGCCAAGAATCTGCGTTCTTTTCTCAAAATTCTTGCAGTTCTCTTTTGGAAGTTTCCAGTATATCCAGTGAATACATAGACGTAATGGGTGACAACGTAGATCAAATCGTGGTATGGTAAGAAATCCTTGACAAACTTGTCTTGGGTTCTTCCGTCCAACTTGGTGTACATTCTGAAATTGGCTGGTCTCTTGAATGAGAGTTTTCTGTACTCTTTTCTGTATGCTCTGAAGCTCTTCTTGATCATCTTACGCATGGCAACCTTTCCGACAACTTTCATGTCACTTAGACCAGCAAAGTGAGCAAAGTTGTGTAGAATCAAGTTAACGCAGAAACTTCCGTATTCTGTCCATTGTGTCGATGGCTCATGGAAGTTCTTTCCTGCTACGGAGAAAGCTTCCTCTATTTTGAGGGTAGAAATCTTTTCTCTGAGAGCAGCATCCAACTCGGCAACATATTTGGTGTCGGTGTTGAACTTCTTTTGCATGGCCAACATTTGAACCCAGTACTGTGGTTTTGTTAGTTCCGTCTTTGAAATATTTAACATACCATAACTTTGAGTGGGTTAGTGACATTGGCGAGCTGTTTGCGTGGCTCTGGTGCTACAAGCTTTTGCCAGCGACTGCAAACATCAGCTGCCATCTTAATGGCCTTCTTGCGGATTAATGGATTCTTGAACCTGTTCATGGTCATGAAAAGTCTTAAAATTAGCAACCGAAATTATACGTACCCAACAGCGAATTCATTACCAGCGCTGGTAAGATGTGCAACGTTCATCGACTTTTCGTTGAGTCTACTTAAAGCTGAAAGAACAGCCTTGTCGCGTTCCTCAACGCTATAGCGAGAACCCTCCCATAATTGTGTTTTGGCTGCTACAAGTAGCAGGACGGCGAGTAGGACAAGAGCCGCGATTGCTTTCATGTGTTTTGAACTTTTGTGACCTCGTCACTTGTCAGAGATTGGAACTTGGTGATAGGAGATAGGGAAAATACGTTTTTAGATGTTCTAGCTTTACAAAAAATGCACAATGTTATGATGCTGTGTTATCTGTGATAACTTAAACAAACAAATAGTACCTAAAGATTATGCAACATCACTTGGTTACGTACTAAGCATCTAAGCACGACACCTAAAAATAATTATTTTAGCAAGTTGCCCTGCAAAGTCGCGACAGATCACGATGGACGTAGTTCTAGATGATTTTAGTTCGTGGCTACCATCAGCAGACAAAGTGTCTCAAATACAATTCTTACCAAAGATAACATGTCCAGACGAGCCTACTAATGGTTATGCGAGTCTAATTGATCAAGTATTCTCGTACTTTGACTCTCGTAATTCCACAGTTTTTAACTAACTTAATACAGAAGATAATCCTCTAAAATGGAACGAAGAAAGGATAAGCAACGATTCTCTGTCAGATGTTCTAACATCTCTCCATGTAACGAAAGCAGTAACAAATGAACCGCAGATAGAAGCAGATGTTATCGAATCTACTCTGGATGACGTTCAGTTTTTTTCTATTGACACAGATGGTAACTTTTTAATATGGTTTGACTTTTAGTGCTTGAGAGACAGTTGGTGCAGGAAGTAATGTTGGATGTGGATTACACACCCTCACTCGACGACATTTACGAGTACCTTTCGCTCAAAGATGAAGTCGTAATGGAGGAACCTGCGAGGTACAAATTTTGAAACAACTAGTAACTCTTAAAGCGACGAAATGATATATATTTTAAATGATGCAGAAATATTTGCAGAATCCTACACAGAAGATTTCAAAATTCAGTTTTGGCTGCCAAAATATATCGAATCCCCAGCAGAAACCACTTGTTACAAATTGGAATCGTATCGTCCATTATCAGAGGAGATAGAACAGTACTTAGTCTTTGAAGAACACAATTCGCTCGATCACGAGAAGTTTGATACAACTTGTGTCGTTCCTGATGAAACTATTCAGCAGTTACCGTTATACTCCGAGGAATACTCAATTATCGAAAAAAGTACGTACATAGTCATATATAACCTTGGAAGTTTCTGATGACGAAGATTTGCTACTCGAAGAAGCAATTGTTGTAGAAGAGATAGATGATGTATTCCATTTCACTCGAAATCAAGTTTTAGAGTTAGCAATTCACGAATTCCAAAAAGAAAAAGCAAACACAAATATACCTACAGATACTGCTATTACGCACTTCTCTTTGGAACGTATTCACACGCTAGAAGATAATTTGTACATGTTCGACGCCAAATTGAATTCTGATGACATCACCCAACTTGCGAGTAAGTAGTAATACAAACGCTAACAAAACTAGTGCCAGAAATTGCTAAAGAACCTATTTTCGATCACCACGCCGTGTTTAATCTTGGAACAGTTTCCATGACAGGAGCGTTGGTTACGGAAAAGTCAATAGAAAACGTAGAGATTTCACTACCATCTCTTTGGTACTCTGACGAGATATACAACGGCAAGAAAAAGTTACAGGAACATAATACAACGTCGATACCTCCGATCATTGAAACTCCACTGCTGTTCGATAGATTAGAGACGGAGGTGGAGAGCAACGAGTTTTCTCTAGATTTCAAGGCTAGTACACAATCACACGGTAATGAAGAAAGAAGCGATGTTATGCGCATACCAATGTCGACATCTCTTTTCGAAAGATTGAAAGTAATAGAAGAAGAGGGCAGGATCATGCACCAACAAGATCGAGCAAAAGCGGATGCTTGGTTTAAAGATGCAGAGGTTAGAGTTGAACTATTCAGACTTGACGAAGGAAGAGGTAAGTTCTTGTTCTAGACTAACATAAAGGTGCGACGATAGCGTATTTTGACAAAGCAGACTCACTACCAACACTTGACGAGTTCCTTGCAAAAGAGAAACAACTAACAGACAAATCGTCAACTAAAGATGCGACTGTCGAAGAAGATGTAGATAGAGAGACTAGTGTACCAGAAGAAGAGGATAGCCTTGATAACTTCATGAGCATGTATAATCAAAAACCAGTTCCATCACAAAGAAAGATAGTACCAAACAAAAGTGGTTATATGCTGAAGAGTCCGCCCAACGTTTGCAGTAAGTAGTTTACCTCTGCTTAATAACATCTCTAGTTGCTCAATACCAGATGAAGCTAGTTGAACAAATAGGAGACAAGTCTACTCTTATTGTTACACCAAGTGCATTCCCAACGCACAGCGTATTAGCATTGTTATTTTACAACAAATTGGCACAAAACAACGGCGCGTATGTCTTATGGATCGATAGTGAGAAAGATATGTCACGAGTAGCAGGCTTTTATACTGCATACTTTGACAGATTCGCAACTGTAACAATACTTACTGTGGCAAATCTAACATCGTTTACCATGAACGAATCAAAGTCGACGAAAAATGGTATGATACTAACTACACCTGCTGTTGTGGATATGATAGTTCAGAAACGAAAGGGATTATTGGAGAAATGCGCGTTACTAGTTTACAGTGAATCGGTACTAGCAAAGGATTTGGATGCGAAAGCGTATACTACTTGCTGTAGAGTAATCACGAATATTTGCTCGTGTACAAGCAACAACAACATACAAACCATCGCTCTATCTCGCATACCTTCAGTATCAACATCTTCGTTGGTTTCTCTAATGAGTGAGGCTGGTCTATTAGTAAGACAGTTAATTTTTATACTAATTTTTAAGCAAGTGATGTGCAAGTCAGCAGTGGACGCCGATACATTACCATTTCTAGTTCAAGAGCAGCAACTGGTATCAATAGAAGGTACGTAACGATTTTACTCGTACTTAGAAGCAGAAACAAAGCTATTTGGATTCATCAAGTTTGTTGTAAATGTTGGAGAGTTTATTCTTGGTACCATCAGAAATCGTGAAGAGACTGTTGGATTGATTCCGTTCACAGAGCTCAAGTCGAACAAGCTTGGTGTACTCGTACAACAACTGACTAGTGAGATACGTATGATACTATTAAAACCTGAGGGAAAGAACGACTCTGCACTACATGAGAAGAAAAGTCTATTCGAAAAAGCAGTAAGATTGCACGCACTACGTGAGTTGATGGAGATGACGCTAAATGGCGGTGTATTGGTAGGATTGGAATATCTTACGCTACTAGAAGAAAACAATGGATACAAAGCGGTGCTAAGGGGTGAGATGCCTAGTTGGAAACAATTAACAGTTAGGATCAATTTCTGATGTGTTTGAAAAGCTTCAACGATTGAAGAACGATAACTGCAGTCATCCAAAACAAGGTGCTTTACACAAGCTTCTACAACAGGAACAGGCTCGTACCAAGGACAATAGATTTAGAGCTCTAGTTTACACCAAGCATACCACAGTTGCCAAAGATATTGCAGAATTGTTGATTACGTTTAAAGCGAGCGAATTCGGAGTTTTTGAACTAGTGGAATACGACGACGGTGTGAAACAACGCTGCATTCAAACTAATGCTATCGTTCCGTTCAGTTCAAGTTTTGAGTGTACTGATCAAAGCTCTGTACTAGTCACCACCTACGATATTGCACAGCCAATCGATTACTCAGTATTCGATTGTGTTATTCACTACGAAGGTGAGGCTAAACCAGACTTGGAACTAATGGTAAGCGGACAACCTACAAAAGCTAACAATAAGAAATTTATTTGTCAAAAACAACTTCGATCGTTCACGCTACTATCCAAGTATGAGCAAGAGCCTGATTATGATATGTATTGTGACAAGTGGGTATCATCAGTACGAAAGAGTTGCTTCAGCGAGAAAGATTTAAAAACAGGAGTAGCAATTGATCACATTAACTATAATATCATCAAAAAGGTTGCAAAAGAGAAAACATTATACAGTAAGAATTAATTTATTGTTTCTAATAGCATAGCGCAAGAAGAAATCAAAATACTTTGTCCTCACGCTGAAAAGAGTTCACAACAATCGTCGTTAGAGTATCAAATAATAGCAACAGAAGCACTTTTGCAGAATAATGAACTGATTCAGATGCTGGAGCATAGACATGGACTACACATTGTAGAGCGAGTAATGTCGAAAAACAGTCCTGCAGATATTATCGTGAACGAAATAGGATGTATGATCGTGACAAACTTCTCGAATGTCGCAGGTTTAGACGACCTCAAGAATCGTATGGGAACTTTTATCGAGCGGCTAGTGCTTTTGTCAACTCAGTTCAAAGAGTGCGCAATTCTTATTGAGTTGTATGACAACGATACTGCTACTCTTGACGCCTTTGACGATTGTCTAAAGTATTGCTCCGTATTCTGCTCAAGAATGTCATCAATGACTCTTTCTATGAATATGCACGTCAAGTATTTATTCAGTCAAACAATTGAAGAATCTGCAGAGCTCATTCGAGGAGTTGTCAGTACGATGGAGAAATTAGCAAATGAAACAAGAAAGACTGATAGAATTTGGATCAAAGAGGAGGAACCGAAGCACGTCAAGTTTTTGTCTCTATTTCCAGGTCTCAATGTAAGCAACTCGACGATATTTTTAACATATTAAGTCATTTACTGCATATGCACTACTTGAATCGCATACGCTACAAGACATTGCCCGAATGAACTTGGATGACATCAAAATACAGTTTGGAGATGTCATTCCAGAACATTGTTTGGAAGTATTTTGTAATGTACTACACATGTACTCTGGTGACCAAAGTATGAACGAAGAGATCTCGCAACAGTCCGAAGACAATGATGTTCATGGACAGTACGAGCCGCCGACACAACAGTACGAACAACCACTTGCTCAACAGTACGAAGAACCTTTTTACTCGAGCCAATATCGTCAACAATATGTGGAGGAAGACTACAGAGAGTCGGACTATCCTATTAGAAGTACTTTTTTGCAACCACAAGAGACTATCCAACAGCATAGACCTCACCAGTACGTGGTTCCTGCATATCATGAACAATACACTCATCACCAAGTGTTACACGAACCTGTAGATGAGGAGCCACCACGAAAGAGATTTAGACCAGAAGAAACATACGAGGTTCATCAAGAAGAAGTGATGCCAACTTATTACTCTCGCTCAACTACTCATCGAGAACCACAGTTCATGAGTTACCATCATCAAGAACCTCTCTTTTTGAATAGTGAAAGACCTCACATTACAAATAGAGAGTATGAGAGATTCGTGACACCAAAGGCTGCTAGACCTAGTAGACTCTCTGAGACCCCAATCTTCACATCACCGTCCAAGAAGTACCAAGAGGATTTGTTAAACTTTAGACATGGAGCAACGAGCACGCCACCACAACGCAGAAGAATTGAACGCTCACCATCACCAGAAGAGATACAACGCACACCGACTAGATCTAAAGCAAGAGCAGTAGAACGTAAAAGTGATGAGAAGAAGAAGACAGGTTTAGAGCAGCACGCAGAAATGATACAACGATTCATGTTCAAACCAACTGGTTCAGCAGGAAAAAGAAGGTTAACGTTTACACCAGTGAAAACTAAGAAGAGATAGATAAATGCTTCTTGTACAACGATTCGACATCTTCATCTTCCAATGAAACAAATCTTCCAGAAAATTCTTTTGTAGCGTGCAATGCAAGAGCCACGATTCGATCAGCAACATTGTCAGGAGACTTCAACTCTCCCTTCTCATGAAACTTGATGAATTTGTTATGATCTTCTTCTTTCATGCCTTCTTTTGCATTGTTTCGGATTTCGTTTTGCATTTCAGTATCGACCACTCCTGGTCGAACACTTATGAAAGTAATATCTTTCTCCTCTACTGCTAGAACAGTGTTGAGTTGGTTCAATCCAGCTTTAGTAACACAATAGCTTGACCATCCATAGGTAGGTTTTACAGCAGCACCACTAGAGATGAATATTACTTTTCCATTTGTTTTACGCAAATGAGGCAGAGCAAAATGTGTTATTTGCATCACAGACAAAAGATTGATTTGAAACGATTTGAAAAGATCTGATTGTTGATAGTTCTCGGCAGTAATGTCGTTAAGAGCATGATCAGCCAATGGTTTAACCTCACCCAGCGTTCCGGCGTTGTGAATGATGCAATCTATTTGCCCAAAAGTTTGAATAGTTTCATCAATTATGGTTTGCGGTGCTTCAGGACTGCATAAATCAGCGGTAATTACTTTCGACTGCACTGTCGTTAACTCGTTTTGGAGAGAGTGTAGTACATTTTCACTTCGGGCTGTCAATACAACATGTGTCACCTCTTGTGATCGAGAAAAGCTTTTCGCAAGTGAAGAACCAATGCCTCTTGATGCACCAGTTATAAGAACCTTGGTATTAGATGTATAAAAGCTACACTCACGACAAACTTTTGCATCTTTTACAACAACACAAAACGAGTATTTCATGCTCATTGTCGCTTTCTTTTTGAGTTTTCAGTGAACCAGCTCTGAAATTGTCTTACAAAATCTGTAGGTGGCATTGCGACGCAAACCTACAGAAGACGCGATGTCTGGATACAAGTCGATGAAGGACAGTTTGACTGCCACTGCGGAATCTCTAATGAAGTCCTATGTCAAGCAAAAGGCTTTAGACGAGATTGTGGTTAGTTTTTTTGCATTTAAAACTAAATTCTCCAAGACTTCGAATATTAACAATACAAAACGCGAGAAAAAAGAAAAAGAAGACAAAGTCTGCTCACTCATCAACAACATCAACCATTTGCAAACTGATATTAACAAACATTGGAATAATTTAGCAACTCTGGAGGATAAAGTTAAATTCGCGTCGACAGAGTGCAAAGTAGCAGAAGCAATGATACCACAAGCCTTGAATTCATTGGAAGAGAGTATGTGAATCGATTATTTTAACATGGCAGTTAAAAATCGTCAACAACAGCTCGAGGAGGCATACAAGTCGCATTTTAGGAGCATCTCGGATTTGTCTTTCGAAATCGAAACTGGAGTTGGTTCTATTTACAATCATCAGCAAGACTTGAACAATGGTACGACTACCTCAACAAAAAACTAAATCATGCAGCGAATGCAAAGATTGATGCTGCCAGACAAACCCTTTTACAGATAAGATCAAATCATGCAAGAGTTGAACAAGAATTTGCAGCAATGAAACAACGAGAAAGTAAGTTGATCATTTGTTGCCTAATCCTTAGTACATTCAAATGGTGAAATTGCGTCTTTGACAACAAGTCACGAAACAACTCTCGCGGAAACTTCAAAGGTGAAATCAAACATAGAAAACATACTCGGTCATATCGAAAAATCGCAACACGCAGTACTAGAGTATCACGAGAAAGAATCACAACTGCAATCGAAGATGATCAAACTATCCACTAAGAGAAAGGACAGCGAGTCTAAGGCTTCTGACCAACTAGGCAGATCGTCGAGCAGTTATATCGAGAAGATATCAGTAGCGTTGGCTCAATTGGAGAATGATCAAGACTTTGTAGACAAGACATCGCAAGAACGACTAGATCACCATGCTTTACTAGAGAATTCTCTTGGCACGCTTCGAGAGGAAGAACATACACTTGTGACTGAGACTCAAGAGGTAGAGAAGGTGTACAAACTTCAACAACAGCGATTGTCTGTGCTTTTGGAAGATATCTCAACAGTAAGATAACTTTGCGACTCGACTAACAAAAAGATTGAAAGCACAATGTCAAGTATTGACAAGGACCTAAACTCACTAGACGAAACAATGAAGCGTGAAATAGGACAACTACAAGAGCAGTTGCAGAGCCACAATTTAATTATCACCAACTACCAAACTCAGAAAGGACAACTTGACCAAGAGGAGAGAGAACACAGCTCTGAACTCATAGATGTTTCCAAAGCTTGTACTACTCTCTTTGAGCAGAAGTCGAGAGTTTTTGATCTTTTGGTCGCTGAGAACGTAAGAATACAGTTGCTTCTAACACAAAAGCGAGCAATATCAGAGGCGGCTACCGAGATACAACAAAACGCAGAAGACATCAAGATTTTGACGAGATCTCTACCAGAAATGAACGTTTCTGAGATTGAGATGTTGCGTGCAAAGCTACAAGAAGTTCATTTAGAGAATCAAGCACGTACCAATTATGCTCGAGAAGCTCAAGAAAAGGTTTGTACATTCTCCACTCTACTTATCGTGTAGTACAAATGGTATTTGCAGCAGATTGGTGCCAAGCAAGAGGACGAGAAACAACGACAAGCAGATGTTAATAATCTACTATCAGACGAGTATGCGGAAAGATGGCACCAAGAGAAGTTGAAGGTTAGGCAAAAGATAATAGAGGAGGTAAGCGAAGACTGTTTACTAACATATTAGGTGTCTGTCTATCGCAACCAAATTCGAAGCGAAAAAGAAGCTCTGCTACAGAACAAGTTCACGCTGCGCGAACAAGAGCTAACGACTGCGTTGATACTCAAGCAAAACGAGCTTTCACAACTGCAATCGCAGGTTCAAGAAGATGTTTCTAAAGTAACTGCACTAACTCGACCTGTAGCATCACGCACTGCGAAGGATGCCCAAGTTGCTCAGTATGATCTATTGTTTGAGAACAGCCTTGACTTTGACGTCGATTTTGGTAGTAACGATGAGAAAGAAGATGATGACGAAGATCTTTTCTCTGCAAGTCAAACAAAGATCCCACCAAAAGTCGTCTCTCCAAAGAAACCACTCAAAATGAAACCAGCACCAAAAGAAAGACCTGCACCAACCAAGGATCGAAAGCAAACAGAGAAATCTCCACCAGCGACCATAGAAGGTAAAAAGAAGACTAAAACAACAACACGTGCCCAGTCACAAATCAAACCAAAGAAAAAAGCAGAACCAAAGAAGAAATCAAGCGCTGTAACAACCAAGCAATCACAAAAGCCAAGCAAGAAGACACCCAAAGCTGTTGGCTCCGATGATCTCAGTATCTTTGACTTTACTGATTGAAGATCCATGCACGTGCACTATTTGTCTTTGTTTATTAAAACTGCGCTGTTTGACATTGCTTGATAGTTGACTTGCCCAAAAATACTGTAACCAATGCGTCAGACAGGCTCGCCTAGTAAAAAGAAGGTACGCGAAGATCGTTTAACGTTTACACCTACGTAGGCGTCTGAAAACACGACGAATTATTATCAGACGCAACAACAGTACTCGAATTCGTTATTCTATCCGCAACAGTCTCAGAACGAATATTATCCACAGCAAGTACTTTTTTTTTGATATTTGGTTATCAACAATACATAGGGATACTACCAGTATGATTCGACGTACTCGCAGAGACCACAAGGCAGAAATATGACAAATAGCTTCATGAACGATGCGTTGCGAACGGCGTTACTAACAAAAAGCGAGGTTTTAATGACCACCCTTAGTGGGCTTCAACAACAGCGTAATAAGAGAATATGTCAAAATCATAACCGTGTTTAGAGCTGAAAAGAACAATTCCAAAAACAGTACAAGAATACCACACTTTATATCCACTGGACAA
>JAESGV010000630.1_pt1 | contig 15222 bp, 14 predicted proteins | sample 9269781 | NCBI WGS metagenome assembly JAESGV01 (sample SAMN15741586, study PRJNA653496) | algae metagenome | isolation source: Tildeniella torsiva UHER 1998/13D and co-occurring heterotrophs from... | place: Slovakia: Slovak Paradise National Park, Hrabusice, Kosice Region | collected 2000-01-01 | reverse complement strand
TGGCAAGTGCGAAGATGTTGCCGATTACCATTGGCTCAGAATGTTTACTTATCAATGGAGAGTATAAATCAATCTTAATGGGAAATAATAAATGGAAAGTTATTCAACAACTGTTTTTGGGTGTGGTTTGAAGGTTTATTTTTAGCTCTGCCTGGCAGGCTGCTCAAAGGCTGCCTATGTCAACTGACTCAAAAGAGCCACTTGCGAGGGGATACAAACAAAAAAGAAACAAACACAATAGACAACATGAACAATAATGAATACAGTTTTACTAACAACTATTCCATCAGCTTTCTACCACAAAGAGAAGAACAACCTACCGACGCACAAATGGATTTCAAAGATATACAAGCACTCACTAGTTTCGTTCCAAGATCAACTCCTGTTTCTGGTTACGCTATGTACTTCAAGTTTGCGACCAAACGAGATGCAAATGGTGTACGACAAATGTACCACTACAACGATTACATGGCCGAAATTGCACGTCAATGGAGGAGCATGTCTCCTCAAGAAAAACAAGTTTTCAACTATGAAGCACAATTACACAAGGTGGGCATCTTATAAATCATTTACTTCCACCAACCATTGTTGTAGTCAGCATAAACATTATAACCTTGGTTCACGCCGTTAGGCATGGCGATAGATACCTTACTAGTTTCAACTCTCAAATCTTTTGCCATAGTAACAGCACATTCCACTTCGAAATGATACTGATTGATCACAAATTTACCATTTGCTGTTGGAAACACTGTACTAGGAACATCAATATACAAATCACGAGTTGTAGTCGTCCTAGATGGCACTCCATCGAATACTTGCCTACACACTTCCTTGTGTATTGTTGCCGTTCGTCCACTACTCGTCAAAGTCATGTCTTGCATCAATTTAACTCGAATGGTATATACATCTTTTTTAGAATCATTTTGAATTTGCGCTCTGATCAACGCTTTTTCACCAGGTGCCAAAATATCTTTTGTAACATCCAAATGAACTTGCAATTTTCCATTCCCATTCATAAAGAATGATTTCTCCTTCTTTACTTGCACAAGTTGCGGTAACCGTGTCAAGTTCTCGTTGATTGTGATGAATTTACTGTTCTTGATATTTATACCTTTCATATCTACCCATACTTTAACGCGATAAATTATGGCTGCTTTGTACCCTTTTCCCTTTGCAGAAAAAACACCAGGAAGACCTTGTGGTAATTGGAATTGGAATCCATAAGTGTATTTTCCAGGCGCGACAGTTTCCCCGTTATAGTTACTCAATGGTGATTCTTGTTTGAAAAATTCACGACTTTCGAACGCTAGTAATGATGTTGATTGATTGTTTCGTTGGTCGGCTTGATTACGATCGACTTTTGATCGTTCGAATCCTTCCCACTTGATCATGAGTTGTTTCGCGACAATGTTTTCAGTGACATTGAGTTCAACGTGACCAGTGATGATTTGTCCTGCCAAATAGGATTCTCTATCCAATTTTACTTCTATTTTACCTGCACCTTTGACGGTCTTGAGAACAGTCGTGATATTGGCAAACACTCCCTTCTTTGCTTGAGATTGTGTTCTATTGTGACTATCACGAACTTCTGCCGTAGATGACGTTACAAATGTTGGTTGTGGTGTTGTATTGACAATGACCGGTGCAATTGGTTGTTGGATCATCATTGGATGATGAACTAGTGGTTGTTGATAGACCGGTTGAACGTATACTGGTTGTGGTGCTATCATTGGTTGCACAAGAACTGGTTGCGGTGCCGTGAGTTGCGCAAAAAATTGATGTGCTCCGTAACTTGGCTGGTGATAATGTTGTGGTGGTGGTTGTTGAAAATGTTGTAGCGGCTGTTGTGGAAGAGGGGTTTGATAATGTTGTGGCGGGTCAAGTGCTGATTGTGGCATCCAATGTGGTTCTGGCTCTTGTTGAATAGCCTTGTCAAATGCAGGAGCGCTTGGCTCAGGGTACAAAGGCTCTGTTGTGGCCATGTTTTTTTGACTTTTTGTGTTCGTATTTTAGACAGTTCTAGTGTACGCTTATGCAGAATCAGGTGTACTTTTTCGAACGACGTGTGACAACAGTTGTGCTTACAACGTATTCTGGCATCCAGGTTCAGGATTCTAATCTTTGCTAATGCTATCACCATTTCGCTTAGCCAAGCCATAGGGTTCAAAATATGTTATCTCTTCAATGGGAAACAACGAGGAAATTATTCTAGGTGTAGGGCTAACTAATTAAACAACTTCTTTCGTCGAATATCATGAAAAAGACCTTTCATTTCACTTCCAACGTTCCATGTCATCGTTGAATTAGCTTTGCTTTACATGGCAAGTTGCAAAAGAGCAAGGATTCCAACTAGTAAGATGTTAGAATTCAAAAATAGTTACCGTTACTTTTGTAAGAAATGCAAACAAGCAAGAAGACCAAACTTGTGGGGTTGTTGTACAAAAACTTGTCGTTTGAAATAGCTACTAGAATCATTAGCTTTTGGCATCATTCTGTAGAGGTAGAGTCCCCGAGAGACTGGATCAAACTGTTTGGAAAAAAGAATGGAGAATATCGTCAAATTTACACACGCGTTTCGTTTGAGAGACATATGAGCGATTACGACAGTGTAATACCGGCCAATTCTTACCTACAACCGTTCAAAATGCAATATCCAGTTGCCATAACGTCAATAACAGCAAAAACACATTTCTCGGAACAGTTTTGGCTCTCAAATTGGAACTCACTACAAGAGATAATATTAATAGACACCAGTTCACGCCGTCACAAAATTTCTCAAACACGTGGTCACGCCAAAAAGATTTTTAGCGAGTGTAAAATCTGGCCTACGTTACGCTCATTTTCAATTCGTACATTTGGACTTGTGTTGCTAGGACGATACATACACTACCTTTCTAATGTAACATCACTAGACATTGAGGTAGAGAAGAGTAGGAGGCATGATTGGGATCCATTACTATCAGACTTACATCGTTTGTCACATCTAAGATGTCTAACACTAACATTTTCTCCACCAGCTGGAAAGCTCCTACTACCTATGTCTCTAGTATTTTTATCACTACAATTCCAAAAATCGAAGAGTGCATTTGTAATGGATAATTTACCGAACCTACAAAGTCTGATGCTTACACAGATGTATCAATATGGAGATTTTAGCGATACAGTGCAAAGAGTCATGGGATGTTTCAAAACAAATTCGTTGCATGCAGTAGGATTTAGATTTAACAAGATGAAAAACTTGGCAAATATCTTGAAACCAGATATAATGCCCTCTTCAGTCACAAGTTGTACGATAGAATATACAAACGAGAGAGAGTCACATATGAACTGGTTTGAAAATGGTCAAGTACAGTTTCGCGCTATCAACATCGATCTAGAATCAACTGGTATGATAAATCAAATGCTTGCTCAGGTGCGGTATCAACAAGAGGTGGAGGTGTTATCTCTTTCCAAGCTAGACATAACAAGTGTTTCGACTTTGCAAATCAAGACGCTTGGCAAGTTAAAGATACTGCGAGTACGCACTGGTATCATGGACAAAGATTTATTAAGACAAATTTCCAATGTTAATTTGGAACTAGAATGAAAGTTTTAGAAATAAATTTATTCGAATAGTTGCTGTACAATATGATAACGTCGGTAAAGCTCGCTCTTTATGACTGTGTCATAGAATACAAACTGAAACCCAGGACCACGTTTCTCTACTTCTTCGATGAGCCTGCTTAGTGCATCATATCTATGTGCTCCTTCAGCCCCAAGTTTTGTCACAAAGGTGCCGATGTCGCTACGACACATTATGTGCGCGCTACGATTTCTTAAGAAGTTGCACAATTCATAAAAGTCGTGGGTCGTAAAACTACCTTTGATACCATACACCCCACTCAAGTTCTTTTCTCTATTTCCAACAAAATATCGACCACTGATTCTTCGAAGATCATCTTTTAGCTTTCCAGGTACGGTTGTTTTGTCATTCTCATCTTTTATCATATCAACCACAGTCGTCAGCATATTCATGAATTTGTACGGACTGAATACCATCTTGGCTAGTCGAGCTACTTGATAGGAGGTCTTGTTTCCGTCTCTAAGATGTAATAGTAGCTGTTGAAACATATTGTCGGCTAATATTTCTTGCTTAACCGAGCAATTAGAAGCAGTTACTATAGTTTCAAGCAGTGTGGCGAAATCAGCTCTTTGCTTGGCTAGGTTGGGAGCCATGCAGTCTTCCAGTAAACTAATTTCACTTGTTGGGTTCACAAATATGTAGCTAAGAGACCAACAGACCGATATTCCGCTTACGTCGAGGTCTAGATAGCAATATAGTACATTTTTGATAAGGTGTTTCAATTGTTCAGCGGATAGAACATCATGATGTAGATGTATTTTTAACGGTTTGGCGGTTGATACCAGAACAGCTCGATAGAATATATCATTTAGATCATAATCAGCAGATGTGGGCTTCATGCAGTACTTCGTCGTGGCTAACGCAGTGCCTGAAATATATTCATTTAATCCACATTCTATAACTGTTGCATCCCAACCGAAAAGCTTTCCTAGATGCATGATGGGCTTATCGTGCACCATACATTGAGGGTTAATCAGGTAATCGCCTCTTTCGATAAACTGTTTTGTGTTTGAATCGTTCATGCTGTTCGTTTGTTAACTGCTTTGCTTGCCGAAGATTTAGCGTCTGAATAGCTCTCTCTGATTGACTAATCCAGTCATCCGTAGCGTGGTTGTAAGTGGTCCAGTACTATTTCGCAAATTTTATGTTACAGAGAATATTCAACTTTTTGCGAAGATGCTCACCATTCATCTTAACGATCTAGACTCGCTATTTGTCGAACTTATAAACCAAATGAAAATGTATGGCGACACTATTAATTAGTAACAAGACGCAAACCTTACCAACCCTTAACGATTTAACCTCTTTATGTGTAGATGACGTGCTATCTTCGTTTGAACAGCTGTAAGAACTGATAAGGAGGAACTAACGTTAACGCCCAGAGTTGGCTACGATATTTTTGGGAATAATTAATCTGGTTTACAAGAACAGGGTTCTAAACTCTTCAAATCGCTTGATTGCTTTGTAGAACTTGATAAATAACATAGGGTCAATTTCGTCTCGTATCCAACTGTAAAAAATAGATGAATTGGCATTTTCTTCGGCACCTTTAAACAGCACTACCGTGATAATATTGCCTCTGTCAGTATGCGTCCACCATTCCTGAACATTTCCTAGAAACGCTCCCAAATACCTAACACTTTTTGTATTATACCACTTTCTGACGTCGATACCTAACGTAGAGCAAAATTTGTCGCAAATTGAGCCATTTCTCGACCAGTCAAAACTGGAGTTAAACTTGAACAATCTGTTAAGTTCGTCATCCAGTGCATCCTTTATTGTTCTTGAAAGACTTCCTGCTATGTTTGCGTAAGAATGAAAAAAGTCTAAAATTTTTCCATGATCGAACACGTATTCGTACAAGTTGCATCCCATATGAGTGATTGTACGTTCTAGCGCATATTCCTGCTCTAGTTGTGACGTTATTAGAATCTTTTTCAATAACATAGTAAGATCGGACTTGGATTTAGCACCTCCACAAGTACCATCAGCAGCTTCAAGAATATCCAAAACATCTAGTTGTAGGACGTACCCTCCGTTAACTTTGTCTTCTTGAACATACAATGTTTTCCATGTGGACCATAAATCCTCTTTCTCCATGATACGCGCTAGTTTTAGCCACTGTAACACTAGGCTCATTCTAATTTCGCTGTTACACGAGTCTTGGAATAACAATTCCCAAATTGTTTTGGGATTTGCCTGCTGTAATGTGTGCGCTGTTTCGTTCAAATAATAGTTATTAACAATTGCGTGAACACAAGACTTCTTTTCGATTGTTTGTACACATTCCACCTCTTCTACAGAAAGCAGCGTGACACGTGAGTCGTTGTTCTGCGTTTGGTTTACCTGCAGGACAACTGCCTTCTCTTCGTTCATTTGCATTTCATCTTCTACAAAGGTTAAATTTTAAGACGATCTTACGTGATGAGGGCTTCTTCATCGTAGGTTTGTTTGGAAATTTTTGTTGGAAGGTTAGAAGCAAGTGCTTGAGTTCTGATGGTACTGGCACATTATTCAACTCACGCTGGCATTCACTAGATAGCGCCTCAAAGTCTACCATTTGCAACAATTTCAAAAATGAATATTCATGTAGAAATTCGATATCATCGCTCATGATGGTATTAAAAACGATTTCTTCTTTTTGAGAATCGCAAACATCCAACTCCATGTTCTCCGACTTGTTGGGTGCTGGAATAGGAGTGGTTAGTTGCTGCTCAACATTCTCACTGATATTAGGTGCTGTTTGAATGTCTTGTACTTCTTCTGCGGTGCGCACATGTTCATAGTGTGGAAGCATTCTGTTAGTTGATGAAAATATAAACTTTTTGTAACTCTATTTGGGAAACGGTACAATCAATATTGATCCAAAAAGTCAATCTCTCTCATGAGCTTACTCTGATGGCTGTTAGAAAGTAGCCGATGGCTAATCTACATATGCATACTAATGACAGCAAGCAATGTTGGGGGACACCAGACTACAGAAACCCTCACCATCAGATCCCCTCACATAGAATTTTGAATGCAACCCTTACACGCCTAGACATCATAGCCATGATGATTCTTCACTAGTGGTTAGCGGATAGTCGCTGTTAAGCGGAAATTCACTGTTTCATTCAACAATCCTAAAGATTGATATATCTGCTATACACAGAATCACCAACAGCTATCTGAAAATATTTTTTCAACTAGAATTGTGGTTTCAAGATCAACCGAAATGGTTCTGATCTTTGTAATCTAAAATGTCAACGTCATCCAAAAATAGATATGGCAAACACAAACAGTCCAGAGCAGAGCAAGACACACGCTAGAATTTTTTCTGCCATTTCAAATGGTGATACACTAGAAACAAGTACGAAACCAACAAATTCATGTAACAATAGCAAACAATGAACAAAACGAACGTCAAGCAAAGGTTAGAAAGCTAAACGGTTTGTAACTATCTGATCTAACCGGCGCTAGAGTCAGAAGCAAAAGACGTCAATGATACATCACACGTGGACACCCCGCAAAATAATTTCGATGGAAGTAACATTACATCTACTTCACCTATGGTACCAACCGCTCTTCAAAAGAAGGTATGTCTTGTTTACTAACTAATATCAAAGGCACGAAGCTTTTTGTTAGTGCCAAACACCATAGAGAGTGAGTACGGACTACAGTTAGCACAGTTTCCAGATGGAGTGTCTCGTTGGGTTATTGCGTGCTCAAGCGAGGAGACCAAGAAGCTGTATGAACTAATAGGGCACGTCACATCGGACACTGTTTTAATTAGCAACGAACAATTCACTTGCGGTAGATACTCGGTGATTGAAAAACTACACACTCTAAATGAAGTACTAGCCGCACCAACATATGATGATATGAAAGATAGTGATGCAAGAATGGCAGTCGCTCTCGCATTGCTACAGGTAGCCTCTCGGTTAGAACAAAACTCACGCGAGTTCAGATGGTCCATCAAAAGCATCTATCTTCTTAATGGAACAGTCAAACTGAACCCACTTGGGATTACCAAATGCAAAGGAAGATATGCTGCCATTGAGAATAGGAAATTGTTGATCCGTGTTCTACGATATGTTATGACTGGAGATTACGAGGGACAAGTACGGGAAGAACATGGTTACGTGTTTAAACAAATGACAAAGAAGGCGTTACCACTGCAAGAGTGTATTATGGAGTTAGCTTCACACGTGTTTAATCACGCAAGGATACTAGACTTTTTCAACGGATTAGGAGAGTACATTCTCGCTCCCATTACCAAGATAAAAGTTCCTGGTGTAGCACCTAAAGAAACAATTGAAGAAATGATTGACGAGATGAACCATAAGATCCTCCGGTGTCATAATCGCTACACTGATAATTGGGTTCAACCAAGTGGACAAACAGAATCTAGATGCGCAAAGGCAAGCAGCATAGTTGGTTTCAATTTTATTAATCAAGATGGAAAAAACATCACACAATTTATTCGGTTCATGCGAAACTATCAAGAACACTGGAGAGGTAACGCTAATGCACTGAACGCGGCAAAGAGTTTCTACGAGCAGTTCATGAAAACGAAAATTGAAAACTCTCCGAATCAAAAGCCGACGTTCTTTTATAGATACATCACGGAGGTGTACCAACTAATGTTTGTCAAGATCTTCAAGATTGCAACAAAGTATCTTTCAAAATTTGGTCAGCATATGCACATCGTATTCCAAGACGTTTCTGTGTTTTTGGAAAGAGAATTAGGAAGAGAGTATCTCAACAAGTTGTCTCAGTAAGCGATAGTATTGCACTGCATACATGAATAAAGTTGCGAAAGCCTACTATAAGAAACGCCAACCGTTTGCTTTTGAGACGTTAGGTTCAAGATGTTTGTGACTTGTGCCGTTGAGTGTTTGTTACCGTTACATAAATAAATGCAAATCACCCAACAGACCAAAAGAGTGGAGCTGTTATATGACGACTTACCGTTCAATATAGCAGCCAGAATTAAGTTTTTGGCACCACCCTTTGAAGTATGACGCAAAGAGGATTGGAAAAAATTGTTTGGTAAAAAGAATGGAGTTTATAGGCAGATATACACGTTTTACATTTGGCGATGTCAACCACCGTGCAAAATGCAGTATCCAGTTAGCGTAACATCATTAACATTTTGGCTACCAGATTGGAAAATAGAATTCATTAGTACCGGTAAATATACATGATGCGTTTTGCAGGAATCTCTACAATCGTTAGAATCCAAACCCACAAGCTCGGTCGCTACATACGTTCACCTCATTGCATATTCACGTAGAGAAAATGGCTTCAAGAGATACCGGTAGTAAAGACACACATGAATGCCTCCGCTATTTGAAGAGTTTGAAGCATTTGGAAAGTATTCCACTATGCAAAATTAAAACCGTTGATGTCAAAATAGCGCGGTAGAGATTGTTTTCAACATCGAGTCGTGGCAAATTATTCACAATAGACCAATGTCTTAGCGACCATAGCATTAGGTTAAGACATGGTTTTGAAAATTGTGACTTGGACAGCAAAAAGCAATCCCTCTCGTGAGATATTCTGAAAGCTGCTTGCAGGTGCCTCCCTACATGCTTACTTACAACAGCAAGCATGTTATCGACACCCGAAGACCAGAAACCCTCACCAACGTATCCTCTCACATTGCCGAATTTGAATGAAACGCCACAACCACTAGACACCATAGCCATGATGATTCTTCACTAGAGGATATTATGGCCACCTGTACTTTCATTCACCAATGCTAAAGATTGTTGTTACTGTAACGTATAACTGTAGGTCATATGATATGTAGCTTCAACGATTTAGAGGCTAATTATGGTTTCGAGATCAACTTAAAAAGCCTATGGTCCACCGCAACAAATATGGTTTACGCATTCAGCTATTGCAACGGAATGGAAGCGTCATTGCCAATTGCACCTAATAATTCTAAAGTACAGACTTTAAAAGCTCCTCGAATGATGAGTGGAAAAGAACGGACGTTTCTCTTTGACAGTAGTCATCAAGATGGAACATTTGTTTAAGTCCACTTAATAGGTAAATAACTATAATTTATGCCAGTAACTTGGCCTGCAAAGTGTTTGTTAGTAGACGATACAGTTGTCTTCGTGTGTTGCCTCCACTAATGGAATGATCCTTGTTGGGGTAGAACATGTTAGTAAACTGGACTTGACGATCTTGAAGCGTTGTCATCAAGTTGTACGAGTTGAGTGGATGAACGTTATCATCACCAGTGCCGTGAATAAGTAACAAGTGAGAGTAGGCTTGTTCTGCATCTCCGTTAGCCTTGATTTGTACTGGTAGTAATGGACACTTTGGCTCTGCACGAACAACTCTTTGAATAACACTACTGTTCTTGTATCCCTCTGGGTTGATAGCAGGCCATTGCATATAACGTTCAGTGTACGCACTGTCATAGTACCTCCAATCGGTAACTGGAGCGACAGCCATGCCCAACTTGAACACTTTATCATTCTCTGGGTGAGTTAATGACATCAAAGTCATGTAGCCACCATATGACCAACCCCAAATTCCAAGTTTTGTTCCATCGATAAAGTACAAACCTTGCAAGTACTTGGCAGCAAAAACTTGATCTTGTGATTCCAAATCTCCCAAATTCTTGTAGGTTGCAGTCATGAACTTTTCGCCTCTACCACCTGTTCCAGTACTGTCTACTGTTACAACTACAAATCCTAAAGATGCCCAGTAGAGTCCCAATGGATCGTGCATAGAGTTCCAACTGTTCAACACGAGTTGGTTACCTGGACCACCGTATACTCTCATGATGCATGGATACTTGACATCAGAGTTTGCATTGTATGTTGGTGGATAAACAAAGAGTGCGTTTAAAGGCACGCCAGCACGATTATTGATTGTTTTGATTTCAACTGATGGTAGTTGAACGTTTTGTTCGATCTTTTCCTTGACTGCACTGTTTTCTAATAGAACGATACTGGCGTTGCTTCCTGGAGTAGGATTTGTTTGTTCCAAAGTGTAGATTGGTAGGTTTGGACCTAAATAACTTAATTGATAGTATGCTCCACTTGGACTAAAACTAGCAGTAAAGTATCCTTGATTTCCTTCTTTGGAAATGAATCTTGATGTTTTGGTTCCATCGTACTTGACTGCTTTGATGGTACGATTGGTAGAACCATACTCTGTACTTGCGTAGAAGACTTCTTTGGATACTGTGTTGAATGAACTGATTTCAACGACATCGTATGATCCGCTGGTTAAGAATGTACGAGTTTGTTTTGCGATATCGTATAATGCCAAATGGTAATGACCATCTTTGTTGTCTGGATCAACTGTAATATCAACGAACAAGTTCTCTTCCAAGAATTGAACTACACCAGCAGCCTAAAAGGTTATTGGAAATTAATTTCACTTACGTATTGAATCCATGTTGTTGTTATATCTGTTTTGACGACTTTACTTGGTACAACTTTTGCTGCGTCAAATGTATTGGTATCGGATAGCAATACATCCTTTTGATTTTGAATACGTGGGATACGAACAGTAGCAAGTGACGATGCAGATGCCCAGATTAAATCGTACACGTAAATATCAGTTTGTGCAGGTGTCAAGCCAACACGAAGGTCAATGTCAAGTACTGTTTGCGTTCCCAAATTGTATACGTGAGTGGAAACGATTGGGTTTGGATATCCTGGCTAAAATAGTTAGAAATAGTGATAAAAACTTACAGTGGTGATGCGTACTTTCTTGGAAATTGGGTAAGGAGAGTCTGGACTGTAATCATCCCACTCGTATGTAGGAACCAAACTCTCGTTCAACTTCAAAAAGGCTAAACGTGAACAGTCAGTACTCCATTTCATAGTGCTAACGCCTCCATAGACTTCCTCTTCATACAACCAATCAGTAACACCATTGAAAATAACTTCATCATCTCCATCGGTGGTTACTTGTGACGTGGCTGCCATAACTGCGGAACTTGTGAGCGCACTAACAAAGATGTTGTTTTGTTCGACGAACGCGAATGGATAATTGGTCGCTGCCTTGTTTGTGGTACACCAACTGAATGTTTTTTGTAGTTTGTCTTGGTGTGGTGATGCGTTTTGTGCAGTGTGGCTGACGGTATCGTATATGACATACTTTCCAAGAATAGAGTGTCTGAACACCTTTTCTCTATTGATCATGAACGCGACAAAACGATTGTTGGGTGAAGGAATGTAACTAGCATCACAATCAATATCTGCTTTCTAAAGATGTTAATAAAGGAATGGTATGCTTACTTGTAACTGGTCATAAGTAATGAGTGCTGCCTGTGCGTTGGTCAACGAGTTATATTGTATCAAATCGCACTTGGTGTACGTTACATTGGCTGGTGATATGGCACTGGAATAGTTCATGTACAAAAACACTTCCGCTTGTTGTCCGGAAGTTTCCACAGAACCAGGAGACCATTGCATCGAGTATGACCTTGGAGAGTATTTTCCAGTAAATATATCATCGAATGTGAAAGGTTTCTTGTTTACTGGATTGGTGTACGCTGATATGTTAGTTGTATCTTTTAGTACATACTTAAAATAAGTACTGTAACAATTGCGGCGACTACTCCGAAAACGCAAAGAGCGACAACAGCGTATACCACACGAGAAATAATAATCTATAAGTTGTGTTAAATGTGTTCGATTTAAAGTACGTTTCTCTGCTTTGCTGACTGCGCTTGTGGGTCTTCCACTAACGATTGGTGAGGATCATCGTCAGTATGAAGGTTTGACATGCCTTGTTGTGTTGGAACGATGGGCAATTTACAAAAAGCAACACGCGAACTTCATTATGCGTGTGTACATTCATGACGAGGAACAAGAGTTCACAGCAGCTTTGACATGGGACGAAGCAGATAAAAACAACATCGAAAAGTTGAAGCAAACATTCTTACCCAAACAATCGCATTTTAAAAGCATAACAGAATTTGATCTTGTCAGTGAACGTGGGAAAGAAGTTACGGTCATAAAAAACAAGATGGATATTTTCGTGAAAAAAACAAACAAAGTTGCACCACAATCACCGCAGCCACAACAAACAACATCAAAACAACCAACTGAAGGTACAACAAAAAAGCAGGCTTTGAGACCTGATGTTATCGAGTATGTAAACAAACTATCAAAAGAAGCATCTGTATTCTATGAAAAGAAAAAGTTCAACGTACGTGCTCGAAAACAACGCAATCTAACGCTTTTACAGAGAGCCATCCAAATCTATGAAGAATTAATAGGAATAGGCGTCGATAGACCTGGTTGTTTGATCAATCTAGGAACCATGTACCATGCATGTGGTTCACATGAGAAAGCAGTCAAGTGTTTCGCAGAATTGGTAGAAATGCAACGAATAGACTATCAGATCCTCGTCAAGTAAGCCTTATCAACTCCATCTAACAGCCTAGGCTTGCAGAATCATATTTTGGAACAAAGGAATACAGAAAAGCGTTAGAATACTTCAACTATGCGAGTCAATACTATGAAAAAGCATCTGCTTCAGTGTTAGAAAAACAACCAGACAAAACAGATATCAAAGAAACTGTCACGAATGAAAAGCATAGACTAAAAGTACAAATTGGGAGATGCTTATGGGAACTTGGCGAAAAACAAGCAGGCTTCTCGGCTGTCGCAGTATGTGCACTAACAAACATTTAACCATTACAGAGTGTCTTACGAGAGAATGAGCAAAACTATGATGGACTAGTCGAATATGGATACGCGCTCATGGATGATACTTTTAATCCAGAATTCCAAGAAGCACTAAGTGTTTTACTACGATGCCTCGTCAAAGATCAAGCGAATCGTCGTGTGAAACGACTCGTTGCAAACTTGATCAAGAAGCAAGGTCCACAACTACTAATCACCAATTTGGCTAGTAATTCACCATCGAACAAACTTGAAGAATCAATGGTACCTGCAGTAGCATGGGTTGCGTTAATTGTTAAGGAACATTCTGGAATCGACGAAGCAATTTCACTGTATGAAAAATGTTTGGAACTTTCGCACAACAATTCATACATTTTGAACTTGATACATACTTTGGAATTAAAGTTGGACTATTTGGAATGCATCAAGAAGATTAAGGAATTTTTCAGAAAATACACATCGCAAGAGGAACATCATCCACAATTTGTATCACCAAACGAATTGTTACCATTGGTTGAGCAAGTGAATTTGGAAGACACAGAAACGTATCGTGCAGGAGAACATGCTCAAACGTACAGTTCCTCAAACACTACGTTGCAATGGATTGATGACGAAGGTGCGCGATTGTACAACAAGCAGTTGCAAAAACCAATCCACGGTCGTAAGAATGTCGACAAACCATTCAGCGTAGCAGAACTCGATCTTTTGGCATTGTATTTTACATTGGCCAAAATTCTCTACGTGAAGGGAGCTCTCTCAGCTTTACCAGAACTTGTAGAAAAACTAGAGTTTGCTCGTTTCAGGAGAAATCTTCATGATACAACTATTCGAAACGAACATGCATATTTTTGCTGTATTTCACAAATCATGACATACTTGGGAACATCATTACCACTACAACCTGCAGACGCAAAGCCTTTCTACGTATGTGGAGAATCACATTGTTTAAGTCCAGCATGGCAAACCATTACACTACAAGGTGAAGCGAGAAGAATGACACCAGTACTAGTGACAGGACTAAAGTGTTGGCATTTGAGAAAAGATTCGGATTTTTATCCAAAAGCAAACTTTTGGAACGCAGTCAAAACGATACCACAAAAATCACAAGTTTTGTTCATGTTTGGCGAGATTGATTGTAGAGAAGGTATTTGGTTGGCTGTTGAGAAATGTAGATACGAAGATATGGATGAGGGAATGTTGGTTGCCATTGGGATCTATTTGGATCAGTTGCAAGAGTTGGCGCTACCACCGTATGAATTTGATGTCTTTGTGCATCCTGTATTGCCAGTCTTGGATGTTACGCGACAAACTGTGAAACGGTGGAATCAATTGTTGGAGATAGAATTGGAAAAGAGGAATGTCATTAGAAGACAAAAACAACAGAAACAGTTCAAATGGTTACGCTTCTTTGAGAATTTATTAACCAGTAACGGATTGTTCCTGAAAGAAGAATACAAATTGGATGGAACTCATATTCATCCAAGATATGTAACACTGTTGGAGAGAGCACTTGTAGTAGCTGTGGATAACACGCAGTAACGCAAATTGTACTAATATATGAAGTCGAAATAACATTCAAACATATCTAACAGCCCTTCAAAAGCGGGTGAAATAACTCTAGTAAATCTTAAAAGTCAAACGTTTATTCTTGTTGCTGTTCCGAATAGAGTTGTGCTATTTAGGTTCGATGTCCAATTCCAACTGTTCTGCATGTTCATGAGATAAATTGGTTGACATTTTTGGTGGCTGGCTTTTGCTGTTGTTGCGATCCAAAGGGTGCGAACTGCGCAAACGGTGCCTCGATTATGCCGTTGTATGGCATTTGTTGAGGTTGTTGTGCTTGAATTGGCTGTTGGAAAGGTCTCTCAATAACATTTCCGCGGTTTTGGCTTGGCATACCAAACAAACTTGAACCAGCGAAGGTGTTCTTGTTGTCCATTGGAGCCCATGTAT
>JAESGV010000629.1_pt1 | contig 15230 bp, 11 predicted proteins | sample 9269781 | NCBI WGS metagenome assembly JAESGV01 (sample SAMN15741586, study PRJNA653496) | algae metagenome | isolation source: Tildeniella torsiva UHER 1998/13D and co-occurring heterotrophs from... | place: Slovakia: Slovak Paradise National Park, Hrabusice, Kosice Region | collected 2000-01-01 | reverse complement strand
AGGTGACGATTTTATTAGAATTCATCATTCTGAAAAATTGTACGAAGCATATGGTGGTGACAAAAATTTGATTCGTTTCGAAGGCGATCACAATTCGGAACGTCCAGAATTTTTTTATGATTCTGTTTGTATCTTCTTTTATAATACATTGATTAGTAACGATCCGGATTTAGATAAAGGAGTAGAGAAAGCGACTGAACCAAGTAGTCCAAGAAAAATGCTACTCGATGTAGAAATTGGTACTTTACCACAATCACCTCATCATGAACAAATTCGTATCCCACCAAGTGCATTGACTGATCACCCTATTGACAACAAAATGGAACAAGAATATTTAATGCGTGCGTTAATTGAGAGTGTTAAAGATGAAATGAAACATGGAAAGAATGAAGAAGAGGTGAAAAAATTAAATGTCAAATTGGAAGAGTTGATGCAACAAGCAAAGCAAAGTGGAATTGATTTGACTGACGTATAAAATTTATATTTCTTCGATTTGAAATCGAAAAGAATTCTTTTCTAGTTGAATGGACTGTAACTTGTTTGTTTCCAAATTACAAAAGTAGGCTGTGTTTTCTATGCAAAACAAAACGAGGGAATCGTAGCAACATTGCAGGCTGTAAACATCGCCAATGGGAAGATTTACATATTCTTTCGTTGTCAAGTTCCAGAAAAAAGGGGAGGTACCGTTTCCCAGCACGTTAATTATCATGCCGTTTTTAACAGGTTTTGCAGAGACGATGGTGTTACTAGTATTCAAATTTTCAACAAAGTCACCATTCAAATCGTATAATGTTGTGCTGCGATACCCAATAAACGCAATTTTTGTTCCTAGTACGCACATAGGATCATCACAGTCAATCAAAAACGTTTCTATTTTTTTGAGTGGGAATGCCTTCCATATTGTTATATTGCCCCTATAATTCTGGCATACGAAACGATTAGAATCAATCTTCCTAATGATACAGTTCTTGTTTGTATGTATCGTCTGTACAGCATTGGTTAACGAGTGCCAAACACAAAATAACATTTCACTTTGAATCAGAAGACAGTCACCGAACGCTATCAGTTCGATTATTGCATCTGATACTTCCAGTGTGTTGATGTATGTGTTGTTGAAAAGATTGACGAGAATCACTTGCCTATCTAACGCTATGCTAAGTATTTGTTTGCGTAAAAATGTTACACAACTAATCTCTTCTTTCTGCGTAATTGTATGTTCGAGTTTTGAGGCTTCGATGTTATAAATAAAGATTTCGTTTGTTGAGATGGCGATTAGATGCATTTGTTTGGTTGTGTGTAGTTTATGGTGGAGTAGGGTGTATAGTTCGACAACCGAGAACGAAGCTGAAGTGTAATTGTTGAAAGCAAACAAGACTGTTGTTTTGTTCATATTTGATTTCAAGTTTACCAGCACAATACAAGGCAACCGCGACATCATTTCTCGCTCATGTTCGTACCATTCATACCGTTAGACGTATTCGATTATACTGTACTATTATGAGCCTTGGATGTGCGACTCATGCTGCTACACTCTTAACCGGTTTTTACTTAACATGCCACTTTGCGCTTACTATTTACTATCATATTTAAGAGGTAGAAAACACAAAATTTTCAGTAATTTTACCGATAAAAAAAGACGCACAGATACAAAAAGATAAACCTTTATTTACATGATAAACAAGGCGCAAAGATCCTACTGCCTATACAATAGGAGACTCTCCAGCTCTGCATGGACACATACACATTGGAGGTTTAGTGGTACAAACCTTACATTCTGGACATCCATTTCCAGCTCTGCGTTTACCACTGGACTTGACACCACATGGGCATGGTGTGCAAGTAGTAACTGGTGGACAAGCTTTGCACATTGGACATTCATCTCCTCCGTTACGTCTTTTCATGACTTGAACACCACATGGACATGATGGACATGGAGCTTTAGTGGTTACTGGAGCACGAGTAGTAGCTGGAGCCTTAGTGGTAGTTGGACACACTTTGCACTTTGGACATTCGTTGTCACCAGCTCTACGTTTAACAGTCTCAACGCCACATGGACATGCTGGACAGGTGGTAGTTGGTGCCTTCGTGGTTGGCTCTTTAGTAGTTGGTGCCTTTGTAGTGGTAGTTGGCGCCATGGTTGATGGAGCACAAGTTGTTGTGGTTGTAGTTGGTGCTTTTGTTGTTGGTGCCTTGGTAGTTGGGCATGCCTTGCATACTGGACAGTCGCCACCACTTGTTCTGCGCTTACTAGGAGCATCGGTTCCACATGGGCATACTGGACATGGTGCTTTGGTAGTAGGTGGTGGACAGGTTTTGCATCTTGGGCACGAGTTGCCGTCACTAGTTCTGCGTTTCTCACCTGCTTCTACACCGCATGGGCATGGGGCACAAGTGGTAACTGGTGGACAAACTTTGCACTTGGGGCATTCATCGTCATCGCTACCAGTTCTGCGTAAAACAGAGTCAACACCACATGGGCATGGTGCACATGGATTCTTGGTTGGCAAACAGATCTTGCAGATTGGGCAATCAAAGAGACCAACTCTTCTCAAATGGAGTAGAGCACCGCATGGGCATGGAGGGCAAGCTGGTTGCTTGGTAGTAGGAGTGTAACCTGTTCTGCGCAAGTGCAAGTTGCCCTCTTGAGCAATTGCATTGGAGAGTAGGAGTAAGAGTGCTGATACAAGAAGTAGACTTGTTTTCATTGTTGTTTTTGTTATAGTTTCGTCGTTATGCCACACGAGTATTTTATATCGCACCAAACGGTCTTACTATAATTAGTATACGTCTTTAGTGAATTAAGTATTTCTAAAACCGGTAAAGTACGAAGTAAATTTACTTTAGGAACAAGTTTAAACTCTTCCACCAAGCGGTTCAGTGGTAGCTCTTTTGAAACGCTCCAAAATATTCGTTACAATCTTTTCTCGAATCGAGCAGGCATATGGAATTCATACCATCAGAAGTTCTCGCTCATATATTTTCGTACCTTCGCCCAAATACACTTATTACTACAAACATCGTTTGTTCAGCATGGCACGACTGCTGTGTCGAGTTTGACTTGTTTCGCGAGATTAAAATCGTTCTCACCAAAGTTCCACATTTAAAACCAGTCGTACGCAACGATATTAATATCAAAGAATTATCTCTAGCAGTAAACAAGCGATACTTAATTTTAGGAGGCGAAGATGCAAACGATGTCGCTCACATAGAACAACTATTAACAGAAAAAGGGTTAGAAATCGAAGTATGGAATCCGAAATACATGGAAGCCATACCAACAACAGAGCAACTATCAAAATACGGCGCAGTTCTCATTTTCAACGACTGTTACGTGTTTCAAGAAAACACAACAGAAGTCGGTGATTTACTCGCACACTATCTAGAACAAGGACATGGTGGCGTAGTACAAATGTTATTTACCATGAATAGTACATGCACTGCAGGTATTCCAACTGGTCGATACTTGGCTGAAAAGTTCTGCCCACTAGAGTACATGGAACAAAAAACAGTTACAAAAGACAAACAAGACATCGGCATAGTGAAACAAATTCCGGATCACTTTCTTCTAGTAGGTGTAGATCGTTTTATACAGCCGGCAGACGCCAGCTGTGTACCGGCTACTTGTATTCAAGATGGTATTGGAGAGTTGGGAAGTGTGGTGGCAACGTTTGATAATGTATACAAGACAATCGCCGTTGCGTGTAGAGAGTTGCAAGGAACGAACAAAGGTCGTGTTTGTGCGTTAAACTTTTATCCTATTTCTAGTGCGTGTCCTAGTGAGTGGGCACAAGAGAATGCATGGTTCAAAGAAACTAATGGAGCTGAATTAATGGCGAACGCGTTGTTATATTGTGCAATAAAAACAAATAGAAAGTAAATATAAATTTGAAACTAATTGATGCGATCGAAAAGCAATTGTCACTATTGGCTACATACCCGATGAAAGTGGACGGTTTGGTAGAAACATATGCCGGAATGTTATTCCTGTTCGCAAACAAAAAGCAAAATTATCTGGGATCGCATTAAGATACTTCACATGAACGAAAAGATGGCTTCTTGGACATGGCTCTTTTTTCACCACGGGAAACTGTTTCCATACATGCCAAACTTGCTAGTATTTGGAGGATGTATTGGAGATGATTTGGCAAAGAATTTGGTCAAATATTGTCCCAACATGACAAAAGTTGTACCTGAACGGCTCTACACTACTGCCAATGCTTTGGCAGAATTACCAAAATTGGAAACCTTTGATGTTCATTCGATATCAATGTACTCAGGTGATTCAGATATTCCGTCAATCCAGACGATGGAAGTATTAAAAGTACAAAATCTTGATACCAGTGAAAAATACAGATACTTTGGCAATTTAAAAACGTTAATGATTGGGATTGATCAAAGTTGTATTGAAAGAATTATAATGTATGGTAAAAACTTGGAAGAGATCGGTTGACAAAAAACTTGTCAAGTTGGACGTTGTTTGGCTAGTAGATGAGTTACCGAAGCTTCGTTTCATTCATGGATTGAAACCAAACATTTCGGCTCCAAGATTGAGGAATGGTGTTGTTGATGTGATACGATGGAGAGAAGAGATTATACGAGGACGAGAGGAAGCGGAAAACCGGCCTTAGAAGCGGGCAAGGAAGCAAAAATAAAGTGCTTGTAAACTTTACGCGGTAAACGTCACAAACAACATGTCACTTGAGGTCCCACGTGAAATACAGGCAATTATCCTATCCTACTTACCAATAGATGAGATATGCCTGTCCTATCAACCAGTGTGCAAGGAATGGTACAGACATGCATCGCAGACGGTAACGGAGTTTTCTATGCCATGCTTTAGTTTTTTGGCTGGTGTAGAGGCTGAAACCAAGCTACTGAGCATCGGTGAGCGCTTTCCAAACCTTAAAACAATCATTTGGGATAATGAATCAGAATTTGACGAAACCACACGCAAATTTATATACAGATATAACACTATTTTCGAACTTGCAAAACAATTACCATGCCCCAACTTGGAACTTGTTCAGGGAACCAGCTGCAAATCCAAACACAAAATATTATTCTGTGACGAGATTAAAAGCTCGACAGAATGGAAAAATGAAATTCTATCGCGTTTTCCAAACTACTGCGCGATAAATGTCAGCAATCTATCACGAAACAATACCAAGGAGCAGATTCTGGCCGATATCCAAAACACAAAAATCACGCATGCTGTTTTCACAAAGCGTATAAAAGACGCAAACACAGAGCAAGTAGCGGCAATTTTCGATTTTATTTTGCCAACGCTTACTCACTTAATTGTCAATTTACCAGATGGCACCCACAATACAGAAAGAACATCATTTTGGCAACTCATTCTAGAAAGAATAGAAAACTTTTCTGGTGAGTTGAAACTGGTCTACTTTTGTGACAACTCGGGCGGTTACGATAGTGACAAATTGTTTTCACGAACTCCACACCTGCTAGAGGTAGGTGCCAGCGTTGCCGACATTGATGCTCTCACAAAACACTGTTCTAAATTGACCAAACTTACTTGCTCTCGGTATGATAGTAAAAAAGTTCTCTTTGAGCAGCTACCAAACCTGAAAACTTTTGAGTTTACCTATTCGCCAAGTGTGGCGCAGTACATGGAAGAAGTGCGCGCTTACACAAATGAATGGGTGCCAAGTAAGGAATATCCAAACCTGAAACGATTGTTTATTGGCATAGGAAAGAAACATGTCGATAAATTGATCAAGCATGTCCCAAATTTGGAGGAAATTTCTGTGAAAAATATTTTAAAAGTAGATGTGATGAAATTGGTGAACGGGTTGCCAAAGCTAAGGTTCATTCACAACTTTAAATCAACAATCACCGCGCCTAGATTGCGTAATGACATTGTTGATGTATGTAGATGGCGAGAGATTCTAGCTGAGGAGAAGAAAGATGAGAGACCAACTAAGAAACGTCGAACGAAAAAATAAACAAGTAGCTGTGGGTTCTTACAAAGTTTGACATGTCGCTTGAGGATGTTCCGCGTGAACTACATACTATCGTACTGTCGTATCTACCAATAGACGAAATCTATTTGGCGTACCAACCCACGTGCAAAGACTGGTACGCTAATGCAGCACAGGCTGTAACAGAGTTTTCCATGTCGTACTTTAGTGGTGCCGCAGTTGAAGAAGCAGAAACCAAGCTTTCATACATTGCTGAACGTTTTCCAAACCTTAAAAGAATCATTTGGGAACCAATACCAAAGTATGATAGTGTTATTCGCGAACAATATACCACATTTAACACTATTTCCAACAGTTTGAGGCAAATGAAGCTCCCTAACCTGGAAATCGTACACGGGAACAACTTCAGGCACAAGCATGTAATAATGTTCTGTGACGAGATAGAGAACTCGACTGAATGGAAACACGATATTCTTTCGCGTTTTCCAAAGTACTGCGCCGTCGATGTGACTCGTTTGTCACGAAACAACACTAAAGAACAGATACTAGCCGACCTTCAAAACACGAAAATCACGCATGCACTGTTTAGCAATTTTGTTGAAGATGAAAACAAAGAACAATTAATAGCGCTTTTCGATTTTATTCTACCAACCCTTACTCACTTGACCGTTAATATACCAACGTGGTGGGGAGGCACTCGCAGAGAAAATGTTCATTTATGGAATGTTATTTTGCAACGAATAGCAAACTATTCTGGCGAATTAAAACTTACGCATATTTACGATTTCTGTGGCGGATACGACTGTGAAAAACTATTTTCACGAACTCCACATTTAAAAGAAATCCAATACGTAACAGGAACAGAATTAGAACATGTAGAACTCGCGTTATCGCTACATTGTCCGAACTTGACAAAACTTACAGGAAGAAATTTTAACAGTGTTCAAGAAGTTTTTTTAGCGCATTTAACAAACCTAAAGACGTTCGAGTTTTGCTACGCGCCAAGTGTGACACAAAACACGGTAGAAGTAAGCTCATTGCAAAACTGGTGGGAACCCAAGGAAACGTATCCCAATCTGAAACGGATATTCTTTGGATTAGAAAAAGAACAATTTGATACTGTGGTCAAGTATGCACCAAACTTGGAGGAAGTGTTAGTTTATGAAATGTTCACGAAAGAGGATGCTTTGACGTTGATAAAGTTGTTACCGAAGTTGAGATTTATACATGGATTGAGTTCAGCAGTTATCGCACCCAGATTAAGAAACGGAAATGTTGATGTTGTGAGATGGAGAGAAAACATTGCTAGAGATGTGAAAGAGGAGAGCTACAGCAGACCCACAAAGCGTATTAGGACTAGGAAATAAAGTTAGTAAAATTAGGACAAATAGTCAAGTACTTCGATCACTTTCTTTAAAATGCTTCTTTGAAAACTCAATTTCTGTAGGTTGTAACAACACCTTTGATCACATTGCATGTGTAGCCTTGAAAAGTAAAAGCGCCGCCAGGTTCCAATTCAAGATCAAATAAATTCGTGAACCTTGACTCGAGCTAACTTTAAAACACAAATCATGTCCATTCAATTCAAGGTCGTCATCGGTCACCACAGCATTAGACGCTACACTCTACCAGAAACTACAACACTCGACGAATTCAAAGAACGTATTCGACAAGACTTTCCTGCTCACATCATGAATGTAACACTACAATACGTTGACGATGAGGAAGATTATGTTACCTTCTCCACCGAGCAAGAATGGCAGCACGCTATTCAAGCTTTCCAACAAAGAGGTGGGGATCTATTCAAAGTATTTGTAAGTAAGAACCGAGGATTGTATGAGCAACAAAATGTAGAAGTGAATCCAGAGCAACCACGTATATTGCCTATTCCTGTTGGGATTGTGACTGGTGATTTGTTTGGTCATCCACACTTGCATCACCGTGGTCACCACAGAGGCCACCATCGCGGTGGTCATCACGGTCATTTCGGGTTCCATAATCCACCACATCCTGAACATTTCACAGATGAAAGTGGAATGCGAGAACCACATTATTTTACCAGTCGAGGTGGTCGCGGTGGTTTCAGAGGTCGTGGATTTCACTGCAGTCGTGGTAGATTGTATTAAAAAACCTACTTGAGTTCCAATTTCGCTTTCATTCGCCTGAGCTTACTGTTCTACGCAGCGATCGAGATCTCGTTCTCGTTTGTTTGTAATGATTGATTTTTGACATTCGCAAATCTATTATGTGCAAGACAACATATCATACACCTGTGTGAAGAGTGTCCATACATGCTTGTCCTGGCACCGTAAATATTTTTTCAAGCCTCTACAGGACGTTGAACACAAAATTAGTCATTCGTATGCAAAGTATTGCAGTTTCATCCAAAATACTGCAACATTTAATCTATTTAAAATAAGGTTTGGGAGGATATAGAGTAATAGAAAAACGTAGCCCCAGCGAGGCTCGAACTCGCGACCTCCGCGGCGCCCGAAAATGTGAGCACGGCGATCTGACCAACTGAGCTATGGGACTGTCATCAAGAATTACTTATCATCATTAAAAATTAATATCTTGGATAAGTTTAGTCTGGATTTTTGTACAGACGGCATAATCTTTGCAATATAGAAGGGAATTTATTAGAGTGTTAAGGGACGGTTAGACCACAAACGTTTGCAATAGAAATGAACGACAATATTAAACAAAATACAATAGATGGAGAATTTATTACAGATAAAGGTTTGATAAATTGGCCACTGTATTCTCGTGAAAGAATGAGAGGTGATTTAGTCATACCTACAGATGGAGACGAAGAGTCGTTGTACAACTTTGATATCACACTTTTTCCGAGCGCAAGCGAGTATATCCGACGCATAATTCACCATCATATACACCCACACGCACAAACTATATTTCTATCCTCTCCTGAGACTATCATGCACAAGTACGGTGAACACATGATGCTTCTGCCTAAACTATTACATGTACCCAAACTCACAGAGTTTAAAGACTACTGTACAATCGATAACGGTGTCTTTTTAGAACTACTGACACTATACCGTCGCGAATTGTATCAACTATGCTTTTCTATGAGTGTTTCTTACTTGGAACGTGCAATCAGCGAAATTTTGCACCGAGCAGGGTGGGTATGGGATTCTACCAAGCATATCAAGTTTAATGATTTATTAGCAGCACCTATGGCACGTGGTGTTTTCGGTGAAGAAATCATTTTTGTACTCAAGTTACTTGTTGGACCAACACAAGGTATGAGCATACGAAATATGGTGTGGCATGGTACATTTAGTGATGGCGGGTTCCCTATTGAATACGCATCCATGATCTTGATGATCATACTGAGCATACCACTACAGTCAAACGTTACATTACTTTCTTTAGAAGCATTCGATGTACCTGTAGTTGTGCCAAGTGTTGACTTTTCAGCACTCGTTGAACATTCCTATTTTGCACCACTGATACAGAAACAAATGTGGTTGGATTTGTTCCAAATGTACACTAATGGAGAAGCCTACTATGCAGCAGTGACGCTGTTTCCACTACTAGAGTTCAACATTCGTCGATTATTCGTGCAAGCAAACAATCGTTTCGATCTAGTTGATAATACAGAAACAGGATTTGTCACATTTGAAGATAGTTTATCACCACATTTAGGATTCGGCCAAGGAACGAATTTACTGTTCAACGAGTTGGAAGATTCTATTTTGCACAACATTCATGACATGTTAGTGTGGGTGTATGGACCACAGATACGCATTAGAATCTCACATGGAATAATTGATCCAAGATCTGTTCCACGTTCAGTGTTTGATAGGGTTATGGTATTAGTGATACAATTATTCAACAAGTATAGTTGTAGACCCATACGTATTCAAACAGAATACACACCAAGGTATCATCCGCAATCCAAACTCTTTGCAAGTTTGAGTGAGACTGTACACTGTCTAGATCGCTTCTACAAAGATGTTGTCGAGCAATGGGAATCTAACCAATCATACGGCGGAGATACAGGTTACGTGATGTCAATAGCACTAAAAGATCGTATGATAAAAGTACTAGACCGTACTGCTGATCACATACAAGATCATTTATCTCGGCAAACAATGTTTCCAATTGGTCACATCGATTTAGATATGGAGCACCTCAACGAAGCGATAATACCGTTTGTAATTCCGTACCAATTCTCAGAAACGTTAGGAAGTAACATTACAGCAATAGAAGTGTTGCGATCCATTACTGATCTCGTACAAGAGACGATACGAGTTACTACTGAAATGATACACAAAGCAACACTATTGTTGGAAGATAAAAAGACAATCAAGAAGGGAACCAAACATTTGGAAAAGTACAAGGCGAATGTGTATCCACTGTACATGTTAATGGTTATGATATCACGTGGTGCTGAACTGGGAACTATACATATTAATCAAATGCCGTTCGAGATCAACAAGAGAAGTTTATTACTGTTGCGATCGATTGTGTCGTGCATTGCCAAGAATCAGTGGACAAAGTCAGCGCTTATAGATAGAGTTCTGATTGCGTTTGAGAAACAGTTGGAAGAGTGGTGATGTTGTACTCCATGGTAAAATACAAATTGTTATAACTGTTTGTAAAAGAGAGGTGATAGACGCTAGCAACGATGGGCAATTGCAGTGTAGGTGTGACAACCTTGACAATAATAGTTGGAAGTACCATGAATTATACTGCCACCTTATCGATGAATAGCTAGCGTCCCAACACACCGCAGATAGAGGACACCTCTACCTTGCGCGACATCACTTAGCGCCCAGTGTGTCAATTAGGATTTTGAATACCCAACGTTTAACCTAGACTTTTCAGTCTAAGCCCCATCCCGATCACATGGTTTCATCTGGGGTATACCTTCTCCGACCTTCGGATCAACGCTGTAGCAGTGTGTTGTTATCAGTGACATTGATTATTGTATGAAGTGTTGCGTAACTGTTCATTTTTACTACGAATTATGGGATTATAGTTGAAGGGTAATTATAGCTGTTTGGCGCTAGCAAAAAGAGGGGTGATAGACGCTAACAACGACCGGCAATTAATTGCAGTGTAGGTGTGACGACCACAACGATTACAATTTCGATTTATAGATGATACACACTGCCACCTTATCGATGAATAGCTAACGTCCCAACACACCGCCGATAGGGAATACCTCTACCTTGCGCGATTATCACTTGGCGCCCAGTGTGTCAATTAGGCTTTTTGAATACCCATCATTTAGTCAGACGTTTCCGCTTAGACCCTATCCCGATCACATGGTTTCATCTGAGTTATACCTTCTCCGACCTTCGGATGTACGCTGTGGCAGTGTGTTGTTATCACTAAACTGATCATTGTTTGACAAGCATTTCTTAGAAATTCATTTTAGCCTGACATTATGGGATACGAGCATACCAAACTGTAAGTAGAAATGTTCGATAAGATGTTATCGTTTTGCTTGTATGTATTTCAAATATCAAAGTTTTTGAAGAGTGGTGAGAATGTATATCTTGGTAGAATACAGAGTTTGTCATATCCATTAGGTACTAGAACACAGCAAAAAGAGAGGTGATAGACGCTAGCAACGATGGGCAATTGCAGTGTAGGTGTGACGACCTTAGCGATAGTAGTTGGAAGAACCATGAATTACACTGCCACCTTATCGATGAATAGCTAACATCCCAACACACCGCCGATAGAGAATACCTCTACCTCACGCGATTATCACTTGGCGCCCAGTGTGTCAATTAGGTTTTTTTGAATACCCATCATTTAGTCAGACGTTTCCGCCTGGACCCCATCCCGATCACATGGTTTCATCTGGGGTATACCTTCTCCGACCTTCGGATGTACGCTGTAGCAGTGTGTTGTTATCGGTGACTTTGATCGTTGTATGAAGTGTTGCTAAATTCGTTGTTTTCGCTTGAGATTATGGGATCAGAGTTCATACCGAACTGTAAGTCCACTGAAACGGAGATATCTGATTGGACGAACTTCCATTCATCATTTTGCTTGAACGTTAGTCAACGCATGTAGCTATCAATCGTCGATTCAATTTTCAAACAAACACAACAACGCATACAACGGATGAGTATACTAAACGCGATTGTACCAAGCAGTTGAAAGCCTTTGACAATAAGAAGTACACGATAGTACAGAATGACTTTATAGGTCTAACAAAAGAAGGATCTCTCGACTATCTTTTCCAAGAAGAAATCATTTCGCTAACTGATTGTCAACACTTTCAAACAAAGTTCGTTCGCATTGAGGCTGGAAAGAGTTTTGCCTTGGGATTAAATGATTGCCAAGAATTATACTATTTTCATTTGAAGCGTAGGACTTGCAGACCGTTTTTGATTGGTACAAATGTCATTAACCTATGGGCTGCCAATGAACAATTCTACTTTGAAACAGCCACAGAATTCTGCGGCACTGAGAAATTCATGATTCCGCTTTTGCTACTGGCCAAAGAAGAAGCTATTGATGATCTGTATTACTACAACACGCACATCATGAAAGAGCAAGTAACCAGCACTTACAAAGACGCAAACAAAACTATCATTCAACTATCAGCCGGTAAAATTCATGCAGCAGCTATTGTGTGTGATACAACCACGAATCAGCCGAAAAACGAATTAATTGCATGGGGTTCCAACTGTAATAACCAACTGGGTTGGGGACCAAAAAGAATTGTGCCCTTCGCAACAAAAACTCCTGTGAATATCAGTAACAAATTTCCAAGCATCGCAGAACCAGAAAATGTTGGGTGTACAGCGACTACAACATGTTTCACGACTGTATTGAAAGAATGCTTTGTCATGGGAAAAGTCGGAGGAATACCACAAAAGATCGAGTTGGGCGTCTGTGATCCAAAAGATATTTTCACTAGTTTCCAAAATGACTCAATAATTGTCTCGCGAGTTGGTGGAGGTGCTATAGGCATCGGCTCAAGTCCATATGGAAACTTGGGAACCACATACACTAGAAAAGAAAAAGATTTTTACAGACCAGAAAAGATGATGAAGGGTATCCTCGTGAAGAAGGTGTGGATGGGCAAAGTTTTGACTTTTATACAAACTGAAGCTCTACCAAACAAATATTTCACCTTTGATCGTTTTCCAGTCCATGATGTGGACATCATTACTGTCGTAAGAAAAGGCGAAAAAAGAAAGCGAAATGAGGACGACGAAGATCCAAACCCAAGCGAATGTAAAAGCTGTAAATGTATGTAAACTTTATGTATTCAATCTACTTTTATTGTTATATTCCCACACCAAATGTTCGCTTAGCGATCTGCTGCTTTATCGTTTGTTGTTGTTCTGGCGCAAGTTTATATTTTGTTTCCAAATCGGTCAACATTTGCTCAAACTCGTTCTTCCTACCAAGTCGTACCAGTGCATGACCCAACTCCTCAAACAATCTATTTTCTAATTGTAATTGGATTCCTTGTTTCGTAGCATCTACAACTTTTTCATATTGTCCTGACCATGCATAACCAATTGCCAAGTACTTGTAACCTTCGTACACATTTGGTGCCAATTTAATAAATTCCAAAGATTCTGAGACAACTGTTTCTGCACGATGTCTAGCTTCCGATTCTACCAAATCCATAAGATTCATTTGTAGTGTGTAAGCGCGTGGTAGATCAGTGCAATTGTGCAAAATGTTCAATCGATCTTGGTAAAAGGGCATGAACTGTTTCAAGTTGGGATTGTTGATGATTCTCTCTTCAATGTAGGATTTTTCTTTTTCGTATTCTCCCTTCCAATGTAAAACATCAGCGATGATAATGTAGATTTCTTCACTTTCCATATCTACTTGGAATAGTTCTGGATTGGCATCGACATACTCGGCGACGTCATCATACTCTCCGATTATGTATAACGACTTTACATGTATTTCTTTTTGACTTTGTGTATTTGATTTGTTATTCTCGAAAAAAAGTTTTCCGTATTTGATAGACTCTTCATAGTTTCCCAAGTAGAAGTGAATTCGTTGCAATGACGACAAAGCTTCTGTTTTTTCGTCTTCTGCGTCCACTAGTTGTTCATAGTATTGTTTCGCATCTTGGTATCGTTCCAAGTGTTCGTACGATCTACCCATGTTCATGATTAACGCATTTCTTTTGTTTGTTGTTACTGGTTCATAGAACCCTATTTTGTTTCTGCTTTGCATTTTTCTTACTGCTTCTACACGACCAGAAATGTACGCTCCATGATACGCTAGGTGTTTCTTTTTTGGTGTTGATGAATCTTTTTGCGCTGGTAGTTTGTATGCTTCTTGTTGGTCATCAAATGCAGCGTTGAACAAGTTTGTAATTTCTTTTTGATCAATTGCTACTCGATTGTATGCTGCACGTGTCGCCATTTGACTTGCGAGTTGTTCAAACGCTTCTGACCTGAGAATATAAAACGTTGCATTTTGTGGATCTAATTCTATTAGTTTAGTTGCGAACGAGATGGCTTCATCGTACTTAAACATGGCGCATAATAGGTTGAATTTAAAGGTCAGATAACGTTGGTTTGAATCTATCGCTAGAACTTTGTCGATTTGTTTCATAGATTGTTCATAGTTCCCTGTTTTGCCTGCTTTTAGAGCGATTTCGAACTGTTGCAAGGCCGTATCTGAATTTTTCATCTCGTCATGGCTTTTTGATATCTTTAAATCTTTAAATTTTGGCAGTACAATTTTGTAGTTTGAAGCAGATGCATATCGGACGGTAATCGTGTTCGGATAAGGTCTACTCGGCGATAAATTATGTACAGTTCTAGAGCAACGTGACATAAGCGACCTGCCCACGAACATGATGCAAATATTTTACTAAACTTTTTTCTCTTCAAGGCCTTATCAGCTGCTTTACCTTTACAGTTTTATAAAAATTAAATTTTAGAAGTGTTTAGCGTGAACCTACTACAATACGGATCTTTATTGGCGGAACGGACAAGTTAAACAAAAACCTTGAACTTACAACGATTGCTCAACTTGCACAAGCAATTTTTGAAGTTTGCACAACATGACACAAGAAGCACTTCACACAACCGTTTTCGATAACTGGGAGTCTACTGGCACGAAATTCAGACGCAAAGACGCAGAAGAGTGGGTCATAAAGGCACCAACCGATACAACCGCAATAGGAATTCTAGAATATGCAAAAGATCATCCTTTTCTCAAAGTCACAAAAGAACAAATACCAATGGGTATATTCCCAGTTGGCGTAGAAGCACATCTATCCGATATATCAGTACGAACACCGTTCCGAAAACGCAACAA
>JAESGV010000628.1_pt1 | contig 15264 bp, 15 predicted proteins | sample 9269781 | NCBI WGS metagenome assembly JAESGV01 (sample SAMN15741586, study PRJNA653496) | algae metagenome | isolation source: Tildeniella torsiva UHER 1998/13D and co-occurring heterotrophs from... | place: Slovakia: Slovak Paradise National Park, Hrabusice, Kosice Region | collected 2000-01-01 | reverse complement strand
TAAAGGTGATGTAATTCGCGTTACATACCATGCTAACAGTGCAAATTTGGAATTTTTAAAGAATCCTGACAAAGCTACAAGAGTTGAGTATACAATACCTAATGTACCGTCACATGCAAGACCATGTGTACTGATGTTATATCCTGGATCAACAGTGGCTGTGAGACCTGTAAAACAATTAAAGTAGGGCTCCCACAGGGTGACTATTGCTCTCATTTGGCCTCATTGATGCACCTCATGTTTTGTCCCTTCGCAAAGTCTAAAAATTGTAAAATCAACAACGTAACAAGATGCAGGTGTTTTCTGCATTGAAAAGAGCCTTTGCTGCCAAAGAATCGAAAGAAAAAAAACCTGAAAATAGTCCAAAATCGAATTTTGGTTTTCTTATACAACAACCATCACTCTACCGGGCGCAACTTGCGAATTGGGGAAGATCGACAGAAGGAAATTTAGGACGCGACACGAGGCGTACAAACACTGAACTACCGGAATACGTCACGATAGAAGCTCGAGTTTTAAATGTTAGCGCTAGAGGCTGGCATACTGTAGTCGTAACAGATATTGGTTGTTTTGGTTTTGGTTGGAATGAAGTATGTAAAAAACTCTTTTACTCACGTTTATAGCATGGAAACTTGGGTCTAGGACATACACTAAAAACGGTTTCGCAACCCACACTTATTCCAAACACTGAATGTATGATACAATGCGCGACGGGAGAAGGTCACACGTTGTTACTACGAAATGATTATCAACTGTTTGGTTGTGGTTGGACGAGTAATGATCAAATAACGAGTTTATTACCGTTAGAAATGAATCACGCGCACGTGATCAAACTAGATTATTCTATACCTGCGGATCAAAGTATTCACAAAATAGTTTGTGGATATAGGCATAGCGCGTTTTTAACATCGAAAGGTGTTGTCTATATAGCAGATAAAAAAAGAAATACAGCGCGTGGGTTTATAAAAGCAGAACAAGATGCTTTTATTATCGATATAGACGCGACTATGCACTCTACTATTATGCTTTCACGTAAGAGCGTGAATTTAAATTTTCTAATCAATAGGATTTGGTCACGTGAGCATATTAGGCGATCAAAAACTACCATCTGGTATTATCGCACTACAAGAAAAAAACGCAATACATTTCAAAGCGATATCCATGGGTCGCGCTCACATACTACTGCTTACAGACAAAAACACAGTTTGGGGATTTGGAAAAGATTTTATCGCGGACGATCAATGCATACAATTAGTGAATGGCGTCGCAGAACTGCGACCAGAACTATTTAACGGCTATCCTGTACAAATATCAGCAGGAAGAAATTTTAGTTTAATATTAACTAATACAAACAAACTGTACAGTTTTGGTGTCAACTCGTACCATCAACTAGGAAGAAAAACTGATGCGTTAGTTGATCAAGTCGATTTTTCAAACGCAAAGATTCCATTGGGAATGAAAATCATTCAAATACAAGCAGGATGCGATAGTGCGACTGTGATTATATCGCAGTTAGGAAATGTAGAACAATTTGTGAATAATTTACATCACCAACTGTTACGAAGGACTGAGTTTTCTGATCTGGATTTACTGGTGTACGAATAAACTTTGGCGCAAACGTAAATAGGCTGTAACGGTTTCGTACTACTGGTGAGACATTGCTAGTTACCTATTGTCACAAGAAGCGTGATCTGAAAGATGTAAAAGTTAGTGCTATTTTTATCATTCCAATCAAAAACTCATGGAAACTCTGTGCGTCGTCAAAGCAGGACTAGGTCTTGTTAGCTATGGATCGCTTCAGCTCTACGCAAACATTGTACTAACGAATCAATCATTATTTTTCATCTACTTGAACGAGAACACTGATGGACTTTATTCAAGTGCCAATGACGTAGCTGTATTTCCATTGTCATGTGCAAAGCTGATTTGTGGTAGCGCTGGACTACTGGTAGAAAATAGTAGCAAAACGTTCGTAATAACTGGACTACAGCTAGACGAATGGAATCGAGAGATTGGACAAATAAGAGCTGGGAACCACAAGTACTTGGGATTACATAATTCTTGGAGAAAAGAAGATATTGTATCAAGAGCGATTGTATCTGACTTTCGCTACGAATTTGTAGTCGATGCACAAGTAGCAAGAACAATTGTAGCTGCTACTCCAAATGAAACGCGCATACCGGCATTTACTAACGAAGATGAGTCAATTGCTAGAATGAGAGCGCTTCAACTAGAAGAATCCCAAATACATTTAGATATCTCGCTCGTCACGAAACTGCAAAATGTACAACTAGCATATGGAATGAAGAGTCTGGAAACGATTCACAATCAAGGCCAATTAGCGTCGAGCATCAATCCAGAACTACAAGAGCTCATACACGCAGTGCTTCACAAAGACTCAAAACCAGCACAAAAGCAATCGGAGAAAGTTGAACATTTAGAAGAATCTGCTGTATCGCAGATTCTCATCACACCAAAAGAGAAAGAGGTTAGCAACCTCCAGCAGAGTTATAAGAGAGACTTTGTCAATCGCGGGGCTGTTATGCAAGGAATCGAAACATAGGCTCTTTGTAAATTAGTATTATTTCTTAGATTTGAAAGTTTGTTTTCGAAAGTAAGCAACACAAACATTTGATTTCTAGATTATTGATAGGAGTTTTATAAAAATTAAAAACCAAGAAAGACATATTTTCTAGCTTTCGAATCTGCAAGAACAAGCTGTTGCTCATTCTTGTTGACGAGGTCACAGAGTGCTTTTTGTAAAGCAGAACATGTCTCCATCAAAATCATGAAATACTCGTCCATACAAGAAGACTCGTTCACACCAACGGTACATGAGGGATTACCACTACTATCACCAACAGATGGACTTCCACCAAAACCATTTCACATTAGACAACGTTTCGTACTGGCATTCATGCTTTTAATCTCGAATTTGATCTGTTACTTGGATAGAACAAATATTTCAGTTGCTATTATACCTATGGCAGCACAATATCAATGGTCAAACTTTCGCCAAGCTCAAATTCTAAGTTCATTCTTCTGGGGTTACATGCTAACACAAATAATTGGTGGACTCGCGGCGAAAAAATTCGGAGGAAAACTTGTACTATATACTGGAGGTTTGCGCAATTCATTTTATCGATTTTAACTTGTTAGTCTGTTTGTGGTCGTGTTTCACACTATTAACGCCATTAGCTGCAGAAGCAGCGCATCATCACTGGATAGGATGGATTATTATCGCACGTATCGGACTCGGTGTCGGAGAAGGTGTCAATTTCCCAGCAACAACACATTTAACTGGTATTTGGGCTCCAAAGAGCGAACGTACTCGCATAAGTACATTTATGAACACTGGATTGGAATTTGGAACTCTTACAGCGTTACTACTAGGACCCGCTATCTCCATTCACTTGGGATGGCAATGGACTTTTTACATTTTTGGTTGCATGGGAATCGCTTGGTCTTTCGTTTATTTCTTTGTAACTTCTGCCACTCCACAAGATAACTTGTTCATTAGTGACTACGAACAACAGTATTTGCGCAAAAGTCTTATCGAAGAGGAAGGTGGTGCCAAAGAAGACACAAAACTAACTCTAAAATTGTTTGGTCAAATCATGACCAACAGAGGAGTATGGGCTGTCATTATCGCACATACGTGTTATAATTATGGGTGGTATGTACTCTTATCTTTTCTACCAAAACTCTTTTTGGACCTCGGTGTCAGTTTTGATAAGGTCGGATACATTAGTATGTTACCATACATTGTTGTCGCAATTGGATCGAATTTGTCAGGACAATTGTCTGACTTTTTGATCAACAGACAAGTGAGCGTACAAAACGTAAGAAAGATTATGCAATGTACTGCATTGATTGTTCCATCGATTCTATTTTTCCTACTAAGGTGGACAAGACACAGTTTGGTTCTTTCAACAATTATTATTTGTGCAGCTATTGGTGCATCATCGTGCTGTAGATCCGGACACAATGTCAACATGATCGATCTGTCACCCAGACTATCAGGTCTTCTCTTCAGCGTAAGTTTGTTCTCGTTACCTAACATTCTAGATCACCAACACTTTCGCCACTATCCCTGGTATTATCGGTAATTTGGTAACAGGATGGTTACTAGATCTTCACGTAGAGTCATCTGTAGTACCAACAAGTCCATGGGACAATGTATTTAATGCAATGATCGTAGTTAACTTGTTCGGTGCTGTCATGTACGCAGCGTGGGCAAGAGGAACACCACAATTCAAATAAATTATAAACTATTTACTTTATCGTCAGAAGTAGGTCCAAATGACAAAATACGAATGGGTAATCCAATGAGCGACTGCAACACAACTACATAATCTGCAACTTTGTTTGCAATTTCTATGTGTTCTGGGTAGTGCTTGTCTACGTACTCTATAACTTGATTTTTCAAATGATAATCTTCACTGATCGCTTTCTTATTTGTTTCGTACATGGGAGTAGCGTACTTTAACACGTGTAACAAATTCATTGTTCTGTAATGATCTTCAAACGTTCCCTTCTTGATCTGCGTTATCACATACCCATTTTCACTTTGTTCATACTCCAACAACTTTTCCAACTTTTCTTCACTCACAATCTCTTTCGAAACAAAATACTTTGTACAAATTGGTAATTCTGCAATTTTCTCGCTCTTGATAGCTGCTTGTATGATTTTATCCAAACACGTTAACGATACAACTTGCGCTCCAAAAATTTGTGTTCCATATCGCACTGCTACTGCATCAAATGGTCCAATTCGAAATGATCCTTGCCACTTTGTCGTACTGTTATGATCCTCAGAAATGGTATCAAACCACGTTGGATCGTTTGTCGTGAATGGTCCGTTACCATGTCGTGAACTGTACGCGCGTAACACACCAACTGTTAACGATTTGTATTCTAAATTTGTTTCTTGTAATAATTGGATCGCGTTGACTGTTGAACATGTAGTACGAGTGATGTGTGGGAAAATACCATACACGCGATCGAGGAGTGCGCCTTGTGAACCTTCAAAAATAATTGTTTCTCGACGTTGCATGTGTTGTGTGAGTAATTGACATCCGTCCACGATGCATGAGGAATAGTCTTGTCCGAATTTGAAATAAAAATTGGTTAACGAGTCGAGTGTATTTTCTCCAACGAATTTGATTAGAAAATCATTTGCTTCTTTGATCGCGTTTTTATCTCCTACGTATGAAGAATCCAAATATTTTGGATCGAAAAGGGAGGAATAATCTCCTCTAGAGTATGATTTTATCGCTGTGCGTACTTGATCCATTTTTTCTGAATACATGTTTCGTAATTGTTCCATCAACTCGTTCTTATTTTTGAAATGTTTCACCTGCAAACAAGTTGGTTTTTTGTCTACTTCAATTTTCGAATTTGCGTTTGGGAAAAAATTTGGATACGCGACGCAAATGTCATCTGCTGTACTTCCAACGCCCATGCCTGTTGTTCCATATCGCGCAGAACCACGTAACGTTTCTAGTACACGATTCACGAGTTGATGTAGAGGTGTTATCACGAAACAGTTCTCGTCGATAAATAAACGTTCTTTGGCGTCTGTTACGCCACAAATAGTTTGTAAGTGATGTTCCTCATTGAGTAAGTGGTGTGGAGATACTAACATATATTTTCCTAACAATGTTTTTCTATCTTTTTTAAATGTTGCTGCTCCGAATTGACTGAAACAGTGCACGATATTGTCACCGGATCGAACGATGTGATGCATAGCTTGTGGACCACCGCTGTATCTGACCACCAAGTGAGCGTTGTATGTTTCGCATAGGTACTCTACTGTTGTACCTTTACCTTCGTCACCGTACAAGAGCCCAGATACTATGAATACCTGTGGGAGTTCCATCTGATGTTATTTGTAAGAGTGCTTTTTTACAAAAATTAATTTTTATGAAACTCTTTATCCATTTTTCGAGCAATACGAAATCTGTTCCCATGAAAACTTATTTTGCGGAAGTACGAATAGAATCAGGATAAATATAACATTTTCCTTATTCTAACACTAACATTGCTCCAAGTCTATCGATACTGTAGTCGCAGCTACACTAACGCTACTCTCCAAAGCCATTCCAAATTTCAATATGGCTAAAGTTTGATTCCACAAAAGTCTTCGTATAACTCTTACGCCTGTAACTGATGTTTGTAAGTGCTCATGTTGTGTTTGAACATCTCCACGATCTCGCGACGTTGAGTTTCATCAATATTCTTTTCTCCCTTTATGGTCGCTATCAGATCTTTAATTTCGCGAACACCCTTTCTGATTCGTTTTTTATCGTGTTTATAAGGGTCAAAATCTGAGGGTACAGGTCGACAACTTTCAAGGCATTCGCGTATATCGTCATCAGATGGGCAATCTAGAGTGCAGTAAACGGATTCTCTGCACAAGTCAGCGCACGCTTTGCTTTTTCTACATCCAAACTCTTTGCGACACTCGCGAACTCGTTTTTGAATATAATGCGCGGTTTGTTCTTCGCTTAATGTGTAGACACCCGTGCCTTGACTCTGCTGCGAAGATACCAACACCAGTACACATAGCAGTACTGTGAGAACACAGGCCGCCACGTTGAACGTCATTTTTAAAATGTAACGGTTTCTCAGAAATTTTGACGCGGCCACTTAACGAATCTTGATACTTTGCACAAGTCAACGCGAGTAGGTATTACAGCGGAGCGATACATTACCTTCGTTAGGAAAACAGATTTAGTCATCCCACAATATTGGCACAAAGTTTTCAAAATTTAACAAGACGCTGTGGTCAACTTTCACAATCACGTAAATCGTAATCCCTGTAATACCAACAGGTTTGGTTGTTACCAAGCAATCTGACCTTTGCAAGCGGAGGAAATATAGAAAGTCGGCATTTCCACTGGTCATTTCATAATCGAAGATTGATCTACCTTCCCCCAATGTCGCGATAGTCCTAGTTTTTTATTGAGTCTACAGCTTCGACAACGATTTCTGTGATCCATTCCCACCAACTTTGTGTATGTTTTAATGATCTAGCATTTTTTCGGAACTGTTCGGAATTGTCGTTCAACTCTTCTGTTTTTTCTTGCACAACTGCGAGTTGCTCCTGCTGTGCCATCATTTTTTCTACATTGTCAACCATTTCTTCTTTTATAGTATTTATCTTATTTTGCATTTTTGTCATAGAATCATTCTTTGGGTCGTTCCAAAATTTAGCACGCTCTGATAAATATTGCGAAAGTTTGTTGGTGGGTTGTTGAGCTTCATTTAACATTTCTTTAAAAAGTTTATCGAACACTATACGCAGTGGAAACTTTTCATCGGTAACAGCAACGAGTAGGTACGACGTATCACGGTCTTGTTTGAAATGATGGTAGTGTATGCTGTTGTCATTTTCTTTAAGTGTTTGATTGTGCGTTTGATGCGGAATACGCTCAGTAATGTTTCGAATTGTTGACTGGTAATTTTTCTTTGGTCCAAATGATGCGATAGTCTCACCGTTCTTGGTCACAGAAGCGTAATAGATAGGCATTGTTGTTTGAAGAATGTCAATGTCACGAGACGCTTGGTTGTAGACAAGCAAATCCACCCCATGGCATGAATATAAATACACTACAATTTATTCTATTCTGTGTCGTTGAAGTAGCCAACAGAAATTATCTCTACAGTCCAATCCCACCAACTTGATTGATTTCTGATGTTTGTTGATTGAGCTTTCTTTTCAGACAAACTTCTTGGTTTCTCGTGGGTACTCTGCTGAGTAGTATTTGGTACGCTTGACTTGTCGTTTGATGGTCGTGCATTTTCCTTACTTGGATCATTAATGTTCCAATAATTTACTTTATCTATCAAGTATTTGTTCAAGTCAATCTTTCCTAGTAGCGCTTTCTTCAACACTTCCACCAAAATATTGTCGAATACTATCTTCTCTGGGTATTCGGTATCAGTTATTACAAATAGCAAGTACGATATTGCTCGGCTTTGCTTGTAGCGGTATAAATGAATGTTGTTGTGGTATTCTTTTATCGTCTCTTTGTTGTTTGAAGGTGGGACACGTTCTAGTATCTTGGTGATTGTTTCCTTATATGTAACCTTGAAGCCAAACGATGCAACTTCAGCATCGTTCTTGTAGCAAGCTGCATAGTAGATCGGCATGTTTTTTGAATTTTAGAGCGCTCTTGGCTGCGGTGTTTTGGAACTTGTCACGTGTCGTGTCAAGAAAATTACAAACCGTGATGACATCTCTTCACAAATTTGAGTACCCAAACAAAGAGCATGTACACCAGGTGGCAAAGTCGTTAGATTTTTCGATACATGCAGACGATGAGGACGAGTATTTAGAATTAATGCGTCACACTTTGAGTTGCTACGAAGCTATAAACTCTTTCGAACACGATAAACCAGAAATAAAATATCCACGAAGCGAAATAACCTATCCAGAAGATAACAAATATAATGCGTGGTTTGTTAAATCAGAAATAGTTGGAAACAATGATCCAAACACCAAGTTATTCGGAAAAACGATCGCGATAAAAGATAATATTTCTGTGGCTCAATTACCATTAATTAACGGCACTGATTTCCTTCAAGATAACTACACACCAGGTATGCTCACTATAGTTCACAAATAACAAACATAGATACAGATGCAGAAGTCGTTACTCGTGTGCTAGACGCAGGTGCCATAGTAACCGGAAAAGCGCACTGTGAGTACTTGTGTCAAAGTGCAAGCTCTTTCACGAACACAACAGGTCCCGTTCTCAACCCATACAACACCGAGTACTCTTCTGGCGGGTCTTCTTCTGGTTGTGCAGTACTTGTTGCTACAAACCAAGTCGATATGGCCATAGGAGGCGACCAAGGTGGTTCCATACGCATACCATCAAGTTGGTGTGGTATTTACGGCATGAAGCCAACGTATGGTCTTGTACCCTATACAGGTGCGATGGGTTTGGAACAATCTCTAGATCACTTGGGACCTATGACACGCAATGTCACGGATAACGCATTATTGTTAGAAGTACTCGCTGGAGATGATGGAAACGATCCTCGACAACGCAAATCGTTGCCAGTTGGCCAAGACTATACTTCAACACTTCGTGGTGATCCCAAACAACTCGTTTCTGGCATGAGAGTAGGAATTCTGAAAGAAGGTTTTCTAAGTATCGATCCAGAATCTGATCAAATCGTACGAAACGCGATCGATCAACTACAAACGCTTGGTGTTACCGCAGAAGAAGTTTCCATCCCAATGCACAACTTGGCAAGCGCCATTTGCGATGCTATTTTTACTCAAGGTTTTACAAACGATATGCATGGAGGAGGAAGAACAGGACATCGTGGTGTCTACGATATCAATATGGATCAAGCACTACGTCAACACAAATCAAGTATGCAAACACTCCATGATACTGTAAAAGTGGTGCTCATGAGTGGTGAATATATGAAATTAAAATATGGCACAATGTATTATGGGAAAGCACACAACTTGGCGATACAGTTGCGTCGTGCGTATGATGAAATGTTGAGCAAGTATGACGTGTTGATCATGCCTACTGTTGCTATGAGACCTACGAAATTACCAAAATCAGGAAATACACGAAAAACTGATTATATTTTAGCGCTGGAGATGTGCGTGAATGCTAGTGCGTTTAATGCATCCGGACATCCTGCGATGAGCGTTCCATGTGGCATGATTCAAGGATTACCTATTGGAATGATGATAATTGGAAAGTATTTCGATGAGAAAAAGATATACGAATTGGCTTATGCATTTGAACAATCTATTGACTGGAGGACGATTTAGCTATAGAATAACAGATGAACTTGTAAATTAGTTTCATAAAAATTCTTGTAAAGCGGTACACACGCAAATAGTTAGCACGTGGATATTTTACTCTTCGAGTTAACAATTAGAATACAACCAACAAACGTAACTCATGCTACTCGCGCAACACTATGTGCATCGAGCATAGATTTCACACAACAAGTCGTATCATATTTCAACTGTCGTACGCAAATACTACTGCAGTAATATCAAAAAATCGATCTAGTCTGATTCGGCTAAATAGTACAATATATTCTTTAATTCTAATATATTCATGTTACATACAAACCCATCGTAGGTTATCGTACTCCGAAAAAGATCCATGGATCGTATAAGCTCATTAGAAAACTGTTAAGGATTCGAAACATCAACCGTCTATGACAAGTGACACAAGTTTCCAGTACCGGTTCCCATACATGGAATCAAACATCAACCAATCTCCTCATGAACAAAGCCACGTTATTCATAGATCGCTTGCTGGAGCAATATTAAAAATAGTACCTAGGCACGCTATAAAATCCTCCAAAATCCGTTCGCAAAAGATTCACAAAACAACATGAACACATCCATACTCTTATTCTTACTAGCTGGTCTAGTTTATTCTCTAGGTCCTGACACCGGTGTAGGCGCAGGAACAGTACCAGGAGGTGCAGCATCTGATGGTACCTTTTTGTACGTAGGAATTGATGGTAACCCATCTAGCTTTAAAGTGTATCGCGCATCAGACTTATCGTGCGTATATACTATTGATACGACAAGCATCATTACACATATAGATACTGTACTGTTGAATCCAACGCATACAACTGCAGTGTTAGTTGGTTCCAATGCAGTCGTATCGATTGATTTGACAACTCGTGCAGTCAAGAATATTGTACAAATTGCAAGAAGTAACGCACAACTCGCGTTCAATGACGAAACTAGTGTATATATTGTCAACGATGAGAACGTGCTTGAAAAGAGATCATTCGAAGATTTATCACTCGTTGGATCACTACAACTACAATCAGCCGTGAATCTAATTGGAATAACATCAAACGTTGCGCTCGTGCAAGGACTAAGCTTCATAGAACGCATTGACTTGTCCGCTTTCACGCTACTTAGTCGTTTCGACTACGCAGCAAACAATAACTATCAAAACGCAAAACTCGTTGGAAATGCAATGTTTGATTTCAAGATTACAAATTTCCCAAAAGCTACTTGCTCTGGTTACGCAGTAAGCATCAATCGCTATGACGTTTCAAGCGGATTCCAATTGTCAGGCTCTAGCGTCAATATCACCACTGGTGACTACCAATGTGGAGGTGGAATCGTTTCACCAATTGTACAATTCGTTGTTGATCAAGATTCATCATCAGTGTACGTACTATCGAGCACCAACACAAGATCAGTTAATGGAATGGCTGGTACCGTCACAGATCAAACACTATTCTTACTAGATAGTGCAACGATGCAAGTTACTGGTGGTTCTTTCCAACTCGCAAACTCTGGTACATTCTTCTCACCTACAACTTGGAAAGTTGCTCCTTCGTTCTATGTACGTGTCAATGGCGCGCTACTGTACTCTTCTGCGTTCTTGAAGAGCACAGAGTACAACGCTGATACAGAAGAGTATTACTATTCTATGAGAGATAAGGGAGAGATAAACAGAGTTGTCAATCAAGCACTAGCGAATAGCGTGAATATTGATAATGCGAATTGCGCAAGTGTCACTACTGTAGCTCCAACTGTGGTAACCACAACAACAACGAGTGCACCTACAACTACTTCGACAGTTGCTGTGACCACTACTTCAACTACCGCTCCAACTACTTCGACAACAGCACCTACGACATCAACTGATGCTGCTACTACCACTACCACTACTGTAGCACCGTCAACTACTTCTGCAGCACCAACAACCACTACCACTGCAGCACCAGAAGATACCACAACTGTTGCACCAATCACTTCTGCTCCAGTACAATCCAGTTCAGTGCCAAGCTCAACTACTACAACTAGTGCGCCATCAACTTCGACTACCACTACAGTAGCTACCAGCACCACATCTTCTAGTGCTCCAGCTCCATCTTCATCAACTAGTGGTCCATCCACAACAACAAGCACAACATCACCTATTAGCGTTTCAACAAGCGCAGGACCGGTGGTTTCAACAAGTAACGCACCCGTACAAAGTACCACAACAACCACTAGCTCGCCAACATCAGAAACAACCAATAGTCCACTAAATGGTCGTGATGCGAGCTCAAGCGCAACTAAGCTGGTAGGATCACTTTCTGTACTTGTGGCATTGTTAATAATGTAAATTTGTACCTATCAATCTGTAGTTTCATAAAAATTATTTGTAACAACAAAAAAATCGCACAAATCTGACATGAACACCAATGTTCGCAGGCGTAGTAACCCTGTCTCAACTATAACTTCGCTCCTCTTTGAAAATAGCACTACCAGTCACTCATTGAACTTTCTAACCACCCTACTAAAAACTAAACTTTCTCGTAATCAAAACTGGAACGGGAAGGTTCTCTCGTGCGTACTACCATGCAACCGAATTCAATCAACAATCGCTATATACGACGTTTTTAAAGAAAAAATAGATAAGACTATTATCGTTCCTTTTAATGCTACCCAAATGATTCCAAATAGAACGAACAACGAGTATATTGTTATCACGACAGATAACACAATACACATACTAGACAAAGACCTGAGCTATTCCCGCATTGTCTACACTGCTGTTTCTGGAATACACAAACTCGCTTTGCTTCGTAACGGCACAATCGCTGTAGGCATGGATAATGGTTTGAATATCTTTAACAACGAATGGAAACTAGTAGTCCACGTAAAAACAGAAAGTATTTATGATATCGTACAATTGAAGAACGGTAGCGTTGCTGCTGTAACTTCTTACAACGTTATATTATGGGACGAGACATTTAACAAAATGCTGAGATACGTTGCTAGAAGCTCTTTTCGTATAGCAGAGTTTGCACCTAATATAGCATATACTTTTGACAGAAAAGTTACTCGAGTTGATACAGTAGCGGAAAACGCGATTCAATTGCAAGGTGAATGGAACGCAATGTATCAGTTACAGAATGGTTGGATAGTGGCATTTGGTGATAAGTACTTTAGCGTATTTGAAGGTGATGTAAAGTTTTACGACTACAAGTGTGGGTTACAAAGCACGTGGAAAGGTGCTATAGACGAAGTACAACCAGGGGTGATTGGTTTCCAGTGTTCAAATGATACAGAGATTATGTTGTTTGATGTACACAGAAGAACGCCATTAGTTGGGTATCCGAGAAAGTTCTGTGACTGTAACGCAAGACTTCGATACTTTCTAAGAGATGCGTAGAAGGTTGTTCCACATTACAATATAAACAATTTTCTTCATGGTAGAGCTTTATGTCAAGTTGGTACCATCGTCAAAAACGTTAACGCTGCAACTGGATTGCACCAGTGTCACTGTTGAGCACATTAAAACACTCGTGTCCGAGAAAACTGGTATTCATCCAGATGAACAAAGATTGATAGCACGAACATCGGTGCTAATGGAGGACCATAAAACTCTTAACGACTATAATGTAAGGAGCGACCATACAATACATATGGTACCACGAAAGAGAGTTGAGCCTTGAAACTTATTTTTATAAAACTTGTTCGAAATCGAGTGCAGGTGTCTGGTTATTGCTACAAACTAAAATGAACAATACAAAAGTATCGCGACATTCAGGCGATTCTCTCAACACACTTCCCTACGACACGTTATTCAACGTTTTTGGATATCTAGAACCAACGACGTTATACTACTCGATACCTTACGTCTGTCGCCAATTTAATGGAGCTTTGTCGCATAGGTACACAAACGAGACTTCTGGCAGCGAGACTTTTGACCAAAAATCATGCACGTACGAGAACTTGCTTTGGAGAAGCATGCGTCCACACCTCTTCGCAATATTTCCACATACACATTTATATTTATTTAAAAAACTTTATTTTATGAGGTTCAGAGTGCAGCAATTACCAATGGCTCGCGCACATGAAATAGAAAACGTATACAACAAAATAAGCACTGATCTCGTAATGCTCAAGTCTATTTTCGAGTCAACAAAACAAAATAATGAATACAAAAAAGATTTAGAAAAGTATCTTCATGAATATAGAAAACATGAACAAGAAATCACAAAACTTTTGACAGAAGAACGGTATACAGTGTCATCAATACCAATCGATGGATGCATTGTGTACAACCAAAAATCTGCTGAGAAGTTTACACGTGAGAGCCCACTGCCTATTGGCGTACTCAACTATGATGATACAATCAGCATGGTGTCGACAACCAATAGTAACTCTATGCACATTAGCATCATTGGAAAATGTGGATACGACACTCAACATGGTACGCTCATCTATAACGACATTGATATAGAGATTATAGCAACTTACGTTACTGTACATGGTGTTTTGAAAAAAGTCGCAATTGTCGATTCACAAGACATTATGGCTGTGACCATTTATCTGGGACTTCAACTTGAGAATGCTAAAAGCTTGCTTAATTTTTGGGAGAGAATTGAGAAGCAACTGGTGAAAATTCCTCGTGCAGGCTCACTCATCGGATCTTGCTACAAATTTGACTTTGAAGCACCATTTCAAGTTCACCGCGAAATTGAGACTGTAGAAATTGATTAAGCAGTTTCTTGTACTGATCGTGGCTTGTAGCACCATTAGTTGATAGCTATGTCGTCAGATCGAGCTATTTCCTCTTTTGTACACTTCAACTTAGAACCATAAAAATAGCTGGACAACCTCAACATCATTTATTAAAAGCAAACCAACTCTTCACCAAATTACACCAAATGCCCACTCTACGCGTTCACGTTATTTCAGCTCGTAACTTGGTAGCAAAAGACGGTATCATCAATCGTACTTCAGATCCCTACTGCGTCCTTCGCGTTGGACACTGCGTCGCCAAAACTCACGCCGTAAAAAAGAATTGCAATCCATGCTGGGATAAAACTTATGATATGATTTTTCATGGACCCATCACTGGAGTGCTCTCCGTAGAAGTATTCGATAAAGATAATTTCACTGCAGACGAACCTCTAGGGTTCTTTGGCGTACCATTGCGCGATATCGATCCCTATAATACTGTAGAAAAATGGTTCAAGTTGAATGGTGTAAAGCATGGAGAAGTACGACTAGCTCTCACATGCGTAGAAGGATTCAACCCGCAACCAACTCAAATGGTCACCACGACAACTACTCACATCACATCTGGTAGAGTTCCAAGCTCGTACACTGTAACTACTACAAACCCATCGGCGCCACCAATGCTCCAACATCAACAACAGTATCAGCAACACATAACCCAACAACAACATAATGTGTACACTAAGAGCATGCTGCCACCGGTTCCGCAAACGAATTATCAA
>JAESGV010000627.1_pt1 | contig 15294 bp, 16 predicted proteins | sample 9269781 | NCBI WGS metagenome assembly JAESGV01 (sample SAMN15741586, study PRJNA653496) | algae metagenome | isolation source: Tildeniella torsiva UHER 1998/13D and co-occurring heterotrophs from... | place: Slovakia: Slovak Paradise National Park, Hrabusice, Kosice Region | collected 2000-01-01 | reverse complement strand
CAACGTGACGAACAAGTAGTGAGCTTTTACCTACACCCGCATCTCCGACGAGCAATACTTTGCATAGGTAGTCATAGTCCCAAGTGTTAATCATGTGTTATCGTTTTTCTGGAATATTAGCAGGACTACGAGCTTGATGTGCTCATTTTAATCGAGTCGCTTGTGGAAGCTATGACGTGTTTGCTTATGTGTTTTCTTGGAAGTTTCTATTTGGAACAGCTCAGCAAACTAACGGCAAAACTTCTACATGAGCGAGTACATTTTAGTCGTTGAATAATTTATTGATGTCAGTGTTGGTGATATCGTTTTATGATGATAGTACGTGAGTCCAGACCAAGATATGGAATACCACATCCCATATAATGGCTCCTGCGAAATAGAGTATCACTGGTGGTAGAGTACAGCGAATGAACCATGTTGGGAGTGGAGCTAGTAGGCGATGGTTCACGTCATTGAATTTACTCTTACGAGAAATAATCAACATTACGGAAATGAAAATACCAGACTCCAAGTTCAAACCAAACGATGTTATAATTTCCATTACATACAAAAACCACTACAAAAGTTAAACGTAAAGAATAATCACATACTCCGTTGAATACTTGTGCTGAGATGAGAATTGTCGAAAACGCTACAAAATACAACAAACATTGCAATCCTATGGCGATAGTGCTGTTTTTTGAAGTTTCATTCGAATCAAATTTTGATAATAATCTAGTTGAGGCTAACCATCGAGATACTCTGAACGAAATCGTTCCTGGTTCAATCTGATTTTCTTGGAATGTTTGAACGTGACCATCGAGTACATGTTTCAATCCAGCCGACATAGTCACAAAGCTAACGCTAACTGATAGCGAAATAAACACTTGTATGATGATACTTAACCAATTGTACTGTGGGAAGCTCTTCGCTATCATTTGAACAATAGGTACAAAACCAGGATCTTGGTTCTTTCTTGAGCGTTCTAGAGAAGGCATGCTTGGATCTGTAGAATTTTGTGGAACTATTCGTAGAGCAAAGTAACACCACAACACGTTCAGTACAAAGCACGATAGAATAGCGGCGCAAGAAGCAATGCGGAAAGCGTTGATACTTTGTACAGTTGGTTTCATCTTGGCGTAGATAACTGGTAGCGTGTTCATAGATCCTCCTAGAGCAACAGTGGATACTAGTAACGGTCTCATGATGGAACTCCAATTATCAGTGAAAGATTGGTTGATGTGGTTTGCTACGACGCCAACTAATCCGATCATAACTAGTAATAGCGTTCCCTTGACTAGTGTAGCCCATGAAATAACTTTCGTGATGATACGACTGCATCCAATTACGAACATTGCCCAAAAGAGAATGAATGGTATGATTAGAAGCAAATAGGCGTGTCTATGCGTTAGATGCGGAATGAAAACATACTCTAATGTTTCGCTAAATACTGGTGGTTTCGCTGCTGCTGCGTATATTGTTTGAATGATCAATGAGTACGCGCTTGGACCTGCTAATGAATACGAAATCAAAATTGACATGCTACGAGGTTAACAAACACCAAATTGCTTACAAATGAACGATGACTGTGATTTCAAAGATCACTTGCAAAACTGGGTTCAAATACAGTTTCGCGATGCTATGTAGATTTGGACTATTGTCGGTCGTATTGCCTATAACCGTTAGCAATGTTAAATTGGAATTTACTATGGTCACCTAGCAGTATGGTCGCTTCTGTGACCTTGAATTCCTAGATTTTAGTTAGCCAAATAACGGAATCGTACTTGGTGGGTGGCTGCTTTTTGAAGCAATTCGATCATAAATAAAAGCACTAAGCATTGAAACACTGCACAGATCGCAAACTGAATGAGAAATGGATAAAATCCAGTTTCACCAACTTTGACTGGCAGTGCTAGAATTCCTGTTCCAAGAATACTGGCTACAACGACAAAATAGCTTACTGTTAGCACTGTGCAAGAACGAATACCATCCAAAAAATATTTTAAACGTATCAAACCATGAAGACTTCTCTTCTGTGTTGTCCATGTTGTTTGCGTCGTTATTTTTAGAATCGTAATTTTAAAAGTCTTTATCTTTTGTAGAACTGACAGCTCACAAAGCATTGTAGGCACATCCGTTGTTTCGATTCCATGATCTTGGTACTAGAACTCTGGAATCTTCTACCGTTGACTACGTACAGTTGAAAACTATAGTAGCTAGATACAACTGAATCAAAATGCGAGTAGCTATATCAGTTCTTATAATCATACTTTGTGGATATGTGTTCTCTGCAGTTAGAACGCCAGGCAGATCATTGTCAGACGGACTATCACTAGCGAGAATCGCTCGTGTACTATCTGACACATCTGATTTGGCAGGATGCAAAAAACGATGTGACCTAAAAGGAGAATCAGACCGATGTTACGCAAATTGCGAGAAAGTAGACAAGAGTTTCCTTGGCAGTGTATTCAAGTTACTTGAGGGAGTTGATTCCCTTAGGAATAAGAGAGCATTGTCCGATCAATACGAGAGCAGATCAGTATATACACGGACATGTGAAGACATATGCGGAAAGCTAACTGGTAACAAAAGAGAAGAATGCGAATATCATTGTATTTGGTAATAAAGTGTTTGCGGTTACAACTGTTACTGATGTATTCTTTACAGCATGAGGAGAACACATCTATTGACTGGGTTTGTGTCATTGAATCCAACGACTTATTAATCTACGTACTCGGTATTTGTATTTCTCAGTTTCGAAACGATAAAACAATTAACAATCTTATACCGCTTAATGCACCGTAAACAAGTATATCGCCGAAAAGCAAAGAAACAAAGCCGAGAAATTGATTGGAAATTCGAAATGTTTCACGCGTATAAACGAAATCTGGAGAAAAAGCAGTATTCGAATATTACTGAAGGTAGACGCATGCTCATCGAAGCAGTAACTATTAACGACCTACCAGCGCACGTAAGTTTCTGTGCTCATGCGCTGGAAAATATTTCACATATGTTGAACTACAAAAACCCTACAACAACTAGAAAAAGTACTTGGAAGTTATTCCAACCCACTAGAACGAAAAGATACAGAAACTTTTATTTGGAAAGGAATGGAATTTAAATTCAAACTCGTGCTACAATAACGGTTTACTGTTGTGTAATTACATCAATATCATAATAAACACTCGCTCTTGATGATATTTCCAACTTTTTAGTTTCATCTATTGTAAGAATTTCCAAAGTAACAACGTACCTGCTCCAATGTAAACAATGGATTGACAATGTCCAGGTGCTATTTTAAAGACTGTTCCGTCAGTGGTGAATGGTTGATCCATTAGTTTCCATTCACTTGTAGCGAAAGTTCTATTATTATAATACATTGCACCGTCACTATGGGATCCGATTCCATAGTATCCATGCGCTGCAGTCGTTAGAAAAAGGATAAAAAATAATACTTGTTTCCAGGATACAATTATATCCTCCGCAATGGACTCGTTTGATATCTCCAACTACTGAATCTAAATGAACAAGTTTCGGAGAGTGATAACTAAATGTCATATCGTTTTTAAGACCAAGCTTCGAATGAGAACTAAAAAAAGTTCACATACCATTGCACAATTATTAACTCCAAAAGAGTAGCATTTTCGAGGTCCGACTAGTGCGTAAGAAAATAATCGTCCTGCAGAGATTTGTGTGACTTTCTCTGGAATGTCCACTTTTCCCCACTCAATCTTCCCATCATATGGATTATTTGTTGCGCCTGAGCGTCCTGTCGCACCATATGTTGTACTTCCATATGAATAAACGCATCCATCTTCTGTGAGTGCTAACGCATGGTCCTCTCCTGCTATCAAGTCGATAACTCTCTTATTGTCAAAGAGGTGTCTTATCGTGTGAGTTGTGGTCGATTTATCAGAATTCTTAATGTGATACATGTTGGTCTGGGCTAATAATGGTTAGAAGAGTATCATTCTTACTTTGTACGAAAGTTGCGTATAATGTTTGCGCTAGTCGTAGTACTGTCTCACCATTCGTTTTCACTGTGTAGTCTTTCGAGTCACTGTGGAGATGTACTTCGTTGGAACGTGTACAATATACGAATTCATTTTGACCACCTGTAATATCAAATATTTTTACATTATTTGCCTGTAACTGAACTTCACTGATAGATTTATCCGAAATGTTAAAGGTATACAACTCTCCATCACCTATTGGTTAGTTTCTAACAAGAATTATACTGGTTAGAACTGCGGCAGTTTGGTCGACCAGAGCAACGTGTTTAATTTGTTTGTCAAAGAACGATAATTTTTCGATGCGATTAGGTACACCTCTACCGAAGATGAAGAAAGAACCCTGTTCGTAGGTGCTATTCCCAACTTCAACACGCAACATCGTTGATTTACAAAGTTTTACAGGTAAAGATCTGCTGCACAAGTCATAGTGTTGACATAAAACTTTACTGAAAAAATATGTTGATATCAAAATAAATACTTGCTTTTGCTGATATTTCTAACTTTTTTGTTTCATCTATCGTAAAAATTTCCAAAATAACAACGTACCTGCTCCAATGTAAACAATGGATTGACAATGTCCAGGTGCTATATTAAAAACGGTGCCGTCAGTGGTGAATGGTTGATCCATCAGTTTCCATTCACTTGTAGCGAAAGTTCTATTATTATAAAACATCGCACCATCACTATGGGACCCAACTCCATAGTATCCGTGCGCTATTGTCGTTATGATAGCGTAAAAAAACAGTACTTGTTTCTAGGATGCAATTATATCCTCCACAATGAACTCGTTTGATATCTCTAACAACTGATTCTAAGTGGACAGGAGTAGGAGAATGGTAGCTCTTTGCCATGTCGTTTTTAAGACCAAGCTATGGTTAAGGACTAAAAAAAGTTCACATACCATTGCACAATTATTAACTCCAAAAGAGTAGCATTTTCGAGGTCCTACCAGCGCGTACGAAAATAGCCTTCCTACTGAGATTTGTGTAACTCTTTCTGGAATGTCCACTTTTCCCCACCCATGAATTTGTCTGTTTGTCTTGCTTGGTCGTCCTGTTGCACCGTATGTTGTACTTCCACACGAATAAACACATCCATCTTCTGTGAGCACTAATACGTGTTCTTCTCCTGCTATTAAGTCGACTATTTTCTTGTCGTCAAATAGATCTCCAATATTGTGAACTTCTGTAGATTTAGTGGTATTTTCTATACAAAACATATTGAATTGGGCTGGAGATAGTTAAAATAATTTCCATCTTACTTTGTATGTAAGTTGCGTACATTGTTTGTGCTAGTCGTAAAACTTTCTCGCAATTTGTTTTCAGTTTGTGTTTGTTTAGATACACGTCGTCATATATTGTACAATACGCAATATCTCTGTCACCACCTGAGTTTAGAGCAAATAGCTTCACATTGTTTGCCACCAACTCAAAATCGCAGATGCATTTGTGTAAGACTCTAAAGGTGTATAATTCTCCCTCGCCTATTGGTTAGTTTCTAATAAGTAGTACAGGTCAGAACTGCTGCAGTTTCGTGGATAATATTGACTAATTTGATTTGCTTGTTTTCGAAGAAGGATACCCTTTCGATGCCATTAGAGCTACCTCTACCGAAGACGAAAAAAGAACCCTGCTCGCAGTCGCGATCCACAGTATTAACACGCAGCATTTACAAAACTCTGTTTATTAACTACGAGATCAGAGTAATCATAGTTAGCTCTGGAGAACAGAATATTCGTATTGGAGGTGCAGTACCTATACCTCTATTCACATACAATCTATTGATTCCACCATTTTGTCTAGGAATTTCATGCAATCCCAAAGCCCACTCCCAATGTTCAACAACATCAAAGTGGTTGCGAATGATTCGAGGAAACCTATTGGAAAAGGGAACCTTTTTAAGAATTGGAAGCAATGCACCAAGAAATGGTACTCTAATTTGACCCCCATGTGTATGACCCGATAGCTGTAGATCTACTTTCCATGGTTTTAGCAGTTCCGCAGAGTCTGGATTGTGACTCATCACTACACGTGGTATATTAGGAATATTTGGCATCACGTTCTCTGGTTTGCATTCTCTATACCATAGATCACCTAAACCAACGATAGCGAGATGAGGAGATTCTTTGTTCGGCAAGTACCTCACCTCGTTATTCAAAAGAGTAACATTTGCACTTGTTATAGTTTCTACAACACGTTTAGGTGTTCCATAGTCGTGATCGTGGTTTCCCAGTACGGCGAATATGCCCAAGGGTGCTTTTAGTTGCTCTAGAAAGACTTTGACTTTTGGTAGTGCAGCAGGATCATTATCAATGAAATCTCCTGTTAATAGGATAACATCTGGATCTATTGATGCAATCGAATTTACAACTTTGACTCTTAGTTCGTCTGTGAAGTGGGAATTGCCTGTAACAAAGTGAAAGTCGCTTAGCTGAATGATTTTAAGGTTCTGTAGAGTAGGATGCAAATCAGAAATACTAATTGTTAACTTTTCGATAGTGAGTGCGTTGTTCAGATAGTTTTTAATTTGTCCTATGATATGCTTCCGTAAAAGAGCGAAGCAAAGCACCAGAACTGTGAAGACAACTGCCGTCTTCATGATGTAACAAACGTGTTTTGATTGTAATTTTGGTAAACTTTGCCAAAGACCTCAACTGCACATCCTTCGAGTAAAATGACTACAGAGGTCATAGTTATCGACGATGATGATGAACCATCGTACGAGGCGCCATTAAAAAAGATGAGGTTCACAGCTAACACCACACATCAAGTTGCCAATACAATATCCGAAGGGCTTCCGAACTACAACGACTTTGACTATATGGATTTTTTCGGCGATAATATTGTCATTTCACCTGAAACACCAAAAAATGAAGAACCAACTACTTCCAATAATTCCGACATGGTCGAAATAATCGTCATAGAAGAAGATGAAGCCAAGCTTGCAGACGAAGCACAACTTGTAGATACAATTAACAACCCTATCCTCTTAAAAGAAAAGAGTCAACTACAAAAATCGAAACGAAAGTATGAATGTTCTATTTGCATGGACGATATGAACCACGACGATATCTTCGTACTATTCAACTGTATGCATAACAAAGCATGTCGCGTATGTTTGAAGCAATACATCAAGGACTGTATTACTGCTAGACAAATACCAATCAAGTGTCCAATACCTTCGTGTAAGGAAAAGATAGCTATACGCGATTTATCAAAACTATTATCAACGGAAGAATACACTTTTTATGAATCACTATTACTACAAAAAACTTTGGAAGAAGACCCAAACGAATACGGACACTGCTTAACACCCAATTGTGAATACATGGTAAGTCTAGACAAAAATAGAATTAACAAATAGTTCATGAAAGAACCTGGAGATACCTATTTTGAATGTTTAAAATGTAAGAAAAAATACTGTCTAGATTGTCAAGTCGAATGGCATGCAGGAGTCAGTTGCGAAAAATACAAAAAATGGGCTGCAGAAAACAACCAAGCAGATCAACTCTTCGACAAGTACAAACACAATTCAAAGGGAAAAGATTGTCCAAAATGCAAACGATATATCGAAAAGACAAATGGATGCGATCATATGCGTTGCCGTTGCGGAACAGAATTTTGCTATTCGTGTGGAATGATTCGCGCTCCGAATTGTCCATGTGATGTCAAAAGAAGAAGAGAAGTTGATAATGATGGAAGAATCGCAAGAGCGCTATTGAATAGAGAACAAGAAATGATACGAAATATTGCACTACGAAGAGGAAGACAACGCGCAAGACAAGAGCTACTAGAAACACGAGCTAATCAACGACAAAATGTCGCACCTCCACAACCTTTTCCTGTCCCTATTTTTGCGCCACCTGTAGTGCAGCAAGTCGTGCCACCTGCTCAAAGACCAGCACCTACATTTACAGAACTTCTTTTTACTGATTTTGCACCACGACAACGTCCTGCACCTATTTTTCTAGACGATGAACCCAACGTGTCGTTTGATCTTTCAGAATTTAATTTTTAAAAGTTTACATAAACATGAAGAGTGTCATTATAAGATGAACTGCGATCGCAACCGAGTCCTGTTTTTGCTTTGGTGTCTTTCCCTTTTCTTACAAAACCGCATTTGGAACATCTCATGTGTTCGTGAGTCAAATGCGCCTTGAAGAGTTCATCAAAACCAACAGTGTTCTTGTAGTCTAACAAGACAAAGTCAAATGATGCACCATCTAGATTGGCACCGGTAAAATCAGTGTTTTCTAGTGTCAAATTGTAGAAAGTGGAGCCACGTAGGTTTGTATTTCGGAAACAAACTTTGTCATACTTTTTCTGGAATGCTGATTGATTGAAAAACCTGGAATTTTCCAAATTAGCATCAGTAAAGTCAGTTTGTTTGATTTCTTCTCCGAATTTTGCGTTCTGGAGTTGAGCTCCAGTGAAATTGGTATCAATCACACTCGCTTCGCTAAAGTTTGCGTGCTCGAAAACGCCGTGAGACATGTTGACCTTGGCAAAATTATCAAACTTGATAAAACGTAAGAATCGCTTGAAATTATCAATTTCCTGAACTTTTGTAGACAATTCTTTGACTTTGCGAGAAAGTGACTCTACATGTACGCATAGTTCGGAAATACTTTCTGGGCATTTGCTCTCGCATTTTTTTGTGTGTTCCTCAAAGTCTCCACGATTAGTTACCGTTCCACAAGCGTTACACATAACTTTTAGGCGATTCAATTGGTTATGAATGATACGTGCCCCAACAGGAAGAAAATCTGACTTTTCTCCAGTGCTGCAAATTGGGCATTTGTAGTTCATAGAAGCAGCGCAGGACAAACAGAGTGAAATTTGGCATTGAGAATGATAAACAGGAATGACAAGTGGGTCATGACAAACAACGCACAATAACTCTGAATCTACTGTATCTGGCTCTACATAGGTATAGTTCAAGTCAATGTTTTGCGTGAATGTTGTTCCTGTGGTTGGTGTATCGAACATTTTGATGTTTGACGTTTTTGAAGCTTCTGTCAACCAGATGCAAACAAAACAAGCGACCACTACAATGTTTAACGTCCTATTTTCCCAGAAGAAAATAATGAAAAATACAACATACGGACGAATTATAGAAACAGAATATATCGATTTATATTTTATTGACGTTGAGATTAACGAACACAAAATGCGATATATATTATATCATGTGTTACCTGTGGGTCACGCGTTTGTTCGCTCAAAATAGTTTGTCTACCTTGGTTGACTCTACCATAATTCTGCTCTTTGTTGAATAGATTTGTTCATAAGAGAAAACATATTCCAAGCTGAAGTGGGTCGTCAAGTCAGCTAGAAGCGCTGTACTTCCACAGACCCCAAGCCATAGGGTTTCCATCCCTCGGATAGGTTCAGTGTCAGCAGTAGAATGCATAACGGGTTAATTGCAGTGTCGTCTCTTACGAATATGTGTGATGTGGGTAGCAGCACATGTAACAAGGCCTCAATGCGTTAGCTTGATGGTAACTCTTCCTCGTCATGAGTGAGGAGTATTGGTGCATTCTGCAGGCACGTCTGTGTACAAGATACCCTCCAGACGTGACAAGTACAAGAAGCTGTGACCAAACCTAATCCTTTTGTCCAAGTGAATGGGCTGAGCCAAGTTGGGTGTTCGAAGTAACCGTGATGCACGCTCTATTGGGTGTATTCTCGGCACTGATTCACTGCCTAGATCTTCCTTCTTCTAAACAGTTTTTATCTCGTATTCAGTTCAACTTGGTTGCTACCTTGGATTTTAGCATCGAGAATCGTTGTCTAATGTACAATAACACTCTTCTCTGCAACTTGAACAACACTGGTAACGTTCTCAACCCAGAATCTGCAGCAAACAAATACCCGTAACACTCTGCCAAGTAGGTTCCATAATTTGTCAACCAGCTCTTACTCCATTTTTGAATAAACGTAGCCTTGTTTGGATCAACAAACAATACATTCTTTGCAGCCCAATATCCAAACAATCCCATCCAAACATATTGTTGTGCTGCAATTAACCAACTTGGAACGAGTTGCTGCGGTAGTGGTAACAATGAAGATACGACATAGTTCAGTGCATCAGGTCCAAACATGTACACGTTGAAAAATACGATTACTAGTTGTAACTGTATCATTGCTTTTGAATAAGATCCTGCTACCAATCGTACCCAATCACCTTTCCTGATTACATGTCCATGTCGATGGTACAATACAAATATTGCAGTTCCAATCACACTCGCGTTTACTAATAGTCTCAACCAATCCTTGTTTGTTAATAGATAGAGTTTTGGTTTCACAAGTGAAACATCGTATGCGATAATCTTATTTCCATAGAGTAGCCTGCCACGAATATTGATTTCATCTTGTGGTTTGATTAGCAATTGTCGCAGTAGTGGACCCTCTAGGAACGTTGGTCTAGGTATCGATTCTGGCCAATATAATTGTTTTGCGTTTGTTTTGTCCATGTGAATAACTTCTAATACACGTGTATTATCCAAGTGATAAATTCCATATAATTGTTCTTCTTCTTGATTTAATAGTTGTTTGTTAGGCTCGACTTGTCGACGGATCCAATTCGACTCACGAATGGCAGTTTTCCATTGTTCGAGTATGTACGATAATCCTCCCAACTCGCGACCATTAGGTGGAAATATGGCATCGCGTAACTCACTAATGTATGAGAAAAATCCATGATGTTCGACGACTTGTGGTGTAGTTTGATAAATAGGTAACGGTTTACCATTCACATGCGGAGTAACTTGAATAGTCCATCCTCGACCAGTATCGATCATTCGTAGTACAGTTGCACGATACGTGACAAGTTTTCCACAATACATTTGGTCATAGTCGAAACGATCCAACTCGATTCCATGTAAAGAGTTTGTTACCATGGTATCCATCGCGATCGTGTTACGAGTTGGTAAAGGTTCTGGTATTGTTTCTACGAGTTTGAATACATCGACTTGAATGGGTTTTCCAACTTGATAGGTTCCCACAACTTGAATGAAGTTATGCAAAACGAAACGATTGGATTCTTTTTGGAAGAAACGTTGCAGGATCTTGTGTTGTGGCACTTGTTCGATTCGTTCGACTTGTTGAATACTTTCGCAAAACTCGGTGGAAGCTCGTTGTGAGAGTAGAAGCGTTACATTATGAATATCTGACACTCTAGCGTTGATTTGGATTCTTCCTTGTACTATTGTAATGCTATTCAAATCTTGTACCCGTACGCGCATGCTGATATTCCATCCTTGTTTTTGATCGATATTTTTGTTATCCAAAAGGTATAACGCGTTGTACGTTCTCCATAAAAAGTACAATCTTTGCAGTGCAGAAACTATTTGCTTGTGAGTGTACGTTTCTATTGTGCTATGCCCATACAATTCTTGATCAATTATTTTTAGTTGTTCTGGTAATAGATTTGGTGATGCGTGTTCAGCTGCTCGTGTTGGTACAAAATCGAAAGCAAAATCACGTGGTATGGACTGTACGACAAGTAGATTATGCCATACTTGAGGTTGCGTTATAGAACGATCCCATTGCGAGTTCACTAATCGGTATTGTAGCACGTCATCAGGTCTGCAGAAGAGTAGTATGTTACACAGTAGGTCTGTGTTGCGAGAGATGGCGTTCATTGCTTTTCTTGTAAGCTGGAAAAACAAAACTAAAGTTCCATGCTTTTGAATTCTACTAGCTATACTTCTTCAATTTGCTTGTCCGACATAGAACATGCTAGTTCGCTATCCTGCGACGTAGTATAACCACAGCTTTTTATTCTTTTTCGGCACTTGTAATCTCGCAAACACACTTATGAACTCGAAGGACGTGACAACTTGTTCGAACCTTGTTAGTGACGAAGAGATAATTACCCCTCGCGATTTATGCCGAAGATTCGAAAAGCAGACCCATAGGTCCCTGTACGCGACGTATAGTGCTTCGCAAATCGAGCAAACATTGTCAAAGCATCCTCATTTATTTAAAATACTTTACGAGAACGGTGATATATACTCGCTACAGAAAGTGAAAAAGAAGTACAGGAATTTGTTCAACGAAGTTAAGGTCAAGAACATTCCAGCAGAGTTTGATATAAAAAAAGCGCTCGCCGAAATAGGCATAATTGATTTTTTCCAGTATAATCCAGAGAACAAAGAAGCGTACCACAAAAAATTTGAGTTAACATTTTAGTTTGGTAGACTATCACAACCAAAACGACGCATTGGAGGTTATTAGACGTTATGATGGATTTCGCATAGCAGACCACGTTCTTACGGTAGAATTGCGCAACCTCACTACACAACAATTGCAAGATCGTTTAAATCGACCTGCAAAGAGTGCCACACGTGTATGTGCATCTAGATTACCTGAAAACATAACTCTTCTCGCTGACGAGTTTCAAAAGTGGGGAATCGTTCTTGATTTACATCGTGCAGAAGATTATTATTTCGTAGAGTATAGTACGCAGGAAGAATGTCAACGGGCCATTGTGGAGATGAATGGATACAAACAAAACAAATATGATAGTAGACTGATTGTTGCTAGAGCAAGTGCCAGAAGAGATGGCCGTGATTTACTTGACAATACAAAGCGACATATAACTCAATACAAAAGTGGCGTTGAGGAATCATCTGTAATGGGCATAGATTATAGCAAATTAGATAAATTGATAATCTGGTCAATGCTGGAAGAGATAGAACGTTACGAAAAGCTTACTGGAGAATAGCATCCTGTCATTTTCACATTCAGGTCAAAATATCGATATCATAATATGTTTCTAATGCGTTAAATTCTTTTGGTTTAACGATGACTGGTTCACAACAAGGCGAGCAACAAACACGCCGTGAGCAGTTTTCACATTGTACTGTTTTTTCAATACAATATTCATCCATACAGTTTCCATCACCGCATGTTGTACATCTACTGATTAAAAGAACGTTATAATTTGTACGTTTTAAAATTAGGTCTGCATGCTTGACAATATTGTTCTTTACATGAACTACAAACTCGTCTTTCGTCACAGTGCATGCATTTCAATAAATGACAACTTCCACACGGGTGAAATACTTCGTACGTTTTATAACTAATTGTTAGGATAATAACTGTCTTACCATAACCAACAATAAGATGCAGAACAATTATGGCATGGATACTCACAATCTACGCACGTCATGTAGCAGTCACAACAGTCGCAATCTTTGATGTTTTTTCCTTGTTTATCGTACATGCTCTTACACTTTGACTCACCCACACCCTTGCATGATAGACAACTCGGTTTGAACATACTTTACAAAGTGAATAGCCAACAAGGTAAATCAAGAATGAATTTACTCCAACTTTCTTCGTTTTACTTGTCGCCTCTCTTTCCTGAACTGCTTTACATCTATTACACCACCTGCTAGCATTGGTGCAAATAAAGATTGTATTTCACCAGCTCCGTGTATCAATTTTAACGATTGAATTCCATCTACTAGCTTCTCTATATCTTCCACAGATGTGAATTCAGAAACCATGATTTCTTCCAAGAAGTGACAATTTTCAATAATGTCACTATAAGGCGATGAAGCTTTGTAAAAAAGCTGTTTCAAGTATGTCAACTTGCTCAATGACTCGCTCCAGTTGTATGATTCACGTAACGTTAGTGATTCCAAACTCAAATCATCTTGAGTAATTGGCTTGGTAAGGTATCGCACTTTGAGCTCTTTTAGTTTCTTACACTTTTTCAAAGCTATCATATCAGAGTGGTGTGTTATAGTAAGATAGAAATGTACAGGATTTGGTTCGTGAAATGTTTCAGCAATTGACAATTTTGTCAAATTGGGACAGAATTTGGCTAATAGTTCTGCATCTCGCTCTTCTAGTGTTCTTACACATAAACTTGTCAAGTTTGGCATTTTTTGGAAAATGCTTTGCCAATCTACTTTCTTTGCGTCTTGTTTCTCCATGTTTAAATATGTCACGTTTGAACAATCTGGTAACGCTTTTATGAATTCTACGCAATTCTCTTCATTGCGTACTCCATTAATTACTACGTGCGTGATTTTGTTACCTATCAGCTCCATAATTGTTTGGAAGACGATTCCAGTCGTACCAAAATCGACAGTAACATGTGTGATGTTTTTGTCGCGTAATATTTCGCATTCAACACGATCTTGTTCAATGCACTTGTTTCTCGCACGTTTTGTTTCGTTTATGAACGTTTGTGTGAATATCACAGGCATTGCACGATAGTCTGGAAAGAAATCAAAAATATTCTGTTTCCAGTACAGGAATCGTTCTCTATCGTCGTTCATGCCTAACGCTGGCAAGAAGTCATCTTTTCCAATGCGTATGAGTTGCAATTTGGAGCAGTCGAGTAGCAGGGCAAAAACATTGTATGTAATGGATACTTGAGGAAGTTGCAGCTCCACTATGTTTGGGAATCTACTGTTCAATAATTTAAATAAGTTCTTGGTGATATTGAGTTCGATTGGTTCGTATGTGGAGTTAACAGAAACGTGTGTCATAATATTTGTAGTTTCTCTCATCCAGGACGAACACACAGGCATGTACAATTTTATGACTTCATACAGTGACAAATATGAGACTATGATACGGTGAACATCCTCTGGTAGTGTGTCGTACATGTCGCACGTCTTCTAGAAAAATTACATTGTAATAACCTGTCCAAGCAAAACGATCAAAGAGACACAATAACGTTTGAATTACCACAGTAGATCAAAACATAGGCTTTATACTTGTTTTACAGTTTCCTTGACAGTCTCTTGTGCCTTCTTAGCACCTTCTTGAACTGCTTCTTTAGCCTTTTGGGCACCTTCTTGTACCTTTGCTTGAGCTTGTTGGGCACCAGCTTGTACATTCTTTGCTTGAGCGTTAGCTTGTTCCTTGACCTTGTTTGCTGCATCTTGTGCTAGATCTTTGGCCTTGTTTGCACCTTCTTGAACTTTGGCTTGCGCTTGGTTTGCCAAGTTCTCTGCTTGCTTTCTTGCTTCAGACGCTTTGTCTTGGACGACGTCCTTGGCGGCGTTAACGGCTGCTTCTGCACCTGCTTGAGCTTTCTTTGCTCCATCTTGAACAATGTCCTTAGCCTTGTTTAATGCTTCTTGAGCTTTTGCTTGAGCGTCGCCTTTGATTTCATTTGCTTTGTCGACAACTTTTTGTTGAACATTTTCTGCCGATCCCTTTGCTTGATTTACGATCTTTTCAGCACCTGCTTGGGCGTTCTTTGCTGCATCTTGCGCTCTTGATTTGACATCGTTTGCGGCAGCTTGTACGTTACGTTTGACGTTTTCCGCTTC
>JAESGV010000626.1_pt1 | contig 15346 bp, 17 predicted proteins | sample 9269781 | NCBI WGS metagenome assembly JAESGV01 (sample SAMN15741586, study PRJNA653496) | algae metagenome | isolation source: Tildeniella torsiva UHER 1998/13D and co-occurring heterotrophs from... | place: Slovakia: Slovak Paradise National Park, Hrabusice, Kosice Region | collected 2000-01-01 | reverse complement strand
CTTTAATGAGTTCCATTGCATCTACAAGTGTCTCATACGTTTGTATTTTTGGTGCTTGGCGCAAATAGAAATGAATATTAAATTTGTGCTTTTCAAATTGGTATGCTTGCAAGTAGTATGATGCGAAACGGCTTCCACTGTACATTAGTACTGCATTGCATACAGATTCTCGTGAAAATGGACAATCAAACCATTGATTGATAAACGAAAAGAGTTTCAAACCTGTGAAGAACCTTGCAACGATGTGATAATAGTTTGCATGCAAGTATCGATTCATAACATCACTATTTTTCTCGCTATAGTATTTAGATTGGAAACGGAACTGTCCTGGGTTATTCGCCAGCACTGAACATGGACTCTTCTCATCTATATAAGGTCTATTACACAACGACGCTAACAAGCAACAATACTCCCAATTTTCGATTGGTAAATCTTCTTCTGGTTGCAATCTAAACATCATGTTCAACACTAGTACGATAACCATATGTGCATCAACATCTCCAGGAATTTTCCCTTCTTGTTTCGCTTGTTGCATAAACTTTTCGAATACCAACACTTGCTTTGCGTCGCTTACACCAAACATGCGTAGTATTTCAATACGATTATCAAGTGCAACTGTTTGCGGAACACCAGGGAACGTTCTTTGGTACTGTTCTCTTGTTAATGTGAAACGATCAGTAACATAATTTCCATGTCGTAACAACACTTCTTCAAACGTGATACTTGGTTGATATAATGGATTGGTTTGATCATGGAAAAACAAGTACAAATAAAATCGTGTTCGTAGTGGTTTCCATAGCTCATGTACACTATTTACCGATGGATCTTCCGTAAGTACAGACAACTTCCATTTTTTCAAAATAGAAATACTTGCTAGCTCACTTGCAAGTTCATGTCTTTTAAATAATCGCAAAGCATTGTCAATCAATGAATTTTGGTATTGTAAATCTTGTCCAAGTGGCGATCGCAAATTAAATGGAATATATCGTTGTAATAATGATTCATAGTTGAAGTGGACATGAGATGGATCTTGTTCACGAACGACGTACTCGCAATAAATTTCTGCGCAAAGATTCATTTTTTCTTGTTTTTGGAATACTTTTTTGAACAGCACTGTTGCATCTGCGGCGCTAATTACAGTTGCGTTTCCAAAGTGGTCAGAAACGTAGCGAGAGATGACGTGTAGAATGTGATCTGTACTAGGTATGATCTCATATGAAGATTCTTCTAATTGTTCCGTTTGTGTTTCTTCTGTTTCGACTGGTTGAGTGCTGGTAGTGGGAACAGATACTGTACTACCGTACTGTTTCAACAACTTTGCATGGAATCGTTCCATTCTTGGCAGTGGTAAGTAGTCGTTTCCTGCTAAACATGCTACGACTGGTATCATCTAAACGTTAGTAGAATGTGGTTACATACGCATTTGTGTGGTAATCCTAGTACCTTGGCAACCATTTCTGGTGTAATTCTCGAGATGAACACTTGATGTGCGTTCAACTCTTTATTCCATTGTACTGTCAACTGTTGTTGACCAACAAATCCTGCAGACTCGTATACCATAAAATCAGAATCATTAGTCATCACACCAGCGTATTTGAGTGTTCCGTCTGTCATCAGCTCTTGCGCAAGTTTTGCAGTAAATGGATCTCCCTCAAACGGTGATTGTACGATTTCGATATTCGAAAAGGCACGTGATACGCTTCGAAAAAGTTCCATCATCATTGCTGGTGGTTTTGGTCTTTGTTTCATGTGTGATAAAGGTTGATGTGAAAAAAACTTTCTATTTTCGGATTGTTTTTTTAACATGCGTGATTTGGCAGTAGAATCTTTTTTCTCTGGATCGCATCCGTCGAGAACGATTGTCAAGTGAATATTACTAGCTCGAAATGCGTGTAAGAATTGTGCCAAATAGATGGCAAAGTCTTCATAGTCACCACCGTTTGTACAATCGATGCCACTGCGACTAATAAGTTGAAAGATGAAACAACTACCATCAATTAGTAAATAAACTGGTTTTTCTGAATGTTAGGAGGATGAGTGTATTGTACGTGTTGTTGATGCGAGTTTTGTCAAATTGATGCGTTCTGGTTTGCAACTCTTGGATATCAGTTCGTTGAGCCCTTGTACACCCATCTTCAATTTCTGCTTGCTTGTTTTGTTTACAATTCTTATAAAGTCGTAGCCAGAACGATCAATAATGCGCTTCGGAGATGTATTATTTGTGACAAGCAACGAGATTTGCAGTGAAGAATATTTATATGCTTTACTAAAGGCACCTAAGCATAAAATAAAATGTGGAAGAGATGTTTTTATAACTGACAATTTATCCAAGCTCGATCGGGCTAGATGCATTACGGTATATGCAGATATGGATTGCATCGCTATAAAGTTGGGAGTAAAATCTTTACTTGGTAGAGCTACTATACCAAGTCACTTTGAATCTGCAGATGGAAGAGACGCTAATTTGACACAACTATTTTACCACGCCAAGTACCATGACAAAATTACGAAACCAGCTTTTGTTTGTTTTCCCTCAGTACAGGTACCTACTATCTTAAATTGTTACTAATTTTAGGTCGAGATTAAAAATTCATTCCTCCATTCAGAACCATATGAGTGGGATACCATTTTCGACTTATCTTTTAGAAGCGTCAACACAGTTTTGTTTTGTGTTTGTGTTCTCGTCCAAGTTTGTAAAAAGTAAACCTGCTTCTATGAAACACATCTACGTAACCGACAAGATCAACGACATTTCCAGGGCACAAAGCATCCCAATACAATTGGATGGTATTGCACTTAGAAAAGGATTGCAATCGATTTTCAAGCGCGATACACGTCCGGCAATTGCATGGACAAATTTTAAAACAGGAAAAGGGAATCCAGTTTTATTGTCGTATGCGTCACTTTATGACGTTGCAGACTATCACGATACGCCAAGTACATCACTGTACGTGGAATTTGACTCGTCATTGGTAAGTTGCCATTTACTAGCTAAATGTTTAGAGGGATGTTGCTATGGCAGCTATGATAACAGTAACGTATTGTAGTTTATTTTTCAGTGCTGTTTGTCTTATAGTTGCATTATCTGCCAGTAGAAATAAAGCTCCAAGTTGATTGTCCAGTTTTGACAAAAAATACAACCATGTCTGCTCTCACCAAGTTGAAGCGCTTGCGCGATCTGATGTCTAAGCACAATATAACTGCGTACATTGTCCCAACAGCAGACGCCCATCAGAGTGAGTACGTGGCGCGTCGTGACGCTAGAAGAGAATTTTTGACACAATTTAACGGTTCTGCAGGTACCGCACTGGTGCTGTCAGACGATGCTTCGGCAAAATCGTTTGATAAGAAAGCGTTCATGTGGACTGATGGAAGATATTTCCTACAGGCGGAACAACAGTTGGATAACAATTATTGGCAACTTATGAAGACCGGAACAGACAAGCCTTTACACGAATTTATTGCGCTTAATGCAGCAACGATCCGAAAAGTCGGCTACGATCCCTCGTTATACTCGATAAATGAGTACAGAAGTATTTCCAACCTTATATCCAAACAAAAAAAGAATGCACCAGAGTTGATCTCCGTGACAGAAAACTTGGTGGATGAAATCTGGGATGACCAACCAGCCATACCAAATAACAAAGTTTTTGTTTTGGATGAAAAATTCACGGGCAGAAGCACTACAGAAAAGTTGAACATCATTCGCAAAGAGTTGGAAAAGAAAGACTGTCGATATCTTATATTAACAGCGTTGGATGAGATCGCGTGGCTGTTGAACCTTCGTGGTAGTGATATTTCACACAATCCATTATTCTTTTCGTACGTACTCGTTTCCATGGACGACGCGACCGTTTTTGTTGATTCTTCACGTTTTGACAATCAAGTTGCTTCTCATTTAGAAAAAGCAAACGTTAAAGTTCAACCATACACGTCATTCATAAGTGGAATATCCAACCTAGAAGGCAACGTTTGGATAGATCCTACTTCATGTAACATGGCTGTTTTCCAAGCCATTTCACGCGAAACAGATGAACATATCGTTGAAGATGCATCACCAGTAAGAATCGCAAAGAGTATCAAATCAGATGCAGAGTGTCAAGGATTCCGCGACTGTCATATTCGTGATGGTGTAGCGTTAGTTAAACTATTCCGATGGATTGAAGATAATATTGATCAAGGAATCACCGAAGTAGATGTAGAACATGAAGCACTACGTTTGAGAAAAGAACAAGAACATTTCATTAGCACAAGTTTTGACACTATTGCAGGATCTGGTCCCAATGGAGCGATTATTCACTACCATGCGAACCCAGAAACAACTAGAAAGTTGTCAAGAAATGAAGTGTTCTTATTGGACTCTGGCGCTCAGTATTTGGATGGTACAACAGATGTTACTCGTACTTTGCACTATGGTGAACCAACTGCTCATGAAAAAGAGTGTTTCACACGTGTACTCAAGGGCCACATCGCATTAGAGAAGACTGTGTTCCCACAAAGTGTAACTGGATACAGAATGGATATTATTGCTCGCACTGCATTGTGGAAAGTTGGTTTAGATTATAATCATGGTACTGGACACGGTGTTGGGCATTTCTTATGCGTACATGAGGGTCCACATAGTATCGGTACAAGATTGGTTTCCAATGATCAATTTGCTATTTTACCAAACATGACAGTGACTAATGAACCAGGTTACTATGAAAATGGCAATTTTGGAATAAGAATTGAGAATGTTATGCTTGTCAAAGTAGCAGAAACCAAGTACAGGTTTAACAATCGTGATTACTTGACATTTGAGAGTGTAACTGTATCTCCAATTCAAACCAGTTTTATTACCAAAGATTTACTCGTGCAAGAAGAAATAGATTGGGTGAACGAGTACAATGCAGGTGTGCGCTCCAAATTGGAACCATTATTGCAAGATGATCCAAAGACTATTGAATGGTTAAGAAAATACACGCCCACCCTGTAAAAGTAAATTTTTGTACCAGTAAATGCATGTCGTGAAAAATAATTGTACAACTTTTATATCCCGTTCGAGTACAAAAAACTCCCGTAATTAATGTTCTATAAAGGTTAGAAATATTTCGCAATGTCGTACTCTTTCCGTGAGCATGGTCGTCATGTCCGTGTCCGTGTGAGCCTCCCAATAAACTCATAGTTACGTAGCCGTATGCGATAACCGAGAGGAATAGAACACGTGCGTTTCCACCAATGAACTTGTTTGGACCTGATGGCATGAAGAACTTAGATTTTCCTGCTGGTGATGGTTTTGCGCTACCTCCCATTGTGATGAAGACTTTTGTTTTTTAACTCGGTTGACTAGCGGTTACAAGCAAAAATTCTAAAACCGATGCAACATGAACCATCAACTAGAGTATTTACCCTGCGTGCTGAACCATCTGGTACGGATCTATCATCGTTCTAACTTCAGACGACGTATACCCACCCCTAAATCCAAATATTGGGGTTGTAGACAAGTATTTTGTGGCAGCGGACGACAATACCTATCACCAAAATGGATGCTGCATCTTGACTGTAAAAATTAAGCAAATAGTTGGTGGGAGTTCAGATGGCTTTAACAGCAACAAACTGGTCCTAACCGACGCAGGTGACATCTTTGTATTTATAGGTTCACGTGTAACTACACAAATCCCAGTTCCAGACAACAAGAAAGTAATCTATATCGATATTGGAAATGAATTCTATTTGTGCGAAACAGACGATGGAAGTGTGTACATGTGGGGAGAACGAACACAGTTCCACCAATGTTGTGATGTATCATCGACTGAACCCAAGCTCGTACAATCACTTACCAATATACCAAACAAAGAAAAGTTTACATTAGGAGGATGGCATTCGATGCTACTTGCGAATGGTAAACTCTACGCATGGGGTAAGTTTGCTTTCGTAATTTACAAACGAATAGGATACAACCGAGATGGTAGATGCGGCAATCCAAACAAGGGTGACATTGCAGTACCTACAGAAGTCGTTTATAACGATCTTTTTATCGATGTACACGCTGCTACGTTTCACACATGCGCACTTACGCGTTCTTTTCAAGTGTTAACGTGGGGTAGCAATCATACATTAGCGCTAGGTAACATGTCAGGTTCTGTTTGTGTGCCGACGAGAGTCACCTTTTTCAATGATAAGATCATTCGGCAATTATTTGTGAAAGATCAAACAAATTTTGCAGTAGAAGATAATGGATCGGTGTATGCGTGGGGAAGTAATGCGAATAAGAAATTAGGAATTGATTCGAAAAACACTATTGGAATAACAAAATTGGACATTGACGGAAGAAATATTTTGAATATCAGTATATTGGTAAGCGATTATGCGACGTATTAATTGTAGATGACGGAATGTAACATTATTTATGGAAAAGTTCAACAAAGCACTGTCTTTAGAAGAGTGCCCGACAACAAGGTTTATCATGATGTTATTTTCGTGCTCTATTGGTAAAGCACGCCATGTTTAAACTATAATATGCGACTATGAGGTGTCAAACTATTTTGATATCAAAATGATCAAATCGGCCGAATTTGAAATGATAATAATGAACTTAGCTAGAAAACACATTGCTAACAAGAACAGTAAAACTATTTGTTCAGTTTATGCACTGTCTTCTTCATCATCTTGTTACTGACTCTACCTTCAATGCATCTTTCAAACGAGGTTGACACACGTAAACCGCAACAACTTCAAAGAAGCAATAACTAACGTTCCCGTTGGTGAATTACTAAACAATTCAGTTAAATTGAAGAGTGCATATGAAGAGAACACATTACCAACCAAGAAAAGCATAAACAATTCGTTTCCTAGTTTATTCTATACCTGTCTTCTTCATCATCTCGTTCTCTTGTTGGATCTGTTTGTGCTCTTTCTCTATTTTCTGCCAATTCGACGTGGTTTTGAATCTAGCGAAAACATCAGTGATGTCTACATATGGTCAGTGATCAATTAAAGCTGTACCTGTTACGCAGTGAGTCTCTAGCCGATCAAGAAGGTCTTTCTCGTAGAGATAGTTTTCCTTCTGTACAATATCTTTCAACTCATTAACGTACGACTGTAGATCTCCGGGCAAGTTTAGTTCTACAGGTGAGTTTGTCATCATATACTTTTCTATCATGAGTTTCAAGAACGTTGTTTGATCGGAATAAGTACTGAGCGTTTTGAACTGTTGAATATCCTCCCAACATACTACTATTAGAATACAGAGAACTACTTACAAATACTTTCAGGACAGAACGACTCTACTGCGTACTTTTTGAGAATAGCGCGATACTTTTCATTCGCTAGGGTCATCTCGATATCATTGTGTGTGGTTTCGTTAATAACTTGTCTTCTGAACGATAGCATCCATGGTAATGTACACGACAAGATACTATCAACCATCAATGCTGTGATCAAGAACCACCCTTCTGCAAATTGTATTTCTATGACGTTCTGCCAGTATGGAATCAGATACAACACTCCGAATATGATCAATGCTAAAGTGTATACAGCTGAAGCAATGAACACCTCATAGCGAATACCATACGCATCTCTTACTCCTCTTATTAGGAAGCAGATCAAAATAAAGTCAACGACGGCGTATATACCACCTAGTGCGAGTATAAAGTACAACAAACCACCTAAACCACACCCTTTGTTAAATGAGAAAAATTCTGGTTGTGTGATAGATTGCAAACCAGAGATGAACAACCACATTGCGACCTGGAATGCGACCATAATCAGCACGAACGCTATGAGCACCGGTGGTGAAATAGCACGCGAGAAGAAACTAATCAAGTTTTGCGTTCGCACTGAGTTTTCGCTGGAATTATTCACCTTCGCAGCACTTAGTTTAAATATGACAATTAATCTGTAACAGCGAACAATATGTGGGAGAAAAATACCTAACGCGAAACAGTACGAGAACGTGTAAATCATGCACGGGTACGAGATTCGACCTACAACAATTCTTACTGTCGGTAGTACGACTCCTACCCACATTAGAAACTGGTGGATCACTACTACAGGTACAAACCTCGCTTTCACAGGCTGATGATTTCTCCGGATGATGGTCATTAGTACGTTAATAAAGAACATTAATGTCCACCCACAAAATGTTATGTAACTCATGTAAACATTGAACGCTGAGTCTGTGTAGTTGAGAGTACTGTTTGTAGAGTTCATGGGATTTGTGTGCTGTGTCTTTGCTAAGGCCTTTCATGTCAATTCGCTTCTGGAAACAAACATACCCGCGGATAACCACGCAAGGAGTTATTTATTTCTTCGTGGGCATATTCTCATGACGCATTAATCTTTGCTGTATTTTAATATGCTCCTCCACTCTGTTACTCGCCTCCATGATACAATCTATTATTTTATCCATAACATCACCAACACAGATATCAACAAGATTACAGCCATAATCTGTAGCCATTTGTTGTGCTTGCTCCATCTTCTCTTGTGATATCGTACCAGAGTACATTCCAACTAACAAACTAGCACAATTAGCAAACAACATTTCTACTTACAGCGTTACTCGATCAGAAACACTTTCTACATGATTAATTGCTTCAAGAAAACTTTGTTCATCGTTGTAGTTGAAACATATAACGTTAACTCCTCTAAATAAGGCTTTCTTAGGTAAAGGTTCAGAGTCGTCTTCTAGTTTCTTGACTCTTGATCTACTCTTAAGTTTCAATGTACCAGTATTATCAGCATTTGATACAGTATAGTATGCAATCAGTTCAGTTGGTATCTCACTGATAAAACTAAAAGTACCACTTGCGTCATTTGCTTCAATGTCGACCGTTTGAGTTTTTAAATAGTTGAAAACCATAGACTTTTCGGTACCTATAAGATACTAGATGGTTAGTTGTTCGATTTCTACTTACGATGTTGTGATTAAATCTCTCTTGGAGATAATTGTATGTTCCCTCTGATCTAATCTTGTAAAATTCCTCTTGTGGCACGCTATTGAGATAGATGTACCTCCCACATGTATTTATCAGCGCACTAATCTCGTTTTCTTTGGCGTAGGTGTAAACTTGGGTAATATTTGATTCTTGCAATAATGTTGTGAAGATATTGTGAACTAGTATCTGCGATAATCGTTCGTTTTCTGGTGCGTACTTCGTCGCTACGTGTAGTCTAAACGAGTCAGTAGCGTAAGCAAGTCCTTACAGTTCCAACATGTTGTACTTGGAAAGGTCGATGTAGTCGCAGTAAAAGTACTGCAAAAGTGCACGCACTGGCTCACACTCCTGTTCTTCTTCGATATTTATGTTTTGTTGATGGGACTCTGCCATCTTGCCTTCAAACATTGTTTTGAAATATTCAGAACGGGCTGCTAAAATTTTTCTGTGTGCTGGTATCGCTTTTTCGCCAAATGTCAACGTAACGTCATGGTTGTCTCCAGATGATAGAAGTGCGTTCATGCGTTGTTTGAATAAGAGCGAACATGGTTCTGCATTGCAGCTGGTGCGTATACTGTACGCATCCTCGTTGTATAGATTTGCCAATGCATCTGTATATGTTAATTTTGGAGCCTTGTTCTTTGCATCAGTAGTTTGGTTAACTACTGGCTCTGGTACTAGCGGTGCATTGGTAGTTGGTATCTTCTGCGCTTTTGGTTTTAGGAAAGTACTGAAGAAAGCTCTCATCCGAATGTTTGTATGAACTTCAATGTTTTCCAAGTTGATTTAATACCGAACTTTGACGAAAACAAGGAATTCAAAGGAGGACTATTGCAACGTGGCGAGGCAAGTACCTAGTACAGACGAGCTAATACTCTAGCAGTCTCTGACTGTCCGTACTCTGAAAAAGTTTGAACTCGTGTAACGGCTAGAAGCATCAAAAACAAAATAATTTTTATAATACTGGTTGACTAGCAATAAACTGGCATGTCCAACACTGATAAGCTACCCTCAACACCAAGACAGAAAAATAATAATACCATATATATTGGAAATATGGACAAACGTATGCGCGAGATACATATTTTAAAACTATTTCAGCCTTTCGGAAAAGTTAAAAACTTTCAATTCCTGTTCACAAAAGAAGGGGAACCACGAGGTTACATGTTCTTGACGTACGAAGAGAGCGAAGATGCAGAACGTGCAGTACAAAATATGAATGGCAAAACAGCTATGGACCGTGTTCTAAAAGTCAAAATAGCGGTACCCACGACGCAAAAGAAAGTCGTAGCACCAGAAAAACCTGCCGTCGTAACAAAAGAAGATAAAATAGAGACCATACAAAGAAAACTGAAACAACTACAGGAGCCGATTCCTGCTCGTAGGGACGCGAACACGCCACCAGAACGTTCGCAGGCAAGTAAGAATTTGAAACAAAGACACAAACCCTATTAAATATACATGAAAATTACACTACGGCAAGGAGAACCAAATAAACAGAAGTAAAAGTGTAATTCGCAGTGCGAGCAACAAAAATAAAAATAGGAATTCGAAAAGTTGTAAAGAACATACTATATTAATAAACTGCCATAAATGGGAAAGCAAAAATAAAAATTAAATCGCTTTTTCTGACGCAAACCAGTTATTTAATTTTGCTTAGCATTTTGAAACAACAATACCACAGTATGTCTCAAGGACCAGAGGCTAGACAAGAATTGCTCATGAAGCAAGGAGGTCCATTCAGGAACCTAACGATGAATATTCCAAACAAAGACCGAGAGGCAACGCACCAACCCAGTCCATTATTTGCGATACATCCAACACGGCATATTCCACTCGTCAATTCACCAAATAATCAAACACCATCACGATTTGTGAAAAGTCCTGTTGGTGCTGGGGAGTACAGATTAGTTGGAACACCGCCACTCGCCAAACAAAATTTTGCAGTAACTAACGTTACAGAGAAAGAACCATGGATGCCAATGGAAAACGTTCGCAAGACTTTTAGCTTGTTCACAATTATTATGACCATGTTGGTCGCTGTAGAAATTGTAGATATGTCACAAAACACCAATTATTTGAACTTTGCCAAGTTGGTGATGTCACTCGTACTATTTAGTGTAGCTGTGGTAGGTCAGCTATTCAAGTCACACATCATGATGATCTTTTCTGCGGTGCTAAACACTACAGTACTAGGAAGCACACTCACAGCAGTTATGGTCCTCTTTGGACCTATGAAAATGTTCAATGCATTTGGTGTATTACCAGTGAGTATTGTATTAATCATCCTAGCTCTATGCTACTCAGTTGTGTATGCACTCAAGTACCGCGCAGAGCAAGTAGCTAGCTATGTAAGCTCTGGTGAGTGCAGTGAGGTTGGAACATCCTCAAAAGTTACCTCACCATATGTTGTCATCGCTGGAGCATAAATAAAATTGTACATTACATAGAACCTGTAACTCCGCATTTCTAGCTAACTCAACGGTAAATTAACATGACAGACACCAACACGAATACTGCCACAGACATAGACGAGGACTATGATTTACAGATAGTTACTGTGTTCATACTTGAGTCTCGAAAGAAGATGAAAGTAAGCTCACAGGACAAAATACGAGTAAGTGGTTTTGTTTAATTTACCTATTAGAAATTATACGACGACTTATGCGATAAAATGGGCCTAAAGCAACGGCAGTTCTTTGCAATTTGTGAGCAACAAGTGGATGAACATGGAGCTCCAATAGGTACTTTTAGCTAACATCTTCTCAAAATCAAAAGATCGTTTCTTGGATTTGACAAACAGCATTGCTGAAGAGGGAATCACTCCTAGTACTGTTCTATGCTTCAAAGTGAAGCATATGAAAACGCCTCGAGAGCTTACCGATCCTCTCGCATCTGAATTATTCTACAAACAAATTCAGCAGAACATCATACAAGAAATCTATCCATGTCCAGAGCGAATAGCTTCATTATTAGCCTCGTATGAACTTCAAGAAAAGTATGGCGACTATGATCCAAGAAAACATCGAATAGGATATCTTAAGTAATTCTTTTACAACTATGCTCACAATTTCAGCAAAGTTGGCCTGAGTGTTTTCCTACCTCGCACGGTTTCTAGACATGATTATGCTTATTGGCACGAAAGACTATTTAACCAACACAAAAGACATGCAGGTCTATCAAAACTAGAGGCCATGCAGAAGTATATTGATATTGCAAGGAATATTCCGTATTTTGGGATGACGTTCTTCGAATTAACGGACGACTGTGGCGTTGGAATTTTAATGGGAATAGCAGAGGACGGAGTCTTTTTATTCAACTCACAGAATCTAGTATGCTTTTATTCTCCACCATATTGACAATCATAGAACCTATTGCACTGTGTAACTTTTAAATCATTAATTGCGTGGACTAAAAAACCAAATGGTTTCGATATCATGTTCGAAGAGGGCGAAGACGTCAAAACACTTTCACTATTAACTTCACCCATCAAGCTAAAAGAGATTCTAGATCTTCTCGACGAGTTTTACGCTCTACTACCAGACGATTGGAGAGACTCGATGAAGAAACCAAATAACTCCAAACCAGTAATACTCGATCGACCTTTCGACTACGTGGCGCCTCAGAAACGAGTCTTTTTGGGTCGATTCGGAAGTAGATTAGAATATCTCAAAGGATACTATATGGAGTGTTGCGCCATAGCAAAAGTGTTACCACAGAAAAACTTTTGTTTCCAAATCGATACTTGCGTCGATGAAGATGCGACACTAGAGAAACTAGATTTGCAAGATGGAAAATTAGATAACCAACAACTAGAGTATATCACAAAATCGATCACAAAATCGTTGCTCTATCAGTATGAATAGAAAATTTACTAATGTAAATAGACCTGAAAAAGCGTTCGCATGGAAAGAGAATCTAGATATAACAGAAATCAATACAAAAGGGAATCCTATCAACATTGAAACAGCCCCCAATTTGTAAGTACTATTCATCCTACTCATCATCAGTTTGGACCTCATGACACAATTTAAAAATGTCAAAGTACTCGATTTATCCGGTAACAATTTGGACACCAAAGGCGCTGGAATGTTAGCGACAACAATTTCAAAATCACTGAATTTATTAGAAGCGTTAAAACTCAATGGCTGCCAATTAGGAAACAAGGGAGTTATTTCCGTACTAGAATCCACACGAGATAAGAAACATTTTAATGTTTTGGAATTGGAAGATTGTAAAATGTCAGAACAAGGAACGACGTATCTAGCGAAATATTTGACTGAGAATCGTAATGTCAAGGAGATCAATTTGAGTAATAACAAACTTGACGCGAAAGCAATTGAGAATATTTTCAAATCACTAGAGTCGAATCAAAAATTGGAAAAAGTGAACATTTCGAACAATCAATTGCCGTCGAAAGCAGGAATCAAACTTGCAGCGTTGATATCAGCGTGTAAGAATCTCATAGAAGTTGACGCGTCAGGAAACAAATTTGGATCTGATGTGTTACCACCACTAGGCAGTGCACTACGATCAAACACTTCCATACAAGTGATCAATTTAAGTGATAACGTCATGGGACACAAACTGGAACCAAGAACGGCAAAAGATGGAGTTGCCTTTTTAGCGTCACAACAAACACAATTGAAAACACTTGTACTTTCTAATAATAGTTTTGATGGATTGTTGGCTGATGAGATCGCAAAAGCGTTACGAGATAATTCTCAACTACAAAAGTTGGTATTGGCATCGAATCCTATTGCGAGATCAGGAATGTTACCTGATGTTTGGAATACGTTTTTGCAGTCGTGCTCGTTGAAGCATTTGAACATTAGTCGATGTGGAATTAATCCAGCAGGGTTTAGAAATGTGTTAAACATGCAAATGAACGAGTTGGAAGAGTTGATACTAGATTGCAACGATGCTCCATCAGACAGCTCTGCATTTGCTACATTCTTTGCATCTTGCCAATTGAAAAAACTAAGTTTGAAAGAAGTAAGAATGACAGATGATGTTGTAGCTGGAGCAGCTGCAGCGCTAGGAAGAAATAAAATTTTGGAAGAGTTGTATTTGGATGATAACCAAATTACTCACGTAGGAGTGGAGAACCTGATGGTTGGACTCAAGAACAATCGCTATTTACGAGATTTATCGCTCAAAGGTAATCGCTTCGACGATTCAAAAGCCATTTTGAAGTCTGTACTGGAAAAGACTTCCCTCGAGAAAGTAATTGTATGAATAAATTGGTTGACAAAATAACCGCCATTTATTTTACCGTTACATGCATCTAACCTTTCCACGGTGTGAACGCAAAACACCAGGTGGGATCCACAACAAAGTTGTGCGAGGCATACTACGCCAAAGAGCGTCAGAAAATAGGAATAATTGCATAGAAATAGCACAATCAAATTGTATCACGTCTATTGCGTTTTTGCCAGAATATCTAGTTCACTCGAATATCATTTTGACTGGAGATTCGCTAGGAAGTGTCAAACTATACAATCTATCGCGCAAGGATCCAACAAATGTTAAATCACAAACACAACTGTATTCTTATTCATGTGTGAATAGAATATGCGTGTCGCGTAACAATACAACAGAATTTGCAATCGCGAGTGATGACGCGACGTTATTTTGCTATGACATACGGCAGAGCGACGGTCAGTTGCGAGAGCTACGCAAATTTGACGGTCACATAAGTTACATAACAGATTGCAAGCATGGCGGACCACAAGCTGATTTCTACTTATCATCATCGATTGATTCTACAGTACGGCTATGGCATCACACCATGCGAGAATGTGTATTTAATCTCAAAGTACGTGCTAGCGTCAACTCTGCATGTTTCGTACCTAATGAACCGTATCACATCATCACTGCATCAGAAAACAGTACTTCTGATTACTATACACCACGTACAGCAAGTATGAATACGAAAGATTTGGGCGCAAGTATCGTCCACTTGTGGGATATTCGGAACCACGCAACGTACTTGTCTATTATCCAAGACCCAGAAACACCATCAACTTCAAGTAGTTCCTACTTTGACTACGACAGTGATACAAATGAAAATGATGTTTCATTTGGATTTAGTAGTGGTTGGAGTAGTAACGATTCTCAATCGTCACAATCCTCAGCTGCTAGTGAACCAAAGAAACGTGAACAAATGAAACCTGTTGCTACTTTCCATGATCCTAATCAAGACTCTAGACGTGTTTTCGACTCGAAAATCTTTTCGTATAGACAGAGGTTTACTGGTCACAATCCACAAAAGCGTGTTTACCACGTAGAGTGCGATAATATCTCTGGTAGGTACTTGATGACTTCTGGAACAGATCACCTACACAAGGTATGGGATTTGGACAAGAAGAAAGGTATTTGTACATACAATAGCGATCCAATGAAGCAGTCGGCACTAGGAGACCAAT
>JAESGV010000625.1_pt1 | contig 15397 bp, 13 predicted proteins | sample 9269781 | NCBI WGS metagenome assembly JAESGV01 (sample SAMN15741586, study PRJNA653496) | algae metagenome | isolation source: Tildeniella torsiva UHER 1998/13D and co-occurring heterotrophs from... | place: Slovakia: Slovak Paradise National Park, Hrabusice, Kosice Region | collected 2000-01-01 | reverse complement strand
TGATTCAAGATTGGAAAACATCAGTTATTGGCATGCAAAGACGTGACGAAGCGTTAAAAAGTACAGAAGATGGACTAAAGAAACAATTCGAACAACAATTGGAAATAGAGAATGAAATACAAGGATACAAGGGTTCCATTAACGCAGAAAAAGAAAAGCATGAAGAACTAACGTCGATACTCATCAAACATGAAAATGAAAAATCGTATATTGAGAAGCAACAAGATGAACTCGATGATGTACTAGCCAAAAAACAACAACAATATTTGAACTACAAAGCGACGTTGGAGCAAACTGATTTACAAATCAAAAAAGCAGAAAACGAAGCCAAAGTCGTGAGGAATGAAATGAGTGGTATCGATCAACGAATTATAAAACTATCAAATGAAATGCGTGGACTTGAAGATAGTATGTTACACGTACTAAGTGAACAAACTACGTTCAAGAGAGATTACCAAACGACTCTATTGGAAATAGAAAAGAAAAGAAATCAAATTCGTGATTTACAAGTGGAAACGTCTCAAGAAGAAAACGAGTTGGCGAGAATGACTATTGATAAATTACAGTCAGAAGATCACAACAAACAATTGAGTCAGATTTTAGCTCAACTTGAAGATGATTTGAAAAAGAAGGATACGTTACTCGAAAAATATGAAAGTGAGATTCGTAAGAAGCATGATGAAATTGAGCGGAAACAAGCATACGAAGATAAATTGAATCGACAATATGACAAACTATTGGCAAGTCAACAAGAGGAGAATTATGGTCCATTGGAAGCAACGATACACAATTTGCAAAAAGCTATCGAAGCCAAGATTCGCGAAAATGAACAATTGAAAAAGGATTGGACAAGATATCAAAATGAATTGGTTACGTTGGTGAATAAGAGTGACGAACTCAACGGTGATTTACAAAAGATTCGCGCCAAACAAACTATTTTGACACAAAAGAAGAATCGTTTAGATGGAGATACCATTAAAGAAAGAGAAGTCATTGCAGAGATGAGTACAAGTATGCGACACATGCATAGTGAAATGGTCAAGTTGAACTCTACTATTTCGGAAAATGGCAAATTGGAAAAAACTCTGGCAGATACCAACTTTGATATGGAGAACAAGATCCTAGCATCGTTACAGGAACGTGAACGTGAAGCGTTAAAACTAGAAGATACCATTCGTGACTTACGAGAAAAGAAGCGCGATTTATTGGATGAATTGCTAGAAGTGGAACGTGCCATTCGATATTGGTCGAAAAAGATTGAATTACAAAAAGAAATTCAAGAAGCTGTTGATCCAGAAGTCGGTCAAGAGGAAATTACTCGCATGAAGAAGGAAATACATATCATGGAACAACGATTAATCATCTTGAAACGAAATGCTAGAGCAAAGGTTGAAGATATGGAAAGAGCTATTCTAAAACGTGCAATTATTTTGGACAAAGGTAACGCTGCGACAAAGAATGCCAAAAACAAGTCTAGTAACATCAAAGCGAACGTACAGCGAGAAGTATCACAGTTGAATAAAGAGTTAACGACGAGAAAGACAGAAAGTACAAAGACACTGGCGTTGATTAAGAAATTCCAAGATGAAGCCATGCAAACTGGTGAGAGAATTGATCAAACAAGAGCAGAAGCAGAGGAAATCAAACAACAAATGAATTTCTTAACTGCTGATATTCAAAAGTTACAATTGTCGAAAATGAGAGCGGTAATGGAGAAAGATATGGTATCAAAGATTAACGAAAAGTGCCAAGCGATCGTGAAAGGTAAAAAGTATAACATGAGCGTAAAAGCGAATGATGTCGAGGCTATTGACCGTGAATTGCAGAAACAATTGGCCAAGAGAGATGGTATCATCAAAGCTGTAGAGTACATTAGAAAAGAATTTGAGACATATTCAGAGCAACTAGAGGTTGTTGTTGAAGCTCTTAATTAAATGTTGTATTTTAACAAAGCAATTTTTATTTAAAAGAGGCATACAACTGCAAATACAATAGCAACTAAGAATCCGAAGCTAATTGCGTTTGTAGTTGCTGAACTAGCACGTGCGTTGTTATCTCCTGCAAGATTAATTGGTGTGCTTGTTGGAACTTTGCTTGTTGTTGACGAGGAAGTGCTAGTTTGAGGTGCTGCGCTGGAACTTGGTGCGTTGGTTGAGGTACTTGGTGAAGCAGTTGATGGAGCAGCAGTGCTAGGAGCACTAGTTGAACTGGGAGAAGCAGATGAGCTTGATGGAGTATTTGTGCTGGGAGCTGCTGTAGATGGGGCAGCTGTGCTTGGTGCATTAGTAGTTGGTGCAGCTGTGCTTGGTGCGCTAGAACTAGATGGAGAAGCAGTAGAAGGTGCGGCAGTAGAACCTTGAGATTTCAAGGTGACTTGCAGAGACATTGATGCAGGTGACTTGTCGTGTCCGTTTACTTTAGCTCCACATCCTAGAGATCCATCTTGTTGGAATTGGCATGTGTTGAAGTCGACGCCGTCATCTAGACCACCGCTCATGGAGAAGGCTACTTGGTCATTGTTGCTATTGAGTGCGGCAATTACTTGACTTGTTACATCTACGTCACCTAGTTGAGCGCAGGTAGATGATAATCTAATTGTTCCAATGTTGGCATCTACGTTTGTTTGGCAAGCAGATTCGTTAAACTTATAGGTGGATAATGATGAATAGATATTGAAGTAAACAACTCCTGGTCTGTAGCATTCCGCTGGATTGAATTTGAATTTGACCGATTCAATTTCAGCAGCTACTAAGCCAGATGTTGGGAAGCTGAATACCAAACCTTCGAATACAGCCACTCTTAGGAAATATTCACTTTTATGCCCACAGCCTACGCCACCGCTGCTTCCGCTGTATTGAGCGTCTTGATTGTTGACAATTGTCTGACCTAGTGCAAGTGCTACCAAGGACAATAGAGCGACAACTGTTGATGTGTGCATGTTGTTTTGCGTTTTGAACTTTCGTGAAGATAGCTATTTTTATGCATCATGAGCAAGCTAAAAATAATTTTGTTCGTGCAGCTTTAAAGGATCGCGTACCCTAGTAAGGGCAAGACCTCCCACAGCCAATATCTGCATATAATTGCAGCTAACGAACAGAGTGTTATAATAACTTATTTACTCAGCTTTGACTTTTCTCTACTGAAACCAAAAAGCAGTACAATGTACGTTATGGTTGCAATAAGTGTTACCAGCACGAGCAAGTAGAACAATGAGCCTGGACCTAACTGACTCGCTGTTGCACCCGTCATAAGTAGTGGAATAACCATTTCACCTATTGCGGCAAAGAAAACCATGGTTGACGTCATCATTCCTGTAACTTGCATATTCATATGAGTAGCAGGTAATGCAATAGTAGTAGGGAATTGACTTGCCAAGCTCAAGCCAAGTACTATAGAAAACACCCACAAAACTACCATATTTGTATTAAAGATTGTCATTACGACAAGTGCTAGCATACAACCAGCGGCATCAATTAGTAGCATGGCACGTGGTGATAAAAATATAGACAGTGGAGCACCTAATAATCTTCCAATAGTGAATCTAGCAGGTTAGTTTCTACCATGCAAACACTTACGATAACCAAAACGCAGAGTTGAGTAGATTACCTTCTACTTCTCCAGCTATCTTTCTCATTTCTACTACATATGAATATATAAGTCCTCCAAACCCAATTTCAGCACCAACATAGAATAATAGTGCAATTCCAGTGAGTACTGATATGACTATTCCTTTCTTTTGTATACGTTTCTGTTCCAACACTTCCAACTCTGCTTCTTCATTTGGTTCGGTAACTACAGGTTCTACCGTTGGTTCATCATGCAATTCGGCTTCGTTATGCGTGTGATCTTCTCCCAACAATTTGTTGTCATGAGTTTCCAACGTTTCTACATCTTCTAGCTCTACATTTGGTTCTTCTTTATTCGTAGGTGAACTCCCTCTGAGTAATGCGATAATTAACACTGCAGCAGAAAAATTGATAATTCCCAATGTTACATATGAAACACGAACATGTAATTGTTTGTTATAAGTTTCAAAACCAGTGTTTGGGTTGATGCTAACGAGTTCACCAGGTCCGTAAATACTGGTAACAATTGTGTCGACTAACGTGATAATGAGTGGTGATAAGAATGCTCCAAGTCCAAACGCAAAATGTAATAGTTGCATCGGTCCGTTCACGCGATCGTTCCATAACCATACAAGTAACACATTCTAAAATGTGAGGATGAATATTTGATTGACATACTGCTGTGAGATCCAATAGTCCTGCTCCCATGCCCATAATAAAATGTGTTGCAGTTAGTAACCACAACCATGGGATAAAGGGTATAATACATAGTGATACAGTCATTGTGACAACGCCAATTGATAGTACTGCACGATTGATTTTGAGTTGTGTTTCTGCATCAACTTTTTGTGAATAATGATCTAATAGTTTTCCTGCTACGAGTGCACATAAAATGTATCCTAGTCCACGTCCTATTGGTGAGAAATTATCTAATGTGTACCTGTGAAGACCCAACCCATTGCTTGTACATCTACGTGGGCATTACGAGCGAGTTGTGGTAATGTTGGTCCTAAACAACTTATAGTAATTCCCAACATGACGAAAGAATAGCAAAATATCGCAGTTTTGATGGCTTTTGGTTTAAAATCTGGTAATTTGTGTAGTGGTGTAGGTGGAAGCTCTCCCACAGATTCTGATGGTACATGGATTGGTTCACGATCATCTATCAAGGATATTTCATGTAACGCTGGTGTAGCAGGGACCTCATGTTCCTCATCTTCATGGTCTGACATCGATGTTTTGTAAATTGTCACTTTGTGCAAGCAGTCATAGATTTTTTCGCTGTTTCTTTGCAATAAACTAGAAGGTTTACCGCACGAGGCAATCTAGCTATGTCCCTGACCTAATACCTCTCGATTTGCCGCAACTGAAGAGTTTTATTTTTGAATGTTTTCCACGAACAGGACCACACATTACTCATATCTCACTTAGACCAAGTCAAACGTCTATTAATATGTTCCAATGTACTTATCTCTTTCCCTTGTTGAATCGTTTTTCGTCTTATGTCGTTTTCTCTCGGTCTTAGTGAGTTAAGTTTGCGCGTTAGCTAAATCTTGTGCGGTGGGAGATTTTGCTAATACGCACTCTCTAAATACTTTGGTACTAGCGAACAGCGACGATCCAAATACCATCCAAATCAATGTTTGTGAAATCTAAAATCCCTAGACTTCTGTATTAATTTTGGGGATGGTGGGTGGGACTATCGATCTCAAATGATCGTCGACACTTTGCTCTTGTGAATTGCTCGTACTATCACGTAATGCGTGGTTTTGTTTGTGAAAACTGTTGCTTTTTCACACATAAACTCACGCTAGAAAATGGTCTCGTAGAATTTCGAACGGTCAACCAAGTTTTCGCGCAGATACTATTCAATAAGGTATGTTTATTCAAGAAACACTTACAAGGCACTCCACTTGTCGTTTCGTGCTTGTAATAAGAACGACACGCGTAGTACAAAAAAGCCTGCGTATTTAACATGCAAAGATCATTACATAATATTTCTTGATGTGAATTATCAAATAGTAGACAAAATCGCAACGAGCATTAATGTTTATTGAGAGTAACGAAAAGTGTATACTTTCTGAAACGTTATAATGACGAGCGCCTACCGTGTAGTAGTTTTCAACATTCATAATCATAGCATAAGAGCGTATGCGTTCAGCGTAGGAAATTTAAAACGCATGAACAATAACACATTATTATCAAAATAATTTGCTACATGCTTTAAACATCGAAACAATGAAAGTACACATTTAAATCAATCAGAGTCTTATTTGACGTCAACATATACCATTCCATACTGGTATATGAGAAAGAGTCATACAACAAGATCAGTACTATTCCAATACAATCAAGTTATGTGCATTGTGTCTTTGAGAAAAACATATACTTGGACTTTGAAGAGAGTGTCGTAAGGGTGGATATATTTGATCATAAGAGACAAGTCATTCATCATTACGGTAAAGATCGCGCTCGAGATATTAGAGTTGTACAGAACGATATTATTTACACCAAAGGCAACAGAATGAGAATCTATTCTATGGAAACTGATAAATACAAGAGCCAAGTTGGTAAGTACGATGTCATCTTTCCACTCTATGCAAGCGTTAAACGAAGGCGTCGTATGTTTCAGATCAGGAGAGATGGATGTAATTATAAAATAGTACATTTAATAAATACTCAAAATGATATTGTGTCTATCCAAAGCAGTTCCAACAACCTTGTATCCATTGGAATTAAAAGTTGTGATAGAACCAGTTGGACCAGCGTAGTATTTGGCGCCTGGAACGAGGCTAGATCTACAGGCAGTGAAAATACCAACTTTTTGAATCTCGGCGTACTGGTTTGATCCTCTGCATATTTGTGCTGGTGAGATACCAATTGGAGAAACACCACCTCTTGCGATGTAAGTAATTACTCTTGCAGATTGGTAGTTCTCACCTGGGAACAACAAAGTAACAGTTGCGTTATTAGCGTTTACTAATAGCGGAGTTGTAGTGTATTGTGCAAAGGATACCGGAGCTGGTGTGACGTCCATTACCATCTCGCTGAAACCATTACCCAAAACACCAACTACTTTGGTAACAAATTGTCGTTGATTGTTTTGATAGCCGAAGAATACTTGAGAACCTACGATAACAGCACGAACATTTGGTGTTTGTGACAAATCACTCGCTACATCAGTGTAGGTGCATCCAGTAAACTGATCACTGTTACTACCATACAAACGCATTGGACATGCTTTCAATACACCATCTTTAACAGCGTATACAACGTACGAAGGTGACTCTACAGATTTTATGATGACTGCATCTGTGAATCTTTTATCAAGAATATCACCAATCTTCTTAGTATAAGCGCCACCATAGGATCCAGTGTTGAAACTGGTGAAAGTAGTCAATCTCAGAGTGGTAGTGGCTGGATCGAAGAAGAGGAAAGAGAGTTGACCATAAGCGGGGATACCACGTACTACGTTCATGTTGACACCAGAGTACTTGTTGAGTAGGCCACATTGAATTTTGGTAGGACTGTAAGGAGCTACTCCACAAGCATAGAACGATGTTTCCTTGGTCTTATCAGAACCAACAGCAACTGCAAAAGTAGTAGCTGGATCGGTAAGACCAACAATAGTAGCGTTAGTTCCAGTGCCAATGTTAGTTTCTTCTCCGAAAGAGGTGACATCGTTTGAGGCAACAGAGAATGGTATGGCTCTAACGGATCCATCGGAAAGTGTATAAATCATGACATAGTAGCTATTGTATGAAAAAGCTTCTTCACGGATCTTGAGCAAACCTTCAATCTTGGTGATAAAAGTTCCCATTTGAGATCTTCGGTAAAAGTTATCATAAGTAGCAGTCGCCTTGTTCTTGGTGATGGAATTGATTACAACATCATTGTTGTTGGTGAGGCGAGCAACTAGCAGCGAGTCCTTGTATGGAGCTGTCTTGGTACCTGCATCGACGAGGTATGGTGAACTAGAGCCGTAGGATTGCATGACCTTGTTCTCTTCTTGAGTGTTTCCGAAACCTGCTGTGACGATTTCTGGACCATAGTTATAATAATCACGGTCGTATTGGTTGCGTGTGATGTTGGCGAATGGATGATATGATACAACAAATGGAGTAGTCTCCATATTCTTTGGGTAGCCTCCAACTAGGTAAAGAGGTTGCGTGGTTGCTTCTCTTTTATCTTTGGCAAGGGCAACAATAGACATGCTGAAGCCTGCAATAGCCATGGACGCAATAATAAATACCAGGAAAAATGTCATGACAGAGCAAAATCGGGAGCAGCACGATTTTTTCACAGGTGCCGCGGGTGCGACAACAACTTGTGGTGGTTGTAGAGGAGGTTGAGTTTGAACGAGTGGCTCTGCTTCAACATATGGTTGTACCTCTGGTTGTTGGTACACTACAGCTTGGGGATAGATGTACTGTTGTTGTGGGTACACATATTGCTGTTGTTGGGGCATGCCGTACTGTGGGTTGCCCTTCACGTCTGCCATTGTTTGTAGAAAAATAAATTTGAATGCTCGAGGTTGATCTTCCAATTTGTACGAGCAACTGTATCCTCCAAGTGAGCTCTAGGCCAATAGTAACAAAGCACATTCCAATGAGAGCAAGAAGAAGGGAAAAAGAGCGTCTTTGGTTGAGAAATTAAAATATTTTTAAGGCTCTTATTCACTCATCTGGTTATCTTTGGTGATCTTCACAATAATGCACAGACGGCAAACGAATCTCACTTTTTACGTTCTCATCATACTTTACTTGCACTCACTCCTGTAACTGCTCAACAAAGTAAATGAATATCTACATCACTGAACTGGGATACACGTTTCACGCTTGCTTTGTGCGCTCCAGTAAAGAAAAACAATCCCTCATTCATTACTACGACATCCACTACACCTTCTAAGCCGGTTATCTTTTTAATAATACCAATATGACCTTCCATGTTCGGTATTTTATATTCTATAACGCTATGGATCGTTCCCCACACCAACAATTCACCTTTACGTTAGTCTACAACATATACCTACCACTTGCATTGATAACAACGTTTCCTGTATGTAGTGGAGTAGTGCATAGCTTCACTATATTATGCAAACCTTTTATCTTGGCTGGTTTAACCACAGTGTCGTGAGACGACTTACCAAGTGCCATACAGTTACCTAAACCCCAAGAATATACTTCTCCTCTTGCAGAGAGTGCTAGTGTGTGCCATTCTCCTCCACTAACAGCGATTATAGTGTCGTTTATAGGCACAACTCCAGGAGTATGAACGTGTTCACCTGTTGTATATCCACATCGGCCATCTATTTGTTAATTTGAGTGTTCGTGACGCACCTAAGTTGTAACCCCATGAGATTACTTGATTTGATTTTAGTAACGCTAAACAATGCCATCCACCCGATGATGCGTACACTATTTGGTTTTGAAACTTTTCCATTCCTCTCATTTTATAGTTAGCAGGAACGTTACCCGTGGAGGCTGCTTGGCTGTAGTTATTGTCACTGCCTTCGTAGAAGTAAAAATCTTTATCGGCTACCATGTTAATAAATGCAGTAAATTTACGCGTTATGAGGAACGTGTGCTCCATTCCACCAACAATATCATCTATAACTACGTTCTGCACCCCTGTTTGCTTCCAACTCTGTGTATCATATTCATACACTCTTCCGCTTTCTACAATCAAATGATGCCTAAAAACGACTCACCTGTTAGAAAGAGAAAATGCCTTCCGCGATGACTTGTAACTTTTTTGAACTTAGCATTAAAAGGTGGTTCTGAATATGTCGACGTTTTTGCCTGTCCATGTTCTGATTGTTATATTTTTTTGAAGCGAACCTGTTACCACACAGCATTCGTTACGTGTTGTGCATAAGCTAGATACAACCCCACTACCAATTAAATACTTTGGAATGACGAGCTGTTTCGAAGTATATGTGAAAACGTTCGTCTTGTTTTCGTGAAGCGAACTAGACCCAGCGTACGGTACTACGTCTGTCACGTGCGACATTTCGTTGGACTTACAAGTTAAATGCAAGACTTTACTAAAAGTATCAAAAGCAACAAATCTCAACATCACTGAATTGTTGTACTCTTCGTACAAGCATCTTAGGTTTCGAAACAAAATAAAAATACAGCCCTGCTGATGTCATCTTGATATCTGTAACACCTTCCATACCCTTGACCTTTTTGACAGTCCCATCATCTACATACATTCCATCTACAAGTACAGAGCTGCTGCTATCATTTCCCCATGTGTAATAATCACCTGTTGCAAGTTAGCTTTCAGAAATATCACATACCATTGGTTGTTCTAACAATGTTTCTATTTCCTCTTGGAGAGCAGAAGAGTCTTTCTACACCACTGATTCCAACTACTTTTCTAGGAACAGTCACCGATTTTCCAACTCTACCAACTTTTCCTAACGCTGATCCATAGGTTAATCCCCACGCGTATACCTCACGAGCAGTGGACAACACGATTGTGTGCCATTGACCTAGATATAAATTTTTTATGAATTATTATACCTGCAGAGACATCAAGAACATCAAATTCAAAAGGTACAACGATTGGGTCTGCAATATGTGACGATGATTTGTTACTTGTTCCACAACAACGACTGTCCTTGTTGAAACCCCACGCTATTACCTTGTTCGAATGTAATAGTACCATGTTGTGCCTAAACGTGTTAGTACAACCAAGTTCGTTTACCATCCTCCCACAGATATCTTTTTAATTTGTCGTTTGTATTGATCCAAAGCTACCATTTTATAATTTTCAGGTAAGTTTTTGTCACGTGTTGCTGCTTGGCAGTACTCATTTTTGGTACTTCCATAGTAAAAGTCGTTTGTGTCTTTTTGTGAGAATTCACGAGTTTCGTACCTGAGATGTAGTATAAATGCTCATATCCATAAAGAACATCGTTAATATTCGTAAGTGGAACACGAGTTAATTCCCCACTTATTTTACCTTTTGTACTATTGTACGTGAATAATAGCCCATCACCTGTAACTGTGAATATTTGACGAAAACGTACATGTAACGAAATAAAATTTGCTGCTGTTATACGCTACTCGCTTTATCTTAAAATTTTCCAAACCTGGTAGCTCGAAGTTTGGTGAGTGTAGGACTTTTCCAGATTCTTATGTTAAAGTGAAAACGTGAAATACCAGTAACCGCACAAACAATATCGCCTTGTACACTCTCAATGCTCGTGATATTACCGTTATTTGCACAGTAATTTGGGATAACATATCCTTTTGTCAGGGAACCTGTTTCTAATGTGAACACGTTTGTGTCGAGGGCAAGTAATGAAGTTGGTCCCGAATACATAGTGACATCGTGTTGCTCTGACGGTGTAGTTGGTGTCATTGTTGTAACTTTTTGTCCGGTGGCAATTTAGAGGAGCAAACACAAATTCAATAAATTGAGTTTACTCATTAACCATACCAATTTGGCAGTTCTGCTGGTCTTTTGTACATGATGTCTGTTCTTATTACATACTTTCGTTCTTTGCTCTCTTCAGGCATCATCTCTCCCTCATGTAAATTTCCTCTGTGTACAAAAAACAAACAATTCCCAGCCACAGGTTGTACCGTAAACTTTATCTGCTTGTTTCTCTCCAAAAAGTTTGTTGCTCCTCCCTGTGCGACATTATTCAAATAAACCATGCAAGTGATGAAACTCTTTTCTTGAATAGTGTCGACAACTCTAGAAAAAGATCCATCGACGTGAGGTTTAAAGCGTTGTGCTGAATCGTAACGGTAGAACCTGAATCTTTCGTTGCATCCAGGAATTTGAATTGTGTAGCCTTCGCCAAGTGTTTCGTGACCGAACAAATCTGTACATAGCTCTGGCACAAAGTATTTTAAACGTTCCCAGAGCTGTTCTGCGAATTCTCTGTCATCTATAACAGTTCTGGTGTTATTTCTAACGTTTGTTGCCATGACATATTTGTCTTTGGCTAATGTGATTGCTGCTACGTCGTAACCAACACGCTCACTGGCATCAATTAATTGTTGGCATTCTTCGTGCGAGAGTATGTTAGACACAGTCCATATGTTGTTGCTCTCCAGTTGATTTACTTCAGAGTACATTGGAGACCAATCTTTTGACAGTTGTACTGATATATTTTCGTGCGTTTTGATCGAATTTAGCTCCTCATTATTGTTTCTAAATCTTAACGTAACGGTGGCTTCTTTCGATGCGAATCGTCTGTACTGCGACAAACTTGCATTGAACATACACCTGCTCACTCTTTTAAACATAGTTTGAACTTCATAACGTTATTTTCGTTGTAATTAGTTGGCTGACTAAATATTCGTTGCAAACTTAAGCATGATGCCAGATATGGCTAACCTCAAGAGCATCATTTCACTGTCAGTTCCTGTCGATATCTCACACAAATGCGATTATGTGTACTGATTATATTGTTCGGAGTAGCTTCGTGTGCTTTGAACGTGGCTTCGTGGGGGCAGAATTATTACGGCCAGTTAGGACGTAACGTCGGCGTAATGAACACACTCCCAAGCCCAGATTTACTAGTTGGCGATTTGCAAAGTGATTATGTTGTGTCGGCTGCTTTGAGCTCCACAATGTCCGCATTTTTAACTGCTCAAGGAAAAGTTTACACTACTGGACAAAACTACTACAGTAACTTGTGTCAAAATATAATGTCAAACACATACGTACTGGTGCCAACGCTAATTGACTACGCTTCAGACCCTGTATTTGCCGCTAGTACTATAAAATCAATTGTTGGCACATACCAAGCTTTGTACCTCATCACCAATGATGGAAGAGCATATGTATGCGGTAGCGTTATAGAACAGACCGGTAGTGGTCCCCAAGCAGAAACGTACTATACAGCAACTTTGATGCAAGATTATAACAGTGTGTTAACTGGCAAGATTATCACCGATTTAGCAGGCAATTATGGTACTACACAAGCATTCACAATCATTGTTGCCAATGGTAAAATGTACAGCAAAGGTCAAAACACAAAAGGACAACTAGGTAGAGGTAACAAAGTCGACGACTATGCAATCGCTCCAGTGGTAGATGGCTACGGTGTTATTGGTCCTGGTAACATTACCAAAGTTTCTTGTGGTCAATTATTTTGCACTGCTCTTAGCTCGAATGGTACTGTATTCTCATGGGGTGATAACGCGTCGTACAAACTCGGAGGTGGAACAGCAGCAGCAGATAAAAGCTATCCTGATGTGTTACTCAACACTGGTGGTGTCATCACTGGAAAGACATTTGTTGAACTCTCCACAGGTTTTGCGCATACTATTATCATTAGTAGTGATGGTAAAGGATATGGGTTTGGGTCTGGATCTGATGGAAGACTTTGTAACGGTGCATCTGCTGGAAATGCTTATCCATACGCGTTTAGTTCATTCTTCAATGATATCTTTCTAGTAAAAGCACAAGCAGGATACGCTCACACACTTGTACTATCGAGTAACGGTACAGTCTATGCTTGTGGAAATGCTGATAAAGCTGCACTAGGTAACGGAGCTACTACAGGAATTTTTTATACACCTGTTCAAATTACACCCTTTAATACTACCAAGGCTACAGTGACTGGTTTTGCTAGAGAGTTTGCATGGAATAATGCCAATTCTGACACTGGTATGGTTATATTAGATCCTAGTTCGTTTACATCGGCTCCAACGCCAACACCGGTACCAACTACAGTTGCACCTACTACTACTGATGCCCCTACTACGACACCTGAACTAACTACAACAGAAACACCAACTACAACGTTAGCTCCTACTACTACAAGTACACCGACAACAACGATAGCACCAACAACTAGTACTGCTACTCCAACTACGACACCAACACCAACAACTACACTAGCACCAACCACCACGAGCACTCCAACTACAACGATTGCTCCCACTACCACTAGTACACCAACTACTGTTCCTGAAACTACCACGAGCACTCCAACAACAACTATTGCTCCAACGATGTCAACAACTGCAACACCAACTTCAGCACCTACTACAACAGTAGTACCAATAACTACTACTCTTCCTCCTACCACTTCACTCTCACCAACTTCAACAGTGACACAAACAACAACTGCAGAACCAACGAATACGACTGATCCTACTACAACAAGTGTTCCTACTACGACAGCAGTCCCAAGCACAAATGCGACTCCTACTACCACAACAGCACCTGCTAATACCATAAAAGGCCTATTCACAAGTATAGTTACCGGAAATGCTACACTAGTTCCAGCACCAGTTGCCAACAACTCTGTCGTGCTGTACAAGAGTATCAACGTTGAAACGATACTGCCAATATCATTCTTTAATAATGTTACTATTCCAAAAGACGCAACACTAGTGCAAATTGTACTAACGTTTGTTGTTACCAATATTCCAAGTCCTGTAAAAATAGTAGTGATCGTTTCTGATGAGGAGGGTAATCAAGCAGGAAATGTAACAGTAATGGCGAATAGCCCTGGATCTGTGAACGCTGATTTATCAAGTGTTATTACTGATATTCTTCGGCTTTATCCACAAACCTATACACTAAGAGCAATTAGAGGAAACATCCTCAAGGTATCAGCTGGGATAATAACAGAAAATGTTGCTGTTAACCTAGATTCACAAGTTTCAGGAACATTAATGTTTGATAATACTCCAACAACAGTAGCACCAGCTACAACTAATCCAACTACAACAGCAAGACCTGTATCAAATTTACAAAACTCATTGAATGCAGGACAGATTGTTGGAATAGCTGTTGGCTCTGCAGTTGCTGCTGCGTTACTCGTAGTTATCATAATAGCAGGTTTTGCACTAGTAATCTTCATAGCCATAAAACGAAAGAGGAAAATGCACATACGGACCCAACTTCAATTCGAAGCTCATGCAGACAACGCCATCTAGATAAAAATATTTATTTTGCTCGATCGACTTCTCTTCCATTAACTATCGATGCAAACCCAACCAAACGCCAACTCTTGAGCACTTGTACGCTTGCTGTGATTCTATCTTCATCAAGATTCACGCATACAGGCATTTGCAATTCAAGAGTCAACTTTTCTTTGTTCTTTGTCTTTTTCTCAACAATTTTTGCTTTGATGGAACTTGCACCAATGTGTAACATGACAATTTGTCCGTTTTCGAATTCAATTCGTTCCTGATCAAACATTTGGATTCTTGTAACGTTGACAATCAACGCATCGACAACTGGTGGCATATGATCTGCTAGTCCAATAACTTGACCTAGTAAACCATCTGCACGTGCTAGTGATGGATCTAACATGGTTCCAACACCAATAAGACCACCAGCTTGTGCCTGTTCCAACGATTGTTGTTCCGAAAACAACGAAGTGACTGTACTTTGCAATGGTTTGTACATTTTTCTTCCACCTTGTTGTACAATTAATCCTGGACGAATTTCTATAACATCTCCAAGTTGTAGTGTACCTTCATGAATGGTTCCACCAGCCACTCCACCCTTTAGTTCAGTAAAAGAAGCACCTGGTTTGTTCACATCAAAGCTTCTCACCACTGTCATGCGCAAATGATCTTGGTGTCTTGGTCTTGGTTGTGGAATTACTTCTGCGAGCATTTGTAAAACTGCGTCAATGTTGTATCCGAGTTGTGCGCTGATGGGTACGACAACGCTATCACGAGTGCATTCATACTTGTCTGTCAAGTCGCATATGGCTCGATAATGGTCTTCGATCTCTTGACGAGACTCACACAAGTCGATTTTATTTTGTAGTACGATAACGTCGCGTAGTCCCATGAACTCTGCTGCGACTAGGTGTTCGACTGTTTGTGGTGCTGGAA
>JAESGV010000624.1_pt1 | contig 15411 bp, 11 predicted proteins | sample 9269781 | NCBI WGS metagenome assembly JAESGV01 (sample SAMN15741586, study PRJNA653496) | algae metagenome | isolation source: Tildeniella torsiva UHER 1998/13D and co-occurring heterotrophs from... | place: Slovakia: Slovak Paradise National Park, Hrabusice, Kosice Region | collected 2000-01-01 | reverse complement strand
CAACAAATCTGTAAGTGGTCCTTCTGCTGGTACTTCCTTGAATCTCTCTAGAACGCGAATTTGGTCCAAGGTAGTAACGTTTGGCGACAAACCACCATGTACACAAAAGATTGTGTTATCTATTAAAGCTGCAACTGTCAAGTAGTCAAACATGGCAGTAAAGTGTTTCCAGACATTAATATTTCCATACTTTTTCATACACTCTGTGCAGAAACCGTAGATTTGTGTGATTTGACGTGACTCATGGTTTCCACGTAACATTGTGATGCGGTCTGGGTAACGCAATTTGTAGCATGTTAAAAGGGAGATAGTCTCTACTGAGTAGTATCCTCTATCCACGTAATCTCCCAGGAATAAATAGTTCGTGTCCGGTATTTTCCCTCCTATACGGAACATTTCTTTTACATCGTAGAACTGTCCATGCACGTCACCGACAATAGTAACTGGTGCCTTTACATCTTGCACGTTTGCTTCTTCTAGTAGTAGCTCTCGTACTTTTTCGCATATATATTTGACTTCAAACTCTGTTAAAAGTTTTCCAGCCTCTAGTTTGGCGATACACTTGTCTACATCTACCACAGCGAGAGCCATCTTTGTTTGACAATGACAGGTGATTGCTAGTCAACCACGTGATATTTTGTAAAAATGCAAACGTGACATCATGTTTTGTGGCAAGCACGATTTTTTAGTCAAATAGTTGGAGGTAGATGAGTACTGCGAATATCATCCATTCACGAATAATCCACAAGAGCGTGGTACCATGAAAAATCAATACTGACGTTACCGTCGAAGGACTAGCTACGTTCTACTTGCATAAGACACTGTAGCAATGAAGACTTATGATACTCGTATTCTAAGTCTCAAGATTAGAAGACATGTGCTTCACAACATCTGTGCATATCATGTCCTACTGTCATCTCTCAAACTTACAAACGTTCGAAGAAATTTACGGAGTACATTACTCCACGTCCGCCGATTACTACCTTAAAATAGCTAGACTTTTGATCAGCGTTCCAGGTAAAAGGTTGAATATCTCATCATACAATGCAACTCGTTGCACTAACTCTTCTCGCAGTGACCCTAGTACTAGCGACAGATCCCAAGCGACCAGGAGATGGAGTAAAGCAATACTTTATCCGAACTGCAAAGAACGCAGATGAACACCATCAAACTCAAGTTATAAAAAATTGGGTAGATAGAGAAAAGGAGCTCTACCGTATCGATATACACGACAAAGGTGTTCTATTTGGACAACAATTCTACAATGGAAAATCTAATGAAGGCTATTTGATTTACTATTACACTGGTACTCCCACCTGCAGAATCTACAACCAAAAAGCTGACATCTTGGAGAATTGGAATGATAACAAGTATGCAGGAATCGGACATAGTATAACTTATCCAAATCTTGAATGCTACATGTGGAGTGGCACAGGCGAGAATATTTGCACAGAATTCGCCTCTGTGAAAGACAATATCCCTGTAGAAGTTGCTTGTCGAGGAGTTGTGATGAGCTTGTACAAAGATTTTAAAACAGGACCAGATTCGATTCCAAAAAATACTTTTGATCTTCCAATAGACAAGAACATATGCCAAAAGTCGACAGATCCTGTAAAATAAAGAGTACAAATTTGGCGTTCGTGATGCTACATAACGCTTGTAAGCGATCAACCATGCTGAAATCAAAACTAGGACGCAGAACCGTTGTCATGATTATCGATGGTTAATTTTCAGCTAGCAGCTATTCTTAAGCAAGCTCCTTTTCCGAAATAACGAATGGACACAGATAGAAAACATTTTGAACACCAATGACTACATTTCAGCCTATCTTTCAGTTACCAACGCCTAGCACCACAGCAGTTTCAAAAGTTGCAGAGCTGGTAACTGGTATTATCGAAGGTGAAACGCGTCTAGTAAGATTTGTTAATTGTACAAGGATCTTGCTGATGCAAACGCAAAGGTTTGAATACAAAAATTTCAGCCTATTCGAAACTTGGCGCAAGCTATACCACCACTGCTATCAACAATTAACGAACACAGGGATCAAACCACCCAGCTGGTTAATAGATTTGTCTAAAACAAAACAATAAATTAGCTAACCAGTATTTTTCTGTTAAAAGATTCGTGACGACTTTGATGAGGGACTTACGAATATTACAGGCCCGAGATAATTGGCGCAACTAGCGTCACGATCATATCCAAATTGCTAATGGGGCAGTCAGGTGTTCCTGCTGTCACGTCAATCAAAATAGTGAGATAAAAGAGAATCATCTAAAGCAGTACTGAACTAAACAAACAAAAACAACAAGAACAATGGGCAAGTGTGAAACCTGTGGTGGAACCATGAACAAAGAGTGCACAGTAGAGTGCGGAAAGAGTGGATGCGAGTAAGATTAAATTTTGAACGTACTAACAACTTCAGATTCACTGTTTGCCACATGTGTCATTCCACCCCTCAAGCAAGAATCGGAACAAAATGCCCATCGTGCAGCAAGATTACCCAATGGAAATCCAAGTAAATCCAAGTAAATAATTAATTTTACTTCCGCAATAAACGTAACACTACTACATTTTTCGTGTGTCTTTTACGCCACGTCACATACTCTTAATCTTGCATCTTGCCAACGATTAGATTACGATCAACTGAGTTTAGTTTGAACACAAATCATGCCTGGTGTTATTCTATGTACGGCCAGTTACGATAGAACGATAAGGTTTTGGGAAGCGACCACCGGTCACTGCCACCACTCTGTACAGTACACAGACCCAGTACGTTTAAACGAAGTTTTTCCTAACCCGCATAGCAAGTGAATGTTTTAGCGATAACCCACAACAAAGAATTTTTAGCAGCAGCGGGCAACAATCATATACGACTATACCATTTAAACACGTTAGTTTCAAATCTTTTATTTTACACCGAAAACAGAGTATTTAGCAACTCGCAACAGTCACCAATTTTGGGTTCGTTCGACGGACATACAGGGAATGTAATATCTTTGGGTTTTAATTGCACCGATCAGTGGTTGTACTCTGGCTCCGAAGATGGAACTGTAAAACTGTGGGATATTCGATCGTTTTCCGTACAACGAAATTATAAATGCTCTGGCGCAGTAACGAGCGTTTCGCTACATCCAAATCAAGGCGAGCTCGTTAGTGGAGACGAAATGGGAGCGTTACGCGTTTGGGACTTGACAGCAGATAAATGCGTTTTCAAAGTACATCCAGATGGTCGCACAGGTATCCGATCTGTTAGTGTATCTTCGGATGGTACCAAGTGTGCATGTGCGACAAGCAAAGGTGATGTATTCATCTACGAGTTGAATAGACAGGACACGTTATCCATGAAACTACTCCATCGTTTCAAAGCGCACAGTAAATACATCCTAAAGTGTCTCATAAGCCCAGACGTCAAGTATGTTTTTATTTCGCATTTTCTAACTTTTAGACAAATCTGTACAGCATCTGCAGATCACACAGTAAAGATATGGGATATATCTTCTTTAGACGAAAACAATCGTGAAGTGTTACTTACAGATACACTAGAAGGTCACAAACGATGGGTATGGGATTGCGCATATAGTTCCGACAGTGCGTACTTGGTTACTGCTTCTAGTGATTTAACAGCACGGTTATGGGATTTATCAAAAGGTGAAGCGATAAAAGAATATAGAGGACATCAAAAGGCTGTAGTTTGTATCGCATTGAATGATCAACCAAAGAAATAAATTCACATATTTATCTCTTTCAGAGTATCTAATTTTTCTAATAATAAAGGTAACGTCGTTGTGTAGTTTTTAGAAAGTTGCATGGGCATTTCTAACAATCTACAGTACAAATGAACAGGATCTGTCGAATATGATTGATCTGCAAATACAAGTTCGTTTCTTGGTGTATCTTTTGTTGAATTCATACTGGGCCACTCATCTGAAAATGGATGAGGAACAATATCCCACACTTGACAAGTTTCTTCCATCTTATCACTTCCAGACAAAACCACACGTTTCGCGTTGTTATGAATCAAAATCGAAGGGATACTATTCGCTTGTGAGAACAATCCAATACGACTCAAATTATCATTCTCAGTCAGAGTAGGTACGTACTCATCCACTTGTTCTGGCAGTGGCAAAAAGTCTAATTGATACGATTTAACTGGTTCCACTGAGAAATTATCATCTACTAGTATTTCAGATTCCATAGATGAAAAACCAAATGCAGGAAGTCCTCCGAAACGACCCAATTCGACGTATGGTGTTTCATCAAACTCTTCATCGATATCTTGTGCGAGTTTTGATTCATGTTTTGGTGATTGGAGTTCAAACGGTTTAGTTTCGTGAATGTATTCTGTTGGAGGTGCCACCATTGACTTTTTCAGGTAGTCTTCGTTTAAGAGATCTGTTAATCCTACTTGTTGCCGTGGTTGCAAATAATTCAACGCATCACGCTTGTATTGAACGTTTACCTGTATTGTTGCAAAACCTTCTACATCGATCGCGTCAAACGGAAACGTTGTTAAAGATGCTAGGAGTTGTTAGTGTTGGGCAAAAACGTACGTGGATCTCCTGTTGGTGTTCCATAAATTTGATACCTCAGAGTATCTTTATGTTTCGCAAAATGTTCACGATATGGTCTGTAGAGAGGCATAGAGAGTAATAAAGTATAAATGGAGCGCATCATTACTGTTATTTTTCGATACGCTTGTGATACTGGTAGTTCATGAATCATACCGTATCCTCTGCGTTGTTGTAGGCGATTTTTTGGGCTAATAACTTCAACTGTCCATCGTTCTAGTAATATATTTGATATTTTGTCTCCTTTTTCTACTGAAGTCCAAATGTCGAGCGTTATTCTTTGTTGCCCTTTTTGCGTGCTTTGTATTTTTAATTCTTTGTCTACTGCGTCAACTACGTCTTTAATAGCGTCTGTATCAATACTAAACTATGAACTATTAGATAATTTTCAAACGTTACCCAAGTTGTACTCGGTTTTTTCACTGTATCGTGATGCCACAGTATTCTGTGATTTAAAACGAAGCAGCAGAGCTTTGAGGCAAGGTTCTGCCACAACTGTTCGAAGTCTCGTTGGTGGTTTGACATCTAGTTACAACTGAAACAAAGTATGAAGGACTCGATAACAACTCTACTAGTGTTGTATCTGCATCAATAGTACTCAAAGTATATACATCGAGGCCCATCTCAAGCTTGAGCGAAATGGAGCCTCATTTATTTTCTTGGGTCTTTTTAACAATCTTTTCTAATGCCAGTTCTTGTATGTTTCCAGTTTCGATAAGAGTCGAAAATTTCCCTAAAAATTTGTCAATTACTGTTCTAGTAGAGGCAGCGTAGACAAATCTACTCTTCACGCTTGCTGCAAGTGGACACCAATGGATGAACACATTCTTTGTTCTTAAGCTCTCGCTTCTTCCAGTATCGGCATACCAGCAAACTCGTACAATTGCAAATCTTCCCTCATTTGGCGGCATGAGTTGTAGAAACTCGTTATGATCAGCGTCTTCGTGACAAATATCCTGCAAAACTGTTAGTGACGAGCTCTCAACGGTTACCTCTAACATGACTTCCTGCTTTCCAGTTACTTGGTTGGCTTTAATAGCTAAGATGACGAATGCATTTGAGTTATGATCCATAGATTTTACTGCCATCATACATTCATCGTTAACCTTGACACCTGAAGATACAACCATTTGGTTTTCGATTTTGTGGTTTCAAAATAGGCAAAAATAAACAGTCAAGTTGAATGACAAGCTTTTGAACTTGACGTCAACTTGAAGCTTTTTGATGGACAAATCATGAATAGAACCAAGAGGTCTTATGTCAGCGTTCTTGGCACAGGATTTTTCAGGCAATGAAAATAGCGCTTAAAAACTTTTACATTAGAGTACACTTCTTTTTTTCTTTCTTAGCTATTGGTTCTCCATTCTCCAATCTCTTAACCCATCCCGGATTACTAAGAAGCACATCTGAGCTCATAGCTGTAATTGTTTCAAACAATTCGTTTACGTTAGTTCCAAATCGTGCACTTGTTATTACATACTTGATCTTTTGTGAGTTTGCAAACTCACGTATTTGATCTATTGTTGTTTCATGTTCAGAAGAATCAATGTCAGCTTTAGTAACAGCAATCACGACAGGTATACGCTGTAGATCTAACGATTTGGCCCTTACTATTCGCTGAATTCTGGTTTCTATTTCATCTATCGAATTTTTCTTTGACACATCGCAACAAATAACTATTCCATTAGCGGATTTGATGCAGTGCTCTAACACAGACTCGTACTCGTTAGGTCCTATCTCGTCCACTACTTTGAGATGCACCATTTCTCCATCAATATGTATTTGCGTTCGATAGGTATTTTCTCTATAATGTAAACAGGCAACAGTTATCATACGGGATGCGATCATGACTTTCGTAGAAACCTCCTTCTCTAAATCTTACAACTAGAGAAGATTTGCCAGCTGTTGACTGTCCATCGACAAGTACGCTTGTTCCACAACACCTCCCAATACTTTTCTGCGGCTGCATAAAATGACGTGCTTGTTTGTTGCCACCTTGATAGAGTTGTAACGCTGATTTGTAGATAGGTTAAAATATGTGCAATTACTTCATGAGGAACGCGGTGTTCTGCGGTAAATTGTGCGCTTTGTGTTCGTGACATATTTACAAGAATTATTTTGGACTCTGCAGCCTAACATCACCTTTTCGAAGGGGTGGCTACCGGCTTCTATGTTTATTCTACCTATGGATCACAACAAATATTTAAAAAATCAGAGATGAAGGTGTTAGTACTCGCAGGAGGTATTAGTAAAGAGAGAAAAGTTAGTTTAGTAAGCGGCGCTCGAATTGCGCAATTTCTCAAGCTTGCTGATCATGAAGTAATTGTTCGTGATATTTCACCTACCGATCTTTCAGCATTAGAACTTGATGTGGACGTTGTTTTCCCAGTAACGCATGGAAAATGGGGAGAGAGCGGAGAACTACAACGGATATTGGAAGAACGCAATTTAATGTTTGTCGGTAGTGGATCTATTGCTTCAAAGGTCGGCATGAACAAAGTTCAAACAAAATTAATCTGGATCGGAGAGGGTCTGCCGACTCCAAGATATGAAATAATTACTGGAAGGCATTTCGTCGTACCTTTCTTGCCGTGTGTAGTAAAACCAGCCGATGAAGGTTCATCCATCGGCGTATCTGTTTGCAGAACAACGGAAGAAGCAACGTTTGAAATAAGCAACACTGTATCAACGTATGGCAGTGCTTTGGTTGAAGAATTCATTAATGGTCACGAATTGACTTTCTCCATTTTGAATGGAAAAGTTCTCGCTCCAATCCGAGTCAAAAGCAAGAATGACATACTTGACGAGGAATCAAAGTATACGCCAGGAGGTTGCGAACATGAATTCGACGACGAGCTAGAGAAGTATTCTCATTTGGCTAAAAGAGCGTTTGATGTAGTTGGTGCAAGAGATTACGCTCGAGTTGACATGATGCTAGATCGACAAGGTAATCCGTATTTGTTGGAGATCAATACTCTTCCTGGTTTCACTGAACAAAGTTTCTTCCCAGACTCTGCTCTCCATTCTGGATTAGCCTTATCCAGTGTAGTTGACTCACTTGTCAGAGCCGCTAAAGCTCGACAGAACGGCGAAGTACAGATGAGTTGGCATCATAGTATTCCTGTAGGAGAGAAGAAATGTATCGAAGAACTCTATGTGTCATCGTTTGTATCGTCTTATGAGTCACAAGGCATCTTTTCTAGCTCACAGGAGCGTACAAGATTCTTGCAACATTCAGCGGATGAGATGATCTCGTCGGTCTCAAGCAAGGAATGCGAGATTCTACTAGCCAAGATACAAGGCAATATTGTTGGTTTAGCAACTGTTCAGCGATATCGGGATGGCAGCTGCTACCTTGGTCAATTTGCTGTTAAAAGAGGTCTAACCAGAAGAGGGATTGGCACTGCCATGGTTAAGGAGATCCAATTTAGTAGCGCGCGAAGCGTTCTATTGCTATGCAGAAAGGAGAACAAGATTGCTGAACTGTTCTATCTCAAACTGGGAGCGAAGAAAACAGGTTTCCATCTTGAAGGGTACGACCCAGTGCTCTATCAAGGTTTAGAATTTTAATAAATTCTTTTTGTAGATAATACTTAGCACCTTCGTTAAGTTTATGAAGTTCTGAATGAACCGTAAATATGGTTGATGAAGGTTAACTTGGAACCCTTCATATCTAAGAATAACTTTCTGACCAACTAATTTTCGAAACAAAATGAGCGAGTCTGATATAGACATTCGCGAAGATTATTCATTTACATTTGATGAACTTTCTTCGGCAAGTAATGCGCGAATGGTAAATCCACCCATCCGATCAAACAACAGCACATTTGGAAGACCAACGTCGGTTAGAATCCAGACTATTACCGCACAACCGGTGAATCCTCTTCCTATCTTTCCTGCATTTACCTACCACCTGCCAATAATTCCAGGTTTTCAAGCAACGGTTGAAAACAATCAGAGTGCGCCATCAACTGGAGCTATGCCATTCTTGTTTCAACCAAATCACGTACTCGGTACTATCAATGATGCTCTACCGCCATCACAAAGCACGAACACGCTCAACATCTCATCCAAAAAGAAACAAAGAAACAATAATGCAAAGGATGACGATTTCGTATACCTATTTTCGGTAGAATCAAGCATAAGAATTGATAGAAAACAGCTTCCTGTATTCACTAGAAAGTCTGTGCACAACTTTAAGCTGTATGAATCCCAAATTGACCCTACCAAAGCAAAAGTCATTCACATGCAAGGCTTGTGTGGTGGGAAGTGGTGCAATCTGGGAACAACCTTTACTGTAGCGGAGAGCTCAACGACAGTACGAGCAATGTTTCTACCAAATACTACTCTACCTGAAGATCTTACTTTTTGGGAACCAAAACGAGTCACAAGAAGCTGTGATCGCTTTGGAAACTCTACAGTAGCAGCTTCTGTAGAGTTTCTTACAAGTAACAACGATGTTGGTAGAATGAACAAAAGAGAGGCAGAACACAAAAAGAAATACTCAGCGTTCCGAATGCTAGCTGCATATACCATCCCTCCTCAAGTTTCGACTGCATTCATTGTTAACGCCGGCAACTGTAAAGAAACATTAGATTCCATCGAGAAAAAGAAACACAAGGTGGATGAATCTTTACCCAAGAGAATACGATTAGGTGGTGAGAAACTCAGGCACTCAATCGACTACATGATTACTCGACACCATGGTGTTCCTGATGAGGGCACGCAACAAAAGATTAAGAAAATGTACAAGAGTGGACTGCGTGAGACCTATGTAGAACAGAAAATTATAACTCACGAGAACAAAGTAGAATGGAAACGCAAGATTAAGGGAATAATCAACGATACCATCAACTTTTTGGGCGACCGTTCTTGGTCTTACTTTCTGGCAACAATGACAGAAGACGGCCAAATTGTTGCATTCATAACCATGGAGGAAGAATCGCCAAGCAGCTACTACATTGGACAAGTAATGGTGCATAGCCATTGGCAACGTCAAGGAATTGGTCGTCAGGTTAAAGAAGAGATATCTAAGCATGTTGGAGCAGGTGTTCGTGTGCATGGCTTAGTTAGAAAAGGGAATAAGAGAGCAGAAAGGTTTTACTTATCGCTTGGAGTACAAGTGGCTCTAGCATTTCCCATCAAGCAACAATATCGCCCTGAAGAATACATACCACTGGAGTGGTTTACATAGAAGCATTCGCCACATGTAAATAGTGCAAACAATTTTGTGTTGCATTTGTATTCGATAATGTACATAATAAATTATTTTCTGTTTTCAGCGACTAAAATATGCAATTTGCGAGCACTAACTAGTATCTCAGTACATTCTTTGATAATTTGCAATCAGGATACAACGATTGGCCCTAGTGTATCGTACCAACTTGACAACCAACTGAGCTTGAGTAATTTGTTGCAGTAGGAGGAATAGTTAGTTCTTTCATAGTCTAGACGCTAGGGTTCGTTAGTGTTGTCTACTCACCTTTGCGAGCGAGGGGGGTCTCTATTATGGTTTCTATCAACTAAAAATCAAAATAACAGGAGCAGAAAACAACAAAAGGCATCTGTTGCCAGAAAATATACGTTTCTTGATGTGTTAAGGTCTTTTTGCCAAACTTTGCTGCCTTGGTAACATTGTAACTATGACATGTGACATTTCAAATCGGGCAAATAAACAGACGTTACAGCAGAGAGGCAATGAAGAAGCTTTTGCGTGTGGATTCTAAGAAGAGCGCGAAAGATGCTGACGACTCGCCAAGCAGTTTCAAATGTTTATTCCAAATAGTTGTGCATTCTCTTGACGATTTCAACTTTAATACTAAAGAGAATGAGAGTGTATCGATGGCAGACGCGCTAATAGATTTGTAAGTTTACGTACAACTCTTAACTTTACAAGATTGCAGAGCAAGTACTCTATTTCATGGAAATGTGAAAAACAAAAAGGTGCAAGCGCTGTTAAGATGGTGCGCTCACAAATGTTGGATAGTTATGAAGAATATGACTTCATAGACACTTTTAATACTCATCAAGGAAACGCAGTCGTGGCAACACCATCACCAACTCTTCAATCAGCGACAAATAACAGAAATAGGAACAGAAAAAGTATCGCGTTGAAACAAAGCATTATGAAAAACGGAAGAAAATTGATATACACTGCGGAGTGGGAACTCGCGTTCGATTTGGTTCTAGAGTTTGATTTAACATCTGGAGACCACAAAGAAAAGCTGTTAAAAGTTGACATTATCGAACATAGAGGAAACGATAATCAAACTACGGTTGGAACAGTAACTATTAATTTGGTGGAGTTCACATCACCACCGCCTATTTTTTCCATGAACTCTACTACACTAAAACGTGTCGTACTCATTCCCGTGACACTACAAACACACAAGAGAGCAAAATTAAAACTGACCGTGAGCAGTTTGTGGATCAAGATGCAACAACAACAAACAATCAACACGCAAAGGAATCGCATAGATCCTTATTTCATCTTGGACGAGTCAGAAGAGAATTTTTCACCACGCTCTCCTAACACGAATACTTTTAATCATCACTCCTCACCAAACGCAAAGATGACACCAAGAGCATTAACAAAACGAACAATGCTACCCATACGAGAAATCGATTTTTCAGACCAAACACCAGAATCACCATCCAAACTCAAGGATCGTGACTCGAAAATATCTGACACGATCAACAAGAGGCATGATGCTGTAAGTGAATCAGTGTCCATGTTGAAACAAACACTTGGTACTTGTGAGAAACAAATTGATTCACTGTTCAAACGTTTGGAATTACTAGAAGCGGAGAAACTAGGTCACTGTCGCATGTCACCACTTGTGTCAAGTATTGCCAATCTGAGATGCGTCATCTTTTGCGATCTACATGATGGAGGACAACTGTGGTCACTCATGGACTCTGAAATGATAGAGTGTTTGAATGTCTATTATGACATTATGAAAGGTTGCATGAAAGATTTCTTTGGAGTGGAAATCAAAGCACCAGTACAAGAAAACTCTACTGACGAAGCAAGTGATACCATCATATGCGCGTTTGAATCTACTCGTATGGCCGTACAATTCGCATCAACTGTACATACTCGTTTGTTAAATGTTGAATGGCCACAAAGTTTGTTAAAACTCCGCGGAATGGTCATCAAAGATGCAGGAACAGAAGAAGATTTATGTTTGTATCGTGGACTACGTTGTCGTATGGGAATGGACATTGTAGAGCAAGATGGATCACTTTTCGAAAGTGTTCGAAGAGCAACCATCATTGCACGATATGCATCTGGTGGACATACTCTATTAAGTGATAAATGTATGAAACAATTCCAATTCGAAGAAGATAAACAAAAAGAAAAAATGGATATTGTCATACAAGAACTATCAGCAACGCATATTGATGGAGTTGGTCATGATGAGAAAATGTCACTCGTTGTTCCAAAACGACTTGCTGGTCGATTATACGCGCAAATCGAAGAAGGAAAATTACCAGTCATGGAGAGTGCACTAGTGAATGATTTATATGCTCGTTTGGATGGCATGCAAAACACAATGGATAGTGTCGTACGTACAAAGATGCGAGAATTGGATAACGAATTCTTCAAAGTGAATAGTTTGATGGACTTGTTCAAACAAATGACAAAAGAGGGAACAGATGTCGCAGAAGTCTCGTTCAAAGAAATGGACAAAAAACACTTGGCATTACAATCATCATTGGAAGTGATCAAAAAGGAGACTATTGCCAATATGCAAAGAAAAATTCAACAATTTGAAATTGAAGCGTTGAAACTAAACATGGCGATTATTAGTCAGTTTAGTATGGGAAGAAAACGTGGAATGTCAAGCGTGAGAGGAACATCGTCACCCATGGTCAGTCCAAGAAACATGGAAGATAGAATGACACCAAGATTGAACTTGAATGTTGATAATGTTGCGCCAAGTTCACCACGACCAAGTCCAAGTTCTCCTCGACCAGAACTATCTACAAAACGATTTGTAGAGTTGACTCCTCAAGGTTCACCGATTGTTTCTCCACGACATGTGACGTCACCACCTATGACACCTCCATTGTCACCAAAACCAACGTCACAAGATAGCGAGACTGCATTAAGTGCTGTGTTGGATCATAATGCGTACATGTCTAAGAAATTGGAAGATTTGAAAAAATTGCAACAACAAATGGAGCTTAGAATGAAAAAAGAGAAACCAACTCCTGTACCAACTGAAACACCAGTTGAAGAACCAAAGATTGATGAATCGGTACCAGCTACGGAGACACCAGTAGAAAATACTGAAGCGCAGACTACTACAACTGCGCCAGAAGCGCCAGTAGAACCTGCTGAAACATTAGAGAAAGCACCTGAGGTACCAACTGTAGTTCAGGAAACAAGTCCTGCACCTGAAACTCCAGTCGAGGAGAAACCAGAGCAATAAGAGTGCCAAAATCGTTAAAACATACTTGTATAAACAAAAACGCGAAACTACAGTTTACCAGAACCGTTCTTCTCGAGTTTAGTGAGCTACACACTATGTACAACAGAAATGTAGTGAATCCAGTCTACACTGGGTACAATCAATACAACCAGCAATACTCACCAACTGGGACTACACCTACAAATGCTCAACAACCATTAGTCATACCACCTCAAACTTTTGTCGATCAAAGTCAAATACCAACGGTACCAGAAGTTCCTGGGCCTTCTTATAGCGCTTATCATAACGTGCATTTACATTACGCGAGTAATGCTCCTACTGTACCAATGGGTACAGGACCAGTTGTATTTCGACGCGCTCTTGCTCCACCACCTCCACCTCCAGAAGGATTCGAAGTGAGGCATACGAAAATAGGTCAGCCCTATCTTGCGAAAATTGGAGCTGAAGATACTGAAGGGTATATGAAAGAACGATTATCTATATTTTGCAAATGGAAAACTATAGAAGAAGTATGAATTCTTTTGTTTCTAATAGCAGTAGAAGTATGGCTTTTCAGTTCATTTGTATTTTACATTTTGCAAACTGTTGATTGTATACTACTTAGTACTAACATTGATACAAACGCCAGTTGTAATATCGTATCTGGCAACAGGGTCAGTGCAATTGTTCATCGGTGACTATGGACTCAAAGATTTGCAACAAGGTGTACTACCACCGTTTTTATTCAGTTCAAACTTTAGACCAGAAATCGTCTGGGTCTGGAGATCATTCAATATTGTTGGAATATTGATAACATTCACCTTTGGACCAATATACTATTTTATCACGATTAGAATGTTTCGGAAAAGAGGATACTATGATTACGAAGAAAACCTATCTGCAAAATCAGATAATGCAATCAAGGGTAATGAGAAAGTTGGAGCATGTTCGCGCTTCTTTAGGCGATTGATAAGTACTATGATTTTCTTGTTACTTCTGTTCATTCAGTTGCTGGTCACGTTAGCGCTCACGCTAGCGATGAACTTTTCAACATTGTTTACTGTAGTTGGAAGTGTTGGTTCCATACTTCAAGCAAATCAGTGGGTCATGACACCTTTCTCGATTGGTATCTCGTTGATTATCTCTGTTATGAATATTATTTTCCAGGCTATGAGTGAAGGGTTAACCAAATTGGAAAAACACAAGACATGGAGTGATCACCGCAAACATCATGCGTTCAAGAGTATAACGTTCAGATTTGTGAATGTGTTTATTGCTACTATTGTCAAGGGATTCTTCTCGGTGCCTTGTATCCTTACAGTGATCGGGAATCAATTCTTAATTCAGATGGTGCTTGATTTCCTGCTCACGAACGTGTTCAGTATCTTGGTACCGACTATACAGTACCTCATTCTTAAAAGAATTAAACCAGAGAAGGCTGAGAGTACAAGACCTGATTTTGATGTTGTAGAACATCATTTGAATGAAGTATACAAGCTATACATTGCATACTGTGGGATGTGCGCATTCCCATATATCACCGTTATAGGATTCGTGCTAAGCATCGTAGATCTATTTATGGCGAAGATCTTGCTACTGAAACTTTGCAAGAAACCACCAATGACAATCGGTAGTGTCAAGTCTATTGTTTCTTTCTTCCTATTCATAGCCGCAGTGCTATCCATTCTCAACTTTGGTGGTGGAAACTTGTATAGCATAATAGGTTACTATTGGTGTAATCCTCCAAGAGGTGGAGCAGATGAATGTTTAACTGTACAATGTGGAATCTTTAAAGGTGTACCAACAGCTGGTTTTATTCCAAGTTTAGCTCCACTCATGTTTCCATTCTTGTATGGAGGTGGAAACGGAACGAATACAACAGAAATGAACAGTACAATGAGAAGCTTACCCTTTACACTGTCAGAAGTGTTCTTAAATCGATAAACTAATTTATTTAGGCATAATATCATCATCTTCGATAACAACGTTTCGTAGTTCTGTGTTTGTGTTTTGGTCATCAGTGTGAGGCATTCCTTGTGAATCTTGCCTTGCTTTCTCTTCTTGGAGCGTGTTGTTATTCACTCTTTCTTTGACATCATGTTTTGCTTGCAAAACGGCATCGTGTAACGAGTGATACATGTGGGTTTCCGGTATCATGTTCTCGGCAACAACACCACCACGAGTCATGATTCTCAAAATTTCAATCTTCGTTTCTGCAAAGTACCACTTGATATCTTGCTTATCTAGAATGCCTTTTACGGTTACTAAACCAGCAACACCAGAACTATCAATTTGATTGACACCAGTCATATCAAGTACAAACACATAAACATCATTAGCATTCTTTTTCGCTTTCTCGCAGTATCTTTCAATCTTCTCCGAGAAATAGGCAACGTTTGTAAAACTCAAATCAGAATCGAAACGCA
>JAESGV010000623.1_pt1 | contig 15436 bp, 16 predicted proteins | sample 9269781 | NCBI WGS metagenome assembly JAESGV01 (sample SAMN15741586, study PRJNA653496) | algae metagenome | isolation source: Tildeniella torsiva UHER 1998/13D and co-occurring heterotrophs from... | place: Slovakia: Slovak Paradise National Park, Hrabusice, Kosice Region | collected 2000-01-01 | reverse complement strand
CAATTGCGTTAGCTAACACAGAAGTATCCAATAACACTGGATCTTGCTCTAATCCTTGTACAGGTTCTCCGAAATGTCCATGATCTCTTCTACCCCATGCGTATATCTTGTTATCAGTAGTAATCGCAGCTGATACGTATAAATCACTAGACTTGACCTTTCTAAAAGTTTTTCCTTGCAAAAGTGTATCATTACAGCGCAATGGCGTACGTTGATCTTGTGCAGTATTGACGCATAGTTGTCCATTTACATTCTCACCCCATGCAAATAGCTCACCATCTGCTATCACGTGAGTACTCTTCAATCCTGCCGTAATGGAACGAATTCTCTTTCCTGCCAAATCACCAGTGTCATCGACTTTGACCACTTGTAATGATGGAGTTGATGCTGCTCCTAACGCGCCATGACTACTATCTCCCCATGCCCATAACGTGTTATCGCCTTTTAGTACGATTGAGTGAGATCCTCCCGCAGCGATGGCTATGACATCATTAATATTGATTTGTTCGGGAAGAGTAACTGGTATACGACTGAAGTTGCTTTAATTTGTCCTTGATCCTAATTGTGAGTACGAGTAAATTACTTACGTTTAGTCCCCAACCAAATACAAGTCCATCGCTACTGAGTGCCAAACAATGACTTTGTAGTGTACTTATCGCTAAAATAATTTTATCTTTTAGTGCTCCTCCGACAGCAGTTGCTATTGCGTTTGGTTTTTGTGTGCCATCACCCTATTAGATAAGAAATATATTTTTATAAAACTTACAAGTGTTCCGTAGGTGTTTGCTCCCCATGCATATACGACACCTTTGTCGTCTAATGCAAGAGCGTTATCTTCATTTACTGCAATGTCAGTTATAATGTTCCCTTTTAGTGCTCCGAACACCTCAGTAGGTGGATAAATTTTTGAGTCAAAAGTTCCTAGACCAATGTTTCCGTACATGTTACTTCCCCATGCGTATACTTGTCCCGATTTACTCAACAAGATTCCAAATCTTGAAGAAACGCGAACATCACGTACTAGTACACCTTGTAAAACACTTGGTTCTACAAGAACAGATTTTAGTACGAACGAGTTTACTGTGGTTCCATCACCAAGAACACCTATACAATTAGAAATGAAATTAGAGAAAATACCATTTGTATTTGTACCTACACCTGCTAATCCAGTTAAACAGGTCACCGTTGATAGCAGAAAAGTAGATAGAATTAAGAATTGAAGCACAAATACGCTTGGTGTCACTGATGTGGAGCCCATTCGCAATAAATTGTTTTTCAGAAACGATGCTAAACTGTCAGAAGCACTTTGTGTATTGTCTTACGAGCTATCTTTTTCATTGTAGCTTACTGGATCATACTTGCTCTGTAATGAGCGGGAAATTCCAAAATAATAACACCAGTACAAGTAATCACGCACTAAATCACTCGCGAGAAGCTAACTGTCACGGTAGTAAATGAAATTATATTACTGGTTTTATTTTTTCTTCTCGAAACCACTCCTACCACTGCTTGAGTGGTACATACCTCCTCTGCTATCCATATCTGAAGGTGGTCGTACTGGTTTCACTTGGTTTTTTGTCTCTTCTTGCGAAGGTTGTTGGGTAGTTGTTTCTTGTTTTTTTACAGGTTCTATATTTTCGTAGTCTTTTTTACCACTGGTTCTGTGCATCATACCGAACAGCATCATGCTTGTTCTTTCGAGTGACGTTTGATGAATTGTAAATAAATGCTCCAGACTAAGTTTTACGAAAGTATTACCTAATAGAAGTATTTTGCTGCAGATGCTTGATTTAAATTAGAATACTTGTGGTATCTATACTCTACAAAGAAATTTTCTCTGATCACGACATCGGAATAATATACGAAGAGACACAATGCGAGAAAACAAGGCATTTGTGACAGAAGAAGCAAGACTTATCGCAGGAGATAAGCAGTCTATTTTTGCGCAGCTATTTGTTCATACTTCAAGTATCTTTGAAAGAAATGAAAGCTTCTCAGAAGGTGTACATATTATTTCTATGCTACATAGCTACGTATACCTCGGCTATCAGCATGAGTGGGCTTCATATCGTAGGAAATCAAATTCAAAATGGGCAAGGACAAGTCGTACGTTTGATAGGTGTGAATAGGTCAGGAGGAGAGTGCGTTTTACTTTTGTATTATGACATCTAGGTATGCTTGTGTACAGGGGTGGGGATTCTGGGATGGTACGATTAAATCTTCTACTAACAAATTAAGGACCAATGGATCAATCATCTGTGACAGCAATCAAATCTTGGGGCACGAACACTGTGCGAGTACCACTGAACGAACAAGTACATTATTAAATAATTAACGTTTTATAGTGTTGGCTTGGAATTAATGGAGTAAGCTCTACATATGGAGGAGCTAATTACGTAAACTCCGTCAAAAATTATGTTGATTTATTAACATCAAATGGTCTCGCTGTAATTTTAGACCTTCATTGGAGTGCACCAGGATCAAATTCAGCAACTAGCCAATCCCCAATGCCAAACCAAGATCACAGCATAGCTTTTTGGACAGCTGCTGCCAACACGTTCAAGTCGTATTCCAATGTAATATTTGATGTGTTCAATGAGCCATTTGTAGGTGAGTTTACTAGCCGTTAATTAACAAAAGGCGGGGGATGCAACGACTGCACTAATGACCAACTTTGGCTTTGCCTGCGAGATGGTGGTTCCTCGTGTACAGATAGTTCTGTGAATTTTGCAGCAGCAGGAATGCAATCTCTGGTTAATGCGATAAGAGGAACCGGAGCAACAAATCCAATAATGATTCCTGGACTTTCTTGGACCAATGCACTAGAAAAATGGTTGCAGTACAAACCTATAGATACTTTAGCCTGTCCACAAATTATTGCAAGTTGGCACTCGTATAATTTCAACTATGTATGTCTTTTTCATAATATTCTGACGTTATGAGCATATTACAGAATCACTGTGGAACAGTGTGATTGCACCAGTTGCGGCGCAAGTGCCTTTAGTAGCAGGAGAAATTGGACAAGGAGATTGTGGAACATCTTACATAGACCAACTTATGCCCTGGTTAGACTCTCGCGGTATATCATATCTTGCGTGGGCATGGAATGCCGCGTCATGTGGATCACCAAGTTTAATTACAGACTACTCTGGCACTCCAACTGGATTTGGTGCTGGATTTAAAAATCACTTGGCAACATCGGGTCCACAATCTACATCAGCACCAATTGTTCAAGCTCCAGGCTCATGCCCTACAGCAGCTCCAACAACTCAAGGACCTCCGCCAACAACACTACCACCAACAACAAATGGACCAACTTCTGCGCCAACGCTGACAGTAGCAAAGACAGCTGGTTGGAATGATTGGTGGATTGAGGTTAGTGTCTCACCAAACACAAACGTACAAAGCGTCAGCGCGTCATACGTAGCAAACGGTGCAACTCAAAATGTTCCATTAGCACCTGCTCCAGCAGAATGGAATGTGCCATGGTATAGAAACGGAGCTTCTGTACAAATACCAAATCCATCAGCTGTGACTATCTCTGTGTTCATGAAAGATGGATCACTGCAGAAATACACTGTATATAATGGCAATCCTCCACCCTCCACAGGTGCTCCAACAACTACAACAACAGCTACTCCAACAACTACAAAAGCTCCTACTGCTGCACCTACAACTACTAAGACTCCAACAACTAAAGCACCTTCAACAACTACCAAAGCTCCTACCAGTGCACCAACTGCTCCAACAACGACAAAAGCGCCAACAGCAACCACGAAAGTTCCTACTAGTGCACCGACGAGTGTAGGATCAAGATCTGTTTCCAAGACATCAGGTTGGAATAGCTGGTTTATTCAAATCAGCGTAGAGCCAAACACTGGCATTAATAGCGTTTCGGCCAAGTATGTTGCAAATGGGCAAACATATACTATTGCATTGAAGCCTGTACCTTGGGGACAACCTCAATACTGGAGCGAGAACTCATTGCCAGCTGGGATTCCCAATGGAGCTGCTGTGACGATTACTGTAAATAGCAGCAATGGTGTAGAAACTTACCTATTATACAATGCAGTTAAGAGAATATTCAGTCGTAACGCACTACACAAGAGAAAGAATTAAAGTTTTGTTGCTTGAAACGTGTTTTTAGTAATCTGATCAACTGGAGCAAATCACAAACAAAACACGATGATGGCCTGGTTGTATAACCATATTGGTGCTATCCTGCTTATACTTACGATACTGCTTGTGGTAGCGTATGTCGCGCTGCGGTACCAAGCAAAAACAAGAATCACACCATACAAACTTGATTCTTTCAAACTTTATGCACTCTCATCACCAGAAAAAGAAGAGACAAAACAAGAAAACATTGTGACAGACGAACCCACTGTTGATTTGAGTATCGTTTTTCCAGCGTACAACGAACAAGTTAGTGTTAAAAATTCCATCTTAACATTGTACAGAACAGACTCGAAAAAACCTTGAACGAAACGTTAAAATTCTTACAACAACGCAAAAAGCAAAACAACTTTACATATGAAATGATAATCGTTGATGATGGATCAAAAGACAAAACTAGCGCTGTAGCACGAAACGTACGTTCTTCGATCTGCAAAATAACAAATAGTATATGAAAAAAGTGTACGAAACAGAAAAGGACAACGTAAGATTGTTGCCGTTAGTTCAAAACTATGGAAAAGGATTCGCAGTGCAACAAGGAGTCATACGCGCGCGTGGAAAACAAATATTGATGGCAGATGCAGATGCTGCAACAGAGATATCAGATTTGGAACGATTAGAGAAACAGTTACGCGATAAAGCAGTTGGTTCTGGCGAACTGTACACAAAGAAATCTATTGCTATTGGATCGCGTTCGCATTTGGAAGCTGATGCAAAGGTACGTACTTTGTCAAACTAACAACGTAGAGAAACATTATTCGAAAACTCATTTCGTTCGTTTTTAATCAACTTGTTGCATACGTAGCAGGAATTCAACGCATCAAAGACACACAATGTGGATTTAAATTATTTACAAGGGAGAGTGCACGTCTATTATTTTTGAACTTGCACGTCAATCGTTGGTGTTTTGACATTGAGTTGTTGATTGTCGCAGAAAAGTTCAAAATGCCAGTAGAGGAAGTGCCTGTAAACTGGCAAGAAATAGAAGGATCCCATTTGAACATGTGGGGCATGGCTACAACTGTATTTGATTTGTTCTTGATACGTGCCAACCACTTTTTCAAATTGTGGAAGATCACTGACAAACCTGTATTGAAATAAATTTGTACTTCAACTGAGAATTTGATCTAGCGCTATGCTCCAGCAGATTCTACTGTAGTGGAAACTCCAGTTGGTTGTAGTATTGAACATAAAAAGTCAAACTCTGACACCTTACCATAACCAGTCAAAATCTATTTTGAGTTTCAAAAGCTGTACCGTTCACCGCACTTTCTTACGCAACATGATCAAGCGTGTACTACTAGTGGCCATCATTACTGTGGTTATCGTTCAAGCCCAACTTGACGGATCGTGTCCTTACACCTATTCGTGCTACGAGATACCACAAAAACCAGACATGGCTGGTATTAACCAGAAAATTTGGACAGTGTCATCAGAAACGAAAACTAGTGTATACTTTGGCTTGTATGGAGTTTCGATGGTCAAGAATATGATTCCATTAGTCACAGCTCGCCTTATGAACAAACAGATGAGCAACATTGCTCACTATCCTGGAGAGTCTGGCTCAACTTGCGAAATGACAGACGCATTATGCAAGGTTCAATGCACAGGCGACATGCCATTCTCCAACTCTAGATATACTGTCAAGTACAACAGCAACTGTACCGCCGACATTGTTTGGTCAATAGATTATGAAGACATCGACAGAATGCCAATGGTGCGCAAGGAACGTGCTTCCGAAAATGTTCAACGAATCGTATTCCCATGGTGGATCAATTTTGTAGTTCGAGATCCATACGAAAAGCAAACAGGAGATAAATGGGCTTTCGTCCTCTCCTATGACTTTGCATTCGGACTGTTGGTCCAGCAAAATGTTATAAATGGCACCGCAGTGACACTGCATATTGGAACTGCATACGGTGTTTCGCTACCCGACAAAAGCGCCATGGTACAACTGACCACATCCACAGTACCTTCTCTCGCAGTTATTAATCCTGGTATGAACGATCAATCAGGTCTAGGCATACACCCATACTCTACATATGTACAGAACAATGGTGTAACTCAAGTTGGGTATATTAGTCGCTACAGAGTATCTGGTCAAAAGGCAACTTTTACCTTTACAGCAACTTTGTGCTTGAACGCTCGCTTTTCTGACGATGAAGGGCATCGATACAAATGCACAGATACTGCTCCGATCTCTATTCCAGATTACTTCAAGTTTGATGTTCCGTCTATTGATACATCAGGTCCAGTACGATCAGGTATTACTATTTGGTCATTCCACGCTCAGCAGTTCGACTACAATCAATGTAATCCTTTACCACTTGTTACTGGCACAACTGTCTACTTGGCAGCGATTACTATATACTTGAAGAGAGATGCAAAGTGGAATGGTGTTCCATACATCACATTCACCTACTTGGACATCGATGGTAAAATACAGCAAGGTACTTTGGACAGTAGTGAGGTTGTCACACATACTAACGCAGCAACAATACCTCTTCTAGATAAGAAGATCGTAAATGAAGATCATCTATGGGTGGTTCTTGCAATTACGCCAAAGAGGACGATTGTATCCAAAGATCATTCGTTAAAGTACTCTTTCCATGGTAACGTATCGTTTAAAGGTGCTGATAATGGAGAAAATTTAGGAAGCGTGTTGCTGTTACCTTTTGATCAGATTCAAGATCCTGTCGCTACCTTTCCATGGTGGGCATGGCTCTTAATTGGAGTTGGAATTTCTGTTTCTATTGCTGCTTTTGTTGTAGCTTGTGTAGCTGGTATTGGATGTTTGATAAAGCGTAAAAAGAACGCCCAATACGAACAAGTTCTGTAACTTAATAAACGAACTTATTTGTAACCTCGCCCCAAAAATCACAAAACATGCCAGTCACGTTCAAAGTTACAGACACTAAACCATCTCCTGTTCAAAGTCAGCCATTCAGAATCAATAGTATTCTTCCACCTGTTATGAATAATGGCCGTAGAGAAGCTAACAACACGCATAAACTAGTTCGATCCAGCATCGATGAAAAAGATGCAAATAACTTACAACTACAAGGAAATTCATTTGTACGTTCTGCATTCATCGCCTACAACCAACATCACAACTTGGTTATTTCACCCGATGACGTCTGGTTAGCCATAATGACGCAATTCTCGTTCTATTTAAACAAAAATGCAGAAGAACTTCGTTCAACATTTGTGGACTTTGAGGGTAAAAAAGAACTCGTAGTCTATGGAGGTGGATCACTCTTCACTGCCAATTATGAAAAACTTTGCATGGATATGACAGAACAAATCGCAAAGAACATTAAAGATCCAACAGTGCGCGAATGGGTAATCCCAGAATTTACCACCACTACACCAAACGAAAAATTAGTTGGTGCAATTGTTCTTATGGCTGCCATGAAAAAATATTTCAACTACAAGATGTGTTTAATGTGCAACCTTCCTAGTGTGACGTTACTAGGAGAGGTAGATGATTGGAAAAACATTCGCGAACGTGCAGATCGACTTGCTCAATATGATACAGAAAAAAGATATATGGCACAGTGGTCCGAGATGCTTCTCCCCATTTTGGATGAGTTTGTAAGTGCAGCACAAGGAAAACCAGATGTAGAGTTTTGGAACAAAATTGCTCACCAAGAAGGTGGTGGTAGTGGTCCTCGTTACTTGTCAGGTTGGATCACCGCATTTTGTATCTTTTCACAAGATGGAGTCTGGATGGGTGATAGAAAAACGGCAAAATCGAGGAGAAGCGAACTCCAAGCAGAATGGTTGATTATTAATACTAATGATATTCCAATTGGTTACGTGACATGTCCTGTCACAGTTGACGACAATGGAAAGATTTACAAGACTGATTTGTTTGCTGGACATATGCATGGTGTCAAGAAAGATGAGAATACGATTGCACCAGCTGTTGGTTGGTCATTGTTTGTGAAAGAGGGAGTTGAAGATGAGGACAAGTAAATATACAACTTTCGTTTACATTTGATCAATTGTCACCAAAGTCGTTTACAACTTACACAAAAAATATGGCTCGCAAGAAGAGAGCTGTAGAAGAAAATTCTAGCAGTGAACCTCCAAAAAAGAAGGTGAAAGCTCCACCCAAAGTCAAACCACTTTCTGGAGTAAAAACTCAATTCCTACAAGCTTTGGAAGCACACGCTGAATCTGTGCACATAGAAATTATACGACGAAATAGAAGGCAGTTTTCCGTACCAAATTCAGTTTCTACCTGGACTGTTGGTAATATTTTAGCGTTTGACAATCTTCCAACTAGCACATACAACATGAGAACGAACCTAGCAGGAATTCAGAAAAACAAATACAATATTGTTGTGTCTGTTGGCAATAGAACGTACATATTAGACAACCAACTTCAAACACTCCAAACGATTACCTATCCAAACACGACTTACTCAGGAACAGACGGAAGCGGCGCTGTTCCTTTTGGAAAAGATTGTATTGTAGTTTTATCGTCAAGTTATTACATTGATTTTTACACGTGGGAAAATGTTAGACATTTTCTACAAAAGGGAGTAAGTCGTAGCGTTCTATACATGCAAGCTATCGGAGAAGAGGTACATTAGTATTCAATAGTCTAACTATTTTAGCATTTAATGTTTGCGGACAGTACCGCGCTAGTGTTCACCAAACTCACAAAGTCGCTACTAAAAACGTTGCAGTGGTAAATGTCACAGGTATTCTTCCATGGTTTGACTTTTTACCAAATGGAAATGTTATTTTTGTCACTTCAAATACCATTCATCTATGGGACTTTCCAACAAATCGTACATACAAGATTACAAGAACAGCGTTCCAGTTCTATGGTCCTGTTATCATGTTAGATTACCATAGAATACTGGTAGTAGCAAATCATGAAAAACATGTTTTAGAGGTATGGAACGTACGAAGTGGCGAAAGAGAACTTGTGTACGAGTTAAATGATTATCTTGCATGTGCGCCAGTACTAGTAGCGTATATGACAGTTGCGTTTGTCAAGGAGAATGGCACAGCGATCACCATTGTAAATTTGGAAACAAAACAGTCAGTAAATACACCAACAACAACTACAGAAATCACTTCTATTGCGTTAGTAAATGATAATACGTTACTTGCTGGTACACTGGATGGTGTTACCATATACGTTATACCAGAGTGTTTTTTGACGCACAAGGGAGATGTCATCGCGCAAAAGATGTTGAAATGTTTGCATGGAGAACTGCTATGCGATATAGACGTTTTTATAAACAAATAATTTCCAAGTCGATAAATCCTCTCTTGTTCAGTACGCGATATAAATCTAAATTGTGTACTGGTTTTGACACAATTAGATACGCACCATTGTATCTTGGTACTACTTGTATATTGCCACCAATAACGGTGCTCTTTTGTTTGGAAACATCTAATTCTGTCATGGTTGGATAACTTTGTGAAAATGCGTGGTACAAAGCAAACGTTTCATGCTCTCCGTACGCATAAAGTCTATTATCTTGTCCAACTACAAATAACGCTTCCACTTGAACACTAAAATCTAGAATTCTTCCAACACTGGGATGCAATGGAACTTCTATACTTGTAGAGAATGGTGTATTTTGTCCTCCAACTTTAAAAATCTTATTTGACGCTACAATTGTTAGTGTATAAATATGATCGTACCTGTTTTAACATATGCTCCCCACCAACCAATTTTTATTGTTTGTATTACTTCACCAGAAATGTTGAGTAGTTCAGGTGCAGAGTTTGCGTTATACGTTGCTAGTTTTTGTATGTAATAGTTTCCGTGTTCTACAATGTAAGTTTTTTCATCGAGAAAACGAACGTTTGTATGCATATGTGTATCCACCTGGTATAAACTCTGTTATATTTGCCATTTGAAATTTTAGTTCTCCGGCAGTACTTTTATTAAACTCGTACAAGTCATTGTCATCTATTTGTGAGTTCGATTAATGAACATACCTGATAGAGCATGTACTCCGTAAAATGTAGGGAATATTGCTTTGATTCGTACATCTGCAGGGATTTTTATCTTTTTGAAATTCTTTTTGTCACCCATGATATCTCCCTTGCTGTATAATTCGTTGCTGTCTGATGGTCAGAGAATATTTGACGTGTACCAGTTAAATATACAATATTATAGTAACCACAGGCGCTTTGGAGTATTGCAGAGCCTGAAAGTGGTTTCAATAGAGTAAATAGTTTTACATGTGCTGCTGTGTTGTCTTCACTGTTATTGTATCCTACGTAGTAGGTTTCGTTTGCGCCAAGGTAGGTTCTGGTGTTGTTAGAATTATCGTAGTGACTATTACACAGCATGCAGAGCGATATGGTAACCATACGAGGAACTCATTTGTACTGATTTGAATTGTTGTTGTTGGCCGTTTTCGAATGCAATGGGAGTAAACTCATTTGTGCGTGTATTGTTCACTGCAACACCTATGGTGGAACCACCACACGCAAACACTGTTGGCATAATTTTAGTTGTCAACGAACTTACAAATTTTATGCTTTACGTCGTTTCTTTCTCTTGTCGTTGATGATATTCTTGAAATCTCCTGCCAAGTATGACAGTATTCTCTCTGCTAATATTTCTTTCTGGTCAGATGTCTTGATATTGTTTCTCTTGCACCAATTTAACAACTCTTGTGCAGAGTAGTTTTGAACCAAGTACACTGAGCCTATTCCTATCTTTATGTTGATTCTATTTTGCTTGGTATTTTGTTTTACATTTTGGTTCCTTGCTACAACAGGTAGCATAGCTTCATCCTTCATTAGTTGATCTATCACTCTACGATTAGACCCACGTGTTTCGTAGCCCTGTATGGCAGTTTTAACCAACTCTTCATCAATGATTAAGGGAACTGCACTTTGAGATCTACGATCAACTCGTTCCTTTTCTGCTTTCTTGAATCGCTTTACAGGAGGTTCATCACTGTCTAGGTCGCTTCTCGTTGGCAGTTCTGGCTCTTCGTTAATCTCATCAATAGTTCGTATTCCAGTTGGAAATCTATGGGATATCTTTCGAAGTCTAAACTTACGAGTTGACCTTCTTTGCACAATAGTAATCTTTTGTTTGTCCTTTGGTTTTCTATCTCGTTTCTTTGCTATGCGTGGTTCTATCTCTTCTTCATTTGACTGTGTAGGTGTGTCTTCTACTGCTTTCTCTGTATTCTGTGTTGCATCTTCTTCCAATGCATTCTCATCTTCGATCGAATCTTGATTATTTGGTCCAATTGCGTTCCAAACATCATCAATACTCCCTGATGAAAGTGTCTCTTCACTATGCGTTACTTTTGGTACATAACCTGATCCATTCTTCGCCATGACCATAGTCTTCTTCAAATATGTTACAAACGAGATTCTTTTCGCGTTAGGATCGATCTTCTCAATCTTGACGTTTCCATGAAACTCTACATGTGATTGATTCAACAAAACATCACGTTCTCGTACATCTACAGCGATTCGATAACCTGCAAATACAAAGTATCCTCCCTTATACTCACCGATCTCTATCACTGATAGTGTACTGTATCCATTCTTCAAATCGTTCCGATCTTTGTGCCAACTTGACTCATAGTTAACGTTACATGCGATGGAGGTCAAGTTGGTACCTGGAATACACAAGTTACGATGTTTATCGCATCGTTCTTGATGTATATCATGAATATCTGGTAGTTCTGTTCGAAAGACATCATAAATCGATGTGAAGAATGGTATAGAAGCTTGGTACTCATTTGGAAAGAGTCTACTAAATCCTGCTTCGTATCCGAGTCCCTTGTATCGATCATAGTGATATCCAGCCAAGTACGAGTTCACTGGATTACATACTTGTTTGGACATTTGCTCTCCACTCGCTTTGAACGCAACAGCACGATTTAGAGTTTTTAGTTCGATACGAGCTGCACTTGGTACATACTTCTTAATTCGTTCGAATTCTACTGGACCTGCTGCCTCGTTTCTGGTGAGTGATGGCTTCATCTTCTCGTCGATATCCTGAAACGAGTGTCTTGCCAAGTCTGCGTGTTGTTGTGGGAGTGTATTTTTTCGAAATTTGAAGATGAGGTTGCCAGTGTCGTGATCGTACACATTGGCATTCTCTTGTATCAGTAGATCGTACGAAGAATCCGTAGGAATTCTTCCCTTAAAATGTGTTGTGAGTTCTGTATCAGTGTAAATTCGTTTTATGTAGAGGTTCCGCACACCATTTACAGACTCATCTCGAACAATTTGTGTTTTTCTATCCATTGTAGGAGCATAGATGTCTGTAGGATCGATAATTGGTGTATTTTTTTTGTGTACAGTGTCTATTTGCGGCATTTCTGGCGGTGTAACATGCTCTAGTGGTGATACCACAGTGGCAGGACGCACAAAAGAACAGTGAAATGAATAGTACCTATTCACATCACCTCTGAAAAAGTCCGGTGACTGCATTTCTTGTCATAAACACAGTTGGTTAAGACTTACAATGAGACTACAGTAAGATCAACAAAACATTAAAGAATATACACATTTATAAGAAAGCGTTCTTGTTCTCTTCGATAAAAGCTTTCAAAGTTCTTGGTTTCTTTCCTGTTACAATCTCATAGTCACCCGCAACGATACCAATTACGGCATCGGATCTATACTTTTGAAGTAACTTGACCAAGTACCAGCGATAAAACTCTGGTAAGAATGATAGTGAACCAAAGAACCCAGCATCATCTACAGCAACGTATTGGATCTCCTTGCCAAGTACTTCACCGAACAATTGAGCATATTCTTTAGGAGTTCTTGTTTCTGGTCCAGTGAGGTTATATGACAAATCAGCATGTTTGCTTGGCTCTTCTGTGAGGACTACAGCTGCGATGTCCGCGATATCGCGTACGTCAACGGTAGTGTACTTGTAGTTAGTAGTATCAGCCGCTCCTGGTCTGTAGAATTGTCCATTCTTAATTCCTTGCGCATCACCAAAGTGATTTTGGTTAAAGTAAGTTGGTCTCAAAACAGTGAACGCAACGCTGGTATCACGTAAGAGTTTCTCGACAGTATTTTCAATCTCACCATGTAGACGAGTTAAACTACCAATAGAGTCAGTAGCGTTAGCACCGATAACACTGAGCTTGACTATCTGCTTGAGAGTAGCGCTGCTGTCTTGAACGATCTTCTTGGCGATTCCAACTTCTTGTTGTACTTGCTTTGGACTGTTTGGTAGCAGTAGGAATGCTCTAGTTACTCCTTGTAGAGACTTGGCGTGCGTGTTTTGTTACTCCGTATTTTCGACGCAATTCAGTTGACCTAGATTACAAGTAAAATTACCACTTTACTACAATATCAACACAAGTTTGCCAACAGCACGTTCAGAATCTAGAATCTCGTGTGCCTTATTTATATCTGCAAAATCAAACTCTGTTATTGGCATCCAATTCTTTTCCAAGGCATAATTTGCTACAAACTCCAAATCTTCAGCATTGACCACTAATCTCGCAAAGTAATATGCTGGACAACCTGAGAAGAAAGACTTTGTTTTAGCTGAAATAATGAACGAGCCAAATTGTACTAAAGTCCAGTAAGTTGCCTTGGACCTTGAGGAGCTGCACTTGTGTACACTACTTGAGGAGATGATGAGCATAGGTTCTGAACAACGTCATCGTAAAAGTAGTATCCAGGAACGCAGTTGAGAACGAGGTCAACACGCTTTCCTCCATTTTGTTTGACCATTTGGCAAATACTTGGAGTTGTAGACGATCTGGGATGGTAATTATCCGCTCTGTTCTTGGCAGTAGTTTGTGTGTAATCAATCACGACATCTGCTCCAAGAGATTTGACCAATTGAACATTCTTACCAGAACATACACCATACACTCTGATGTTGAAGTATCTGGACAAAAATCCTTTGGCAAGAATAATTGCCGCATACCAACTCCACCTGATGCACCGATGACCAGGATATCCACATTCTGCCGATCATTTTCCTCGTAGGCATCTGTTAGTTTTCCATGTACTTTGCAGTGCTCGATTTCTCTTTTAATGACGTCACTGATAGGCGAGTAGCTTCGAAACATTTCTAATGCAGTGCACGTAACGGTAGGCACACCAGCTGCTTGTTTGAAGTCCATGTTGTTTGGTTTTAACACAAGATCATCCTCTGCACATACTGTGTACTCTGCTGTCGTTCCAAGTCTATCATTCTTGAGGAACACAATGACATCATCTCCGATTTTGAATTTTGTTACACCTGCACCCACTGCCTCGATTGTGCCGGCACCCTCTAAACCCATGATGCACGGCATTTTAAATTTAAACACCAATTTGGCGTCACCTCTTCTGATTAGCGAGTCGCCTCTGTTTAATCCCACCACTTTGATTTTAACGAGTAGTTGTTTGTCATCTAGTTGTGATGGTTTCTCGAGTTCGACGAGCTTAAAGTCTGGAGTAAAGCAATAGTCCTCTATTACTTGGGCTTTCATTGTTGTGATATTTTGCGGCCGCTGATGAAACCGCTTTTACACCTGTTGCAAAACACGTGTAATAATTCAGTACGGAATATTTAGCAAAAGGTCTTTGTGTTTCTTCTATTTCATTACACTTTTGATTAGAACCACTGTTGATTTACAGATAAGAGCTTCTACTAAGATATCTGTGCGTTGCAAACTATTCTTACTAAAATAGATCACAAAAATAGACAAGAAATGACACCCACACCAACACAGACGTCGAACGATGAACAAGTTGTACAGCCTACAGTTGTACCTGGCGAACAAATACTGGAAGAGAATCCTCGCTCGAAAGCTGTGCACACCGTCGTAATTTTAGAAACTATTGAACCACCAAATCAGACGAATAAATACGATCCAAATACTATAGAAGGTCGATACCATATTAGACAGACGATTGTAGATAAAAATCAACCCGTACATCCTATTTTCGTATTTCTATTAGACCTGTTCGTAATATCAGGCAGTGGACATTTACTGATGGGACAGCGGCAGAAAGGTACCGCATTCTTATTGATAGAACTAGCATCTTTATTCTTTATTTTGATGCTGATGGTTGTTGCTATAGGATTTTTCTTAATACCCGTACTGCTAATCTATCGGTTAATAATCGCGTTTGATGGATACGAGATTGCCAAGAGAATCCAAGAAAAGAGAACTGTGATGCAAGGAGAATGCTCAAATCGAATAGCCACTCTCGGTGTAGAGCCTTTTGTATGTGGCCCACTTTTCATCAGAAAACGCAGTGAACTAGAGAATTGTAAATTACAAGAAGT
>JAESGV010000622.1_pt1 | contig 15448 bp, 20 predicted proteins | sample 9269781 | NCBI WGS metagenome assembly JAESGV01 (sample SAMN15741586, study PRJNA653496) | algae metagenome | isolation source: Tildeniella torsiva UHER 1998/13D and co-occurring heterotrophs from... | place: Slovakia: Slovak Paradise National Park, Hrabusice, Kosice Region | collected 2000-01-01 | reverse complement strand
AGTATTATTATCGTTCATAGTTGAGTCTTTTTAAAACTCGTTATCGTCGTTGTACGCGATGTAACAGATGACCACGTTGACCAAAGTTTTGTTAGATGCACCGCTCGTACGAGCAAATAAATGTATTGCGCCTATGCTTAGGTTAACTAGTAGCCGTAGCAGTGTTCTTTACAACTCTGTTAACACGATGAGCAAAGTTGTTGGAACCTATTAGCATCACTGACCACATCATACGCTCAGTCTGCTACATACTTGGTGACATTGACACTGAGGTGTGATGCAAACTGGACATCATGCAAAAGCGAAACTCTTTTATTCAGTCAATTTAACTGCTTCTACACTAGAAGACCAAAGTTTCTCACGGACAGACTTGTCCTCTGGTGACGTATACTTGAATGGCGAAACATCGTGTTTTTCGCAGTTTTCAAGATAACTTCCTGATGGTATGATGTTTTTGTCTACAAGCGCAGCAAAAACTGTAGTTTGAGCACCTTCTTTTGGAGTTTTGTGTAACAAATAGCCAATTGGCATCATTAGGTATCGTAAAATTGGGAATTCTCTGCCAATCTCAGTTCTTACAACTCCAGGATGCAAACTATACGTTGTTATATCTTCGCCATAGCGATCATTTAGTTCTTGTGTGAACAAAATTTGTGCCAATTTGGATTGAGCATACAAAAGTAACCCATTAGAGTACTCTTGCTTGCTCTTAAAGTCATAGTCAATGTCGCCAAGCTTTGCTAGTCCTGCGGATACGTTGATGACTCGTCCTTTGTTTCTTCTCAAGTTGGGAAGTAATAGGTCAGTTAGTAAGAAATGGCTATTCGAGTGTTATTTGAAAGCAAGAGTCATACCTCAAATAGTTAATGGCGAGATGGATTTCAAACCCTTGTGCACTAACGTTATGTGGTTTCATCATAATTCCAGCATTGTTGATTAATATATCAACATTGGTACCTTCATCTTCAATCTTTTTCGCAAATGCACGAACTGAATTTAGATCTGATAATTCTACAATTTCGTATCGTACTGTTTCGCTTCTACCTGATTTTTTAATTCGTTTCAACGCTTGTTGCCCTAGTTTGTGTTAAATGTTTGTGGAAAGTGTTAAATACCCTTTTCGTCGTCACGAACAGTGATGATGACATTGGCACCCAAGTACGCCATAAATACTGCAGTTTCAAGACCGATACCGACGTTTCCACCCGTTATAATGACTAATTATTCAATAAGATTTTGTACATTTGAACAAACCAGTCTTATTTAGTGGTCTGTTGGCTGCTAACATCTCGTCTGACACCGAGTTACCTCTGACGTATGATCGCAGCGCTGTGAACATCACACCTAAAATTAACGCGATAATACAAGCCGTGAGACCATCAATCTTCATTGTTTGTTTCAAATCGTGCTTTACAAATTCTCTAGCATGAGTTTCTCGATGGTCGTTTCTATATAAAGCAGTGGTTAAGTGAATTACTACTTACGTCAGCGCTCTTTGGGTTACAACTGGAAACTACAGATCTACTCATCAATTTCGCCGCCAATCAATCGTTATCAATACTACAGTACACTAACGATTGATTTCTCACTTAGCAGTTGCGATTACTGTGGTCGATATCTTAACTATACTTGTAGAACAAATCGGTTTATTTTTATAAGTCATCATCTAGAAATCAACAGGAAACTTTCTAATCAAATCATCAACTATGATAGATGTACAAGTCAGTGAACACCGACCCATCACTCATAGCTTTTTGTTAGAGGAACAGCTGTTCCATGATATAGATGGTCTCGTAGATACACCTGATTGCAATACACATCAAGAGAAAGTGAAAACGATATTCCGGCCTAAACCTATAAGAGCCCCAATATCTGTGTCTTCAATCGAAAAGAGTTGCGAAGTAGCTACTCCTACTATCGAACCTCTCCAATCGTCTATTTTATCTAAACTACCATTTAGTAGCTCATCACTGGACAGCGTCAAGCTAGGTAATAGCGCATCAAGCGATGAGATCGTCTACGTACCTATGCTCCTTAGCGACTTCATAGCTATGCGTGGAGGAGTTAATTCAATTCTACCGAAATTAAGTACTCCAACTCGCGAGAAGTCTCCCACTAGAGCACGACGTTTAAGTGAAGAAGAGGAGGAAAATTTGATAGTGGAAGATAGTGATGAATCAAGAGACTCACCAACGCATACTTCACCAAAATCATCTACTAAGAAGTCAACGAACAAAATAACGAAACCTACCAAATCGCGATTTAGGCACGGTCGGTTGTTACCAGAGAACTCCACATGTGTATTACGTGTATGGTATAATGCCCATTCAGATCATCCATACCCAAGCCAGGAAGAAAAAGAAGAACTAGCACAGTCTTCTTCCCTATCAATCCAACAAATCAACAACTGGTTCATGAACACCAGAGCTAGAGAGAAATCAAAACCACTGAAGAACACGTAAGTGTTGTTTTTCAAATAAATTTTGTTTGATCATGATCTGAGTTTGGTCTATGAGTATATACCCTTTTTGATCAAACATGACGAGTAATTACCTGATGAAGCTGGAGAAACTCTTGTTTGGTTTGTAACCGCCACAAACCAATATGTGTGAGGTGCTCAAACATAACTACATTTTTTCCATCGATAACTTTTTCACTGAAGACGAATGTCGTGCGTTAATACAACAAAGTAGAAAAAAAGGGTTTATTCACACAAATGGCGACGATGTAACAATGGACTGGCGCGATGAAGAGTTATCACAAAGAGTTGCTCTCTTTTACATTTTTTTAACGGTACCAGATATTTACACGGTTAACACACGATTACAGAGGTGTTTTACCACCTGATATGAGCGCTATTTATCTGGCGAAAGGTAAAGACATGAAACTAGCGAGTGTTAACGAAAATCTATCGATACAAAAATACGTAAAAGGCCAAGGAACACCGAAAAAAATAGATACAAGTGTTACTCGTATTAACATAGTAGACGAGTCGGAATATGAAGAAAGAAGTTTCATTTCGATTGTCATCTTTTTGAATGATATGAACACAAAAGGTGGAGAACTAAAGTTTTACGAGTGGCACGATGACCCATTCCACACCGTTCGTCCAGCACTCGGAAAGTGTATTTTATTTATTCATTCACAACATCACGAACACGCACCAGTGTAAGAGCATAGATAATTACTAACGAGTATAGATTTAGCGAAATGGACGAAAAGTATATTCTACGCGCAAATGTCATGTATAAGAGGCCTCACGAAGTCGTCAGTGCACCAAACTCTGCGAGAGATAGCGTAGCGGAAACACCAAGAAGTAGTTTGTTGCGAATGTCCATCATGAACGGTCTTAAAAAGTCTGTATTATGGACATTAGCTCCAACTGTCACAATTGCATTCTCAATAGTTGCTGTCAAAATGTGGTTCCCTAAATTTTCGCAAAGACTCCAGTCAATATAAATTACTGTGGATTTTCTGCTGTGAGAAGAAAATGGTAGTAGATAATTGTTACTGTAGTCTGTTTTGCAGAAACGACTGTATTTTTAACCGAGTTGCTTGTCCTTTTCCAGCTCAAGAAACAAGAAACTTCTCACACATGTTTAAAGTTTTGTTGTTTAGTCTAGCTCTGATAGGGCTAGTGGTTTCTCAGCGTAATGTTACCAGTCACCAACGAGTCATTGGCGGTAAACCTGTAGAATTAGGTGATTACGGATATCTGGTTTACATTGTAGCCGATTCTGATTCACCTCATTCGTTTGCATGTGGAGGTGGAATTTTAAATAGAAGATATGTTATCACAGCTGGACATTGTATTGCTTCTACGTTGTTTGTGATTTATGGTAGATTAGACGTCAATGGCTATCGAGTATCCGATACAGTGCAGGTTCAAAGATGGTACAGACATCCTAAATTCAGTGAAAAAACCAAAGCATACGACATTGCATTGTTAGAGCTTGCACAAGATATTCCCGAAAATTACCCATACGTTCACTATTTGACCGTAGCCACAAATTTCCCTCCATACAATTTTCCATTGCAAATAGCTGGGTGGGGCTTATATGAAGGCAATCAGGGCACCAGCACCCCAAGGTATGGTACTGTACACATTGGACCTGATTCGAACTGTAAGTTTGCTGAATACAGTACATTCTATTGGTTCTGCGCTTCGGACAAAGATACATTATCATGCCCAGGTGATTCCGGTAGTCCATTAGTTGTACGAAATGGAGACAGATGGGCAGTTGTAGGATTAGATTCCATAACAGAATCGACTGATTGCGCTGGAGCTCGTTCGCCAACAGCCGAAACAAAGGTTGCAAACATGATTGACTTCTTGGTTGCCAACTCTCCACTAGAACCAATTACATACTACGCGCTCGACTACAATTCAGTGACAGGTACAGCTAGTATTCAACTACCAAGCTCAAAATCGGCAACATCAGACTCAGCTATTCTACATTTTTGCGGATTCGTAGCACTAATAGCTGCAACAGCAGTGTTAGCCCTAGTTTAAGTGTACAAATAAACTATTTATTATTTTATTTAATGGCAACAAATTTCAATAGATTTCATACTTAGAGCCAAAAATTATAGTTTTTTTTGAGTTGAAATTACCAGTAGTGGTATATGTGCTTGCGCTCGTACGAAGTTAGCTCAATGTGTCACTGTCGTTTATTTTTAGACACCTAACTTGGTCAAGACTTCAAATGTGCATTACGTTTTATTTTCATTTCAAACAAAATATAAAACAAATGAAGAGCATTAAGAAGCTATTCGTTATTGGACACAAGAAGAATCGCAACATTTCAGAGAAAAGATGCTACAGTGATAGCGTATTGTACACGAATGACAAAACATTATCGGTTCAGAGCTTCACAACTAAAGAGATTGAGTTCAAAGAAGCGATGCTCAACAAAACTCTAAAAGATCTATTCGAAAATCACTGCGATGAGAAGAATATTAGAAACTATTTCGACATGTACCAAGATCTCTTACGCTTCACTGTCACCGAAGAAGAGGTTAAGCGAAAATCTATTTTTTGGAGAATGTACGAAGATTACTTACACTTGAAAGCTAAGAAACCAGTACGTCTCAACTTTGATCAAGGCAGAGTTGCTACGGTACTTCGTTTCTGCATGAGTGAGGAGGAAGAAGTTGTAGCACAATGCGATCTCATGTTCTTGGAAAAACCATTGGTTCAGAAACTAGGAAATCATTATGCTACCTTCAAACAAACGAAGCGATACATTGAAGTAGATGAAGATGTCAAGTGCTCTACGCCGCTTGCTGTGGAAGCAGTGCTAGGAAAGAGCAAGATGCCTCCACAATTAGAAACCAAATCAAGAAAGAGAAAAGCATCATCTGATTTCGATGTTCCTTCACCATTCGACGTGAACGCTTCAGACATGGTGATTTCGCCAACTAAGAAGCTTCGATCTGTATTTTAATGTATCTAGTAAACATCTTTGATTAATCGCGCCCTATTTGCTGTGCATTTTAGAAACGAATGAGCTGCCGTAGAGACATCAATGTAATTTATTTTGATGAGTGTCTGCAGTGAGAGGCGGGTGGCTTAGGTAACGATGGATCTCGTTGCATCATGTTTCCCATACCACTTTCCTCGACGCCACCTGCATTCTGTATGAGTTGATTATAACCTTGATTGCTAGTATTCATTTCGTGAGGGTGTGATTGTTTTATCGAATCTTTTAGAAGCTGAAATAGCTCGAAATAAGATGCAAGAGGACTTGTATCAGCTCTACAGCTGAGCTAGTTATAGTTGTTATCGCACACTTTTAAAAGTATGAGCTTGTACTGTTTCAGCCTGCAAAGGGTTTCATCGATTTATTGCAACTAAAGCCTACACCAATCAATGCATACATCAACCCTGTAAGATCTGGATCTGTGCAATACTAGTAGTTGTTGTTGTCTATTTAAAAAATTTTCTTTTTTCTTGACCGTCATCATCATGGACTCGTTCTATGAAGACCTACAAGCTGGTGCATATTACCGCATGGAAGAGAATTTCTCACAAGCACTAGTACACTTCAATAGAGCCGTTGCAAAACAACCCTACAACTTTGAAGCCTATTTAGAACGTGGCGTTAACTATCATCTGCGCAATCAAGTTTTTTTCGCTCTCCATGATTTTCGTTATGCACTCTATCACTGCACTGAATCGTACGCGTGTCAGAATGCATCGAAAAAAGCACAATATTTTATTCATTTACTGCAGGGTTTAATATATGAAACAAATAGTCACTGGGAAAAAGCAGTCACTGAATATGAACGAGCATTGCTCTGCGACAAACAAGGATTCTACGCATACTTCTCGATAGGGTACGCATATGGAAGTCTGAGTTTAGCAAATGGTCAAGGCGATAACACACAATTATATAAGCAAGCGATTCGATACTTTTTAAAAGCATTAGCACTAATAGATGGTGTTCCACACCATAGAAAATACTATTCATTCTACCAGAGCGTTATTCATACAAATATCGCATGGATGCAGAAACGACTCGAACAAAACACGGAAGCGCTACTTTATTATCAAAAAGCCATCGACGCGAATCCCAGACACGTACGCGCCTATTTTTCAAGAGCCATTTTACACAGAGGTATGAATCAACGCGAGTTGGCGTTAAAAGATTATTCATCGTGCATACAAATTTTTGAAGATCAATACAAAACGTTAGTAACGAGAGGAAACGTTCATAGTGTGAATATTGTTAAAAAAAGAATGGCAAGTATTTTGGAAGATAGAGGATTAACGAATATGGATGCTGCAAATGAGAGTGATGAGGCGAAGAGAGATTTCACACGAGCTATAGAGTTGTGTCCACAAGAAGTACCCTTTGCTTACTTGATTTTATCGTTCTTGTACACCGATACGGAGAATGGATACCAAGGAGCACTAAAAGTTCTTGAAAATGGTGTTAATGCGTGTTGTACAAATCCTGGTATGACTAATGACCCACAATGTTACAAAGATATGGCGAGATTATTGTCATTTAAAGCAGATGTGTTAGTTGCGATCAACAGAGATAGAGATGCTCAACGAGATTTGATAATGGCTGCTCGGCTGCAAAATATGGCAAGAATAGATTAAATTATTGTTACCGTAGTTCGCATTTTTTCTGGTTGTCCAAACAATGTCAAAGAGAAGAGCGGTATGTCATGTTATACCTAGTGATGTATGGGCAGTCATTGCTCTGTTCACACCAATGGAACAATTATTATCTGTAGTGTACACTTCGAGAGCAATACAAAACTACGTAATTAGTAGCACAGCATATAACTTTGAATCTGTATGCGATTCTGCATTTGAATACTCGGTACTCAATAAAGAGGGACACGGTGACGTCGTGCTATACAGAACTGAGAACTACGAAGGCGATAAAAACAAATTAACTCGTACTGTTGATACACTTTTTAGATTATTTAAAGTGCATAATTGTTTTCCATGCAACCCTGTACCGTTGTTTTTGTGGTCAATAGCAGACACTATAAGCATAGAAACTATTGCAACAATGACAGAAGATGAACGATTGGATGTCGCAGCGTACAACAATTACGCCTTGTGCTCGGCAATACTGAACAACAAACCTGAAATAGTTAAAATGTTGTTGTACGACCACCGTGTTAGTACAAATAACAACCTGCAAGTACGAGCAGCGATACACGAAGCAGTCAAATATGAATTTGACGACGTAATTCACATACTAGTGATGTTTAAAAGAGAAAAGTACATGTGATTGTATTTACATTTATACATTATTGTTTTGGTTACTTGCATGCTTCTAAAAGAACACAGCACGCTCCCATGACCTCACAACACATCATGGCTAGTGTACAGCACTCTAAAATTCCTTTGCATTCTGAGTGTGTGCAACCACAGCATTTGTCATCGCTACAGCATGACTCATGCAAATCTTCATCCCAAGTGGTATAATATTTTGGTCCATTATCGTCCATTCGGTGTTTGTTGATGCTGTTGTAGTTTTCAGTGTTAGCAGCAAGTAGACTGCTGTTGTCTTGAACTTTCATCTCTCCAGATGTCTTGGTGTTTGTGTTCATTGTTTGAGTTTTGGCACCTGTCGTTTGCTTTTTCCTGTTTTATAGCCGCACGGCCGCAATAGGCTTTGAATATTCCAGTTTGCAGCACTCCAACTCAAAAACCTGTGTCCAAGAATTAGAACCATACATTCTAATCAAAATCAATAAGAACTTCAAATTGCGGTGAAACAATTGAACTATTTCAAATTCTTTATCAAGTGCATGTTTCGTCAATAGTGATCACTGTAGCTATCCCTTGACCTCCGCCAATACACATCGTCTGCAATCCGTATCTGCCATTTGTTCGTTCCAACTCGTTTACTAGCTTGGTCGTTAAAATACATCCAGTTGCTCCCAATGGATGTCCATGCGCTATGGCACCACCATTAGGATTGATTTTCTCCCATGGAACATTCAAAGTTTTCTGCCAACACATAACAACACTAGAGAACGCTTCGTTCACTTCAAATACATCAATTTGATCAATTGTTATTCCTGCCTTTTCTACTGCTTTCATAGTTGCAGGAATAATACCATCTAACATTGTAACTGGATCATGACCTATAACAACCCGAGAAACGATTCTAGCACGCTTCTTTAATCCTAATTCTTTGCATTTCTTGTCATGTTATATTTTGATTAACTAATTTACCTTTTCTGATGCTAACAATACAGCAGACGCACCATCACTAATTTGTGAACTTACACCTGCTGTAATTCGTCCATCTTTAATAAATGCAGGTTTGAGTTTGGATAATTGTTCGACAGTAGCGTTTGATCGAACTCCCTCATCTTGTGTAACTACAGAATCGCCAACCTATTGTGAGAATATGTAAAATAGTAGCGTACAGTGATGGGTACAATTTGATGTTGAAAATTGTTTAAGATTGCATGTTGACATCGTTTGTGACTCTCTACTGCGTGCGCTTCCATATCTTGTCGTGTAATGTTGTACTTTTTAGCAAGTATTTCTGCACTGAATCCTTGATGGAGTAGAGGGTGCCCAACATCAAAATCGTTTGTATAACTAGGATTGAAGGTTAGTGCAGGTTTAAACGATGCATCAGATCCCATAGGTACAACACTCCTACACATGGTTAAATACAAGAGTAATAAGTTGTTACATCATCTCTACACCACATGCTATTCCTATATCTATATCTCCTGATGCAATTCCTTGTGAAATGAAATGTATTGCGCTCTGGCTGCTGCCACATTTTCGATTAATTTGTACGGCCGGTACAGACACTGGAAATCCAGCTTTTAATAACGCTAACCTAGGAACGTTCGAGCCCTGTTCTAATATTTTAGAATTTAACAACCTATTTACCCTTCATTGGCGACGAAATACCGCATATAATATCTTCTATTTCTGATTTTTTTATATTTGATCTTTCGGTAAGTGCATCGAGAACGTGTGCGAGTAATGATACTGGATGTAACGAAGATAGTTTGCCATTTCTCTTTCCTATAGGAGTTCTAACGCAATCGACAATGAACACCTCTTGTGGCATATTTGTTAAACTTGTAAAGTTTTAATGGAAACCTAACAAGGTTTTTAGTTCTCCTGTTAGCGTTTTTCCTGTACAGATCTCTTTCAATGCTGATGATACATCTGGATAATCAAACTTGAATCCTGCTTCAAGGGCTTTCTCTGGTTTGACGTGTTGACCTTCCAAGATTAGAATACTTCTATCCACTCCCATAGCTACTTTTAAAAGTGGACCAGGAATAGGGAACAATGGTCCTGTAGGTCTACCCAACGCTTTACACAACTCTTTTGTGAACTCTTCATTTGTAGTTTGCTGTGGTGCTGTACCATTAACTGGTCCTTGTAGTTTATCACTGTTTTCTGCTGCAAATACGTACATTCTTGCCAAGTCATCGACGTGTATCCACGGAAACGGTTGATTACCTTTACTAAACTTGGTTAGAACAAACATCATTATAGGAAGAATCATTGCATGCAACATTCCACCATCTGCTCCAAGAACTGCACCTGGACGTACAATCACTGGTTTCACGTTGGAATCTTTAGTATGGGCATAAATCTCTTTCTCAACAGCATGGCATACATCTCCTAATCCGTTATTAGCAGGTGTAGTTTGGTTTCTTTCAGTAAAGACTTTATCAAATTGATCTGAAGGGTAGAATCCTACTGCACTTGTGCCAACAAAAGTTTTTGGATTCTTTGATTGTTTCAAAAAGTCAATTAACCGTTTCGAGGGCTCGGTACGTGATACAATGCAACTGTGTTTGAACTCTTCGTTCCATCTTTTCTCGACGATCGGTCTTCCCGTTAGATTAATAGTGACGTCGACATCATCTGGTGATATGTTTGGTAGATCGGTCCAACGTTTAAAAGATATTTGGTTTGTACTTGGATTGCTTTTAAAATATTCTTTTTGAGCTTTCTCTGGTGTTCGAGAAAGAATGGTTACTTGATTTCCATTTGAAAGTAATTGTTTCGTAATGTGGTTTCCAATGAAGCCACTACCTCCACCAACAAGTACGCGTTTCATATTAGCCTAAAAGTTTTGCAGATATTTTCCAGAATCTTTACAAAACCTTACAATTAAATTTGGGAATCCCAAGTTCCCCACTTCAAAAAAGTTTGTGCCGCTTGCATTCGTGTCCACTTCAACAAGAAATAATGTCACGCATGTCTGTAAACGTTGTATCTGATACACTCGTGTTCAGTTCCCCAGACCATCAACAAGGAAGAGAATGCACTATATCATTCGAACGTACGCTCAGAATACCACAAGATGGCAAAACATGTACGAATAGTACACATTTACTAACATATACAGATCCTTTACCATCCTCATACGGGAAATTCCCAATATGCAAAGTCGACGACTATCCAAACGTTCCATCAGAGTGGAAGAAACACGGAGGTGTATTTATTCCAATGTACCAATCAGAGGCGATGTGGATTCGTTTCGGTGCGCAAGCAGAATTCCCAAAAGCACTAAAAGTCGCGGTCGGAAAGGTAAACGCCATCAATGGTAACACATGGACGCAACACATTAACGTCAACGATACGCAGAATCAAGATTATGTAGTAATACCTGCGCAAGCTTGGCTAGATGGTATTAATAGTGGAGTTGGAAGTGTCAAACAATTCGTAGCGATGCCACTTGGTTCAGGTACCACTGTCGAAGCACAAGTTACAGGAAAAGAAGAGTTTGGAGGAATCCAAATGATGGTATTTGAATCAAAAGAAGAAAAAAGATTAGCCAAGTTCCCACCAAAAGTCGTAACCAATCCGTGGACATCCACACCAGTACCACGATCAATATTCGATGTACCTGCACCAACGACACATGCGCCAACATTTAATTTTGGAATGCCAACTACTCAAGCACCACAACCTTCACTTTCGTTTGGACCAGCATTAGGTTTTGGAGGTGCTCAACAACCTCAACCAACTGGTTTTGGATCGAGTCAAACAACTTGTTTTGGAAGTACACAAGCTCAACCAACAACAGTCTTTAGTTTAGGATCGACAAACCAACCAACAACTACTTTTGGTTTTGGTGCTCCTAGTCAAACAGGCGGATTCTCGTTTGGAAGTCAACCATCATTCAACAAACCAGTAGAGATGGGTATTTCTGCTGGTGGTTCTATCAAACAAGCTATTGTCAAAGATCCATACGGACCCACGTTTTGGGATCAAGGAAAGTTTGGTAGAGTGTATGTACATATTGTCAACTCTGAAATGTATCAACAAATTACTGGAAGAGCAGCACCAACTACACCAATCACAAGACAAACATATATCAACAAAGCTATGCCATGGTATGATATTTATGACGAGAAGCCAGGTGTACTGCCAAGTGATGTTCTATCCAACATCAAATCACCATATTCTTTTGAACAGTACCAGCCACCAATGAGCGTGAACAACGTGATTAACATTTCGAGTCCACATCAACAGGTGACCAACGCACCCATCTTCGGTAAAACAAAACACGAAGGGGTTTGGTGCGATAATTGCAAGACTACTCCGCTAATTGGGGCTAGATACAAGTGTATGAACTGCGTGGACTACGATTTGTGCGAGAATTGTGAATCAAAGAGTGAACATATTCATAATTCAGACCATGTCTTTTGCAAACTCAAGAAACCAATTACCAAGCAGCTAACTAACTCCATTTTACACTACAATATGTACTCACCATTCTCATTTACATAAAGACCTATTTGCTAACTTCCTTGTAATTGTTATCCAAAACCAATGTCGCACGCAGCAGATGACGACAGACATCTCAAAAGGTTTCGTCATGAAACCGATACATCGTTGGTCACAATAGTTCTCCAGCATGACGATAAAACTGAAATGCTTTTTCCTTGTGAACTGGTTCAACTTTTAAAAACAAATATTACGCCGAAGCACAAAAAGTGGAGTGGAAAATGTCTACTGTTCCGAAACGAAGCAGAAACCACTGAACTTTACGTTTACGATTTGATACGACAAAAAACCCTACCGATAGATTTTTCTTTTCCAGTCAGAATTACAGACATTACTGTATTGCGAAATGGAACGTTTATCGCAGATACGTCTACAGACGATTTCGACAATCCGCAGTTGAGAGGACAGAATTTTATTCGTTTCGACATTGAGAGTGGTACATGTTCCCTATTGCATGAACTACCAGAAATCATGCTCTCAAAGATTGTAGAATTAGACAATGGTGACATTATGATCGCCAGTAGTTCATTTTATACAGGCATCGCAAACTATGACCCAAACATTTTCTACTTGAGAGATTGGAAATTGATACATTCAGCACGTATCAGCCCATTTGTTCATATCACACAAATATCACGATCCAGATTCGCATCCGTTAACAGATCAGGAACACTACGAATTTTGGACAAACACTTGACCCACTGTGATGAAATAGAAACAGAAAACGATGGTTACAACACACTAGTTGAAATAAAACCTGGAACAATATACTGTGGTGGATTCAAAGGATACGTAGTCATCGACATCACTCGTATGCAAATTATCAAAACAGGAGATACCCATGCGTTCGCCTTTTTCAAAGTGTCAACTGGGAAACATATTCTAGTTGACAACAAGATGAAACAGTTACTTGTATTTGATCAAGATGATAATCAACTTGTACAAATTGATCAAAATACACGAGTTAGTGGTTGGAAAAGTATTAACAAGGAAGTATATCCAGGTGTCGTTGGATTTCAATCTTTCCAATTTGAAGTTGTACTTTTTAATGTTGAAACTAGTCGTTTGGAAAAGTATGAACAACCAGAGTTTTCTTTTTTGGGAGGATTTATTTTTGAATAAAGTTAATATTGTTGCGGAGCTCCTTTCCATGTTAGCAATGTTCTTTCATTGTTTTCGATTTCGACAATAGCGCCAAGATTATTGCATCTTGCAACGAAATTGGGTGCACTGAAAATGTTTAATAGTTTGTTGTTGAACATATATTGGAAACCGTCCATGGTGAATGACGAACGAATAATCAAATCTGTATTGTTTGATGCATGGAATAAATCAACAATTTCTTCGCCATATTGATAAGATGAGTTTCTTCCAAGTCCCCAACCGTCTATTTCTTCTGCTTCAGTGGTTAAAAGATCAATTATTAACCGTTCATGAGGGATTTCCGCAAAACGATCCACTTCTGTGATTTTTTCTATCGCGAAGGTGTTGCTGTCAGTGTACATGCTTGGAGAGGGACCTCCAGCAGCGCAAAAGATTCGATCATCTATTAGTGCGCATAGTGGTAAACAATCAAACAGTTTGCACATAATTCTCCACACACTTAAAGTACCATATTCTTTGTATATTTCATCGTATAAACCATATTGTTGGGTCATCTGCCGACATTCATTTAATCCACGGAGCAGTAGTATTTGTTTTGGGTATTTGATTTTAAATAAAAACAACAACGTAAGAGTGTTCAAATGGTGTGAGCCACGACCGATAAAATTTCCCAAAAATAAGTATGTTGTGTCCGGTAGTTCTCCTCCCATTAAAAACACCTCTAACAAGTCGTAAAATTGTCCTCGAATTCCGCCAACAATCTTCAAGTTAGAATTCTACTCCTGCTTACAGTAATTGGTGAAGACACTCGCAGCACATTTGGTTCTGCTAGTAGTATTGGGTATACAGTTCGTGCGAGTGAAGCGTGTTGCCGTTCTGTTAGATGTTGCCCACGAAGTGCTTGGCTCAACAAAGCATCAATTTCCGACATTTTGCAACAAATTATTCGCAATTAGAACTTAGCGGTGCTTTAGATCTCATAGATAGGAGGTAGATTGCAAGTAGTAGTTTGTAAAACTCGAGACGCCTAGTTTGGCGAAGAAAAGTAGTATTAATAACACTTTAAAGGTCAACCAAAGCAAACAATATTTTGAAACAAATCAACAAGAAAAATGATCAAGGCTATTATCTTTGCATTGCTACTAGTTGCTCTCGTATCTGCTGGCAGGTATGGAGGAAAGGGTCATCCAAAATTCAAGCAATCCAAGGGCTACGGTGCCAAACCATCATGGGGAAGCAAGTTGAAAAACAAGTGGGCAGCTGGTAAACAGAAATGGGGTCAAAAGAAACAACAGTTCGGAAAATACAAAGTAAGTGAAAAATGTATTCAATACTTACGATTTTAGAACAAGTTCCAAAGCTTCAAGAATAAGTTCAGACAACAAAAGCAAAAATGGGGCGGACAACAACAAGGTGGATATCAACCTCAACAAGAACAAAACTGGGGTGGCCAACAGCAACAAGGCTTTGGTGGACCAGAACAATTCGATCAGCAAGCAGCTCAACCATACCAAGATCAACAAGGTCTTCAAGATGGAGGCTATGGAGCTCAACCAGCCTACGGTAACGAAGCTGGAGCAGAGCAATATTAAATACTATCATATTTTACTGTATTAAAATAGATTATAACAACTTCGTATTTATAATTGTCTGCTACAAATTGCTAGTTTGTACAAAGCACTAGTCGTACGACAAACGGGCTTTGCTTCCAAGTAGTTTGTCCGATCAACTGGAATTAAAAGACGTCAGTCGCAGAGCTGATACAACTCGCAGACAAACGTACAAGCATTCAACCTACAGAACAACATTAGTTATAACAGCATAAATGTTCCGCTACGTCGAACAAGCGTCATTCTGCATAATTAATGGAGAGTACGAAAAAGCACGGTCAATGTTGCAACCCTACATCAAAACAAATGCACTTTGCGCTCTTGAAGTAAGAATTATTACCAAAACTCACAAAAAGTATGTTCAAATTGACATGACAAAGGTGGGTATCAACGGTGCAGATGTTAGAGACGTAATTCTAGACCAAATAACCGAAGCAGAAAATGTTATTGGATTAAATGCAAAGAACGACAGTACACT